>Ga0105044_10009346_pt1 | contig 13420 bp, 9 predicted proteins | sample MAT01_FD_78092 | JGI IMG/M metagenome (GOLD analysis project Ga0105044, IMG submission 78092) | Freshwater microbial communities from Lake Fryxell liftoff mats and glacier meltwater in Antarctica - MAT-01 | ecosystem: Environmental > Aquatic > Freshwater > Ice > Liftoff microbial mat | place...
GCCTTTCTCGGGGCGCTCCTGACGGTTCATCAGCCGCAGCATCGTGCTCTTACCGGACCCGGACGGGCCGACGAGGAACACGAACTCGCCCTTGGCGATATCGAAGTTGGCGTTCTGTAGCGCCGTCACATCGTGGCTGTAGGTCTTGGTGACATTCTCAAGTTTGATCATTGACGCATCTCCGCGCGTGATTCAGTCGCCCATGCCGCCCGCAAGTGAGACAACGGTAGCCCACTCACTCTGCCTCCCGACGTCGCCAGCGGAGGTAACCCTCCATGAACTCGTCCAGGTCACCACCGAGCACGGCATCAATTTGACTGGTCTCGACCTCGGTACGCAGATCCTTGACCATCTGGTACGGCTGCACCACATAGGAGCGAATCTGGCTGCCCCAGCCGACCTGCGCCTGGCGGCCGGCGATACGAGCCAGTTCCGCCTCGTGCTCTTCCTCGATCTTGGCCGCAACCATTGCCTTCAGGCGGTTGAGTGCCTTCTCACGGTTCTGTAGCTGGCTGCGCTCTTCCTGGCTGCTGGCCACCATGCCGGTGGGCCGGTGGATGAGACGTACGGCGGAGGAGGTCTTGTTGATGTGCTGGCCGCCGGCGCCACTGGCCCGAAAAACCTGCATCTCGATATCGGATTCATTGATCTCGATGTCGGGAGCGTCCATCACCGGCCACACCTGCACGGCGGCGAAACTGGTCTGGCGACGGCCCTGGTTGTCGAACGGGCTGATGCGCACCAAACGATGGGTGCCACGTTCTCCGGTCATCAAGCCGTACGCGTAGCGGCCGGTGAGGGTGAACTCGGCCGACATGATGCCGGCCTCGGCGGCAGGGCTGATCTCGTCGATCTCCATACCGAAGCCACGCACCTCGGCCCAACGGCCGTACATGCGCAGCAGAATTTCAGCCCAGTCCTGTGCGTCGACGCCACCGTCCTTGGCATTGATCTGCACGATGCAATCGGCTTCGTCGTGCTCGCCCGTGAACAGGCTACGCAGGTCGAGCTGGCGGAGCTGCTGGCCGATGGAGGCCGCCGCTTTCTCGATGTCGGCTTCCTGGGACTCGTCGTCGAGCTCGCGAGCCATCTCGTGCAGCAGCTCGACATCTTCCAGCTCGCCACTGAGGCCATCGAACGTGTCGAGATCGCTCTTCACATTCGCGTACTCGCCGTTGACCTTCTTGGCCAGTTCCTGGTCGTCCCACAGGTCGGGGCGCGAGACTTCCATCTCCAACTCGGCCAGGCGGGAGCGCCCGACGTCGATCTTGAGGTAGCCCTCTGCTTCGCCAAGGCGGCGACTCAGGTCTTTCAGCTCATCGGTGAAGTCACGCATAGAACCCCTACAGGGTTGCGCCGTGGCACAACTTGAACTTCTTGCCGCTGCCACAGGGGCACGGCGCGTTACGCGGGGTCTTGGACCACTCGTCCTTGACCACGGTCTGCTGCTTCGTCACGGCCGGCGCGGCTGGCGCAACCTCCTGCGGAATCTCGCCATCTGCCGCCGCGGCTCGAGCGGCTGCGGCAATGCCATCGGTGGGAGAAGTCTCGCTGGAGGACTGCTGCACGTTCTGCACGATCTGCGATGGTTCGTCCTTACGGATGACCTGCACATGCATGACGTACTTGACGAAGTCCTGCGCGATGCCCTTCATCATCTGGCCGAACATCTCGTAGCCCTCACGCTGCCATTCGGTGAGCGGGTCCTTCTGGCCCATCGCGCGCAGGTTGATGCCCTCCTGCAGATAGTCCATCTCCTCGAGATGCTCGCGCCAGCGCTGATCGATGATGCGCAACATCACCTGACGCTCGACGTCGCGCATCACCACAGGGCTCAGCTCTGCTTCACGCTTCTCGTAGTAGGCCTTCGCGTCGGCGAGGATGATGTCGAACAGGTCGTCGGCGTCGTCGTGAGGCAGCAGTGCCGCCTCGGTGATGTCGTTGGGCCAGTAGGTCTTCAGTTCCTTGACCAAGCCATCGAGATCCCATTCGTCGGCGGCTTCGCTGACGCAGTGCGTATCGATGAGGGTGTCGAGCGCATCGGACATGTACTCCATTGCGGCCGACTTGAGGTCGAGGCCCTCCAAGATCTGGTCGCGGCGCGCATAGATCACCTTGCGCTGCTCGTTCATCACTTCGTCGTACTTCAGCACGTTCTTGCGGATCTCACCGTTGCGCTGCTCGACCGTGGTCTGCGCCCGCTCGATGGCCTTGGTCACCATCTTCGCTTCGATGGCCTCATCGTCGGGCAGGGCACGTCCCATCACCCAGCTGAGCGCGCCGGTGGCGAACAACCGCATCAGCTCGTCGTCGAGGCTGAGGTAGAAGCGGCTCTCGCCCGGGTCGCCTTGGCGGCCGCTACGGCCGCGCAGCTGGTTGTCGATACGGCGGCTCTCGTGACGCTCGGTTCCCAGCACGTAAAGACCACCCAGGGCGCGGATCTCGTCGCCCTCGGCTCGACACGAGATCTTCAGCTCGGCCAGCAGTTCGTCGTAGCGAGCAAACGCCTTCGCGCGCGCCTCTTTGAACTCGTCTGGCATCTGCTCCAACGGCACGGGGAGCGCGAAGTCGTCGACCATGACCTCGGCGCTGTGGCCTTCCTTGAGGACCTCGTGCCTGGCGAGGCCTTCCGGGTTGCCGCCGAGCAGAATGTCGACGCCGCGACCTGCCATGTTGGTGGCGACGGTGACCGCATTCAGGCGACCGGCCTGCGTGACGATCATTGCTTCACGTGTGTGCTGCTTGGCGTTGAGGACTTCGTGGGTGACGCCCTGCTGCTTGAGCAGGCGCGACAGATGCTCGCTCTTCTCGACGCTGATGGTGCCGACCAAGACGGGCTGACCCTTCGCGAACTTTTCACCGATGTCGTGGGCAACGGCTTCGTACTTGGCTGCCTCGGTCTTGAAGATGAGGTCGGCCTGGTCGGCACGAACCACTGCCTTGTTGGTGGGGATGGGCACCACCTGCAGGTTGTAGGTGTTACCCAGCTCGGCAGCCTCGGTCTGGGCGGTACCGGTCATGCCGGCCAACTTGTCGTACATGCGGAAGTAGTTCTGCAGCGTGATGGTGGCGAGCGTCTGGTTCTCTTCCTTGATCTTCACGCCCTCCTTCGCCTCGACAGCCTGGTGGATACCTTCGCTCCACCGACGCCCGTCGAGCACGCGACCGGTGAACTCGTCGACGATCTTCACCTCGCCATCGGAGATGATGTAATCCTTGTCGCGCTTGTACAGCTCCTTGGCCTTGAGGGCCACCGACATCTGGTGCACCAGGTTCTGCTGCACTTCGTCGTAGAGGTTCTCGATCCCCAGCGCCTGCTCGACCTTCTCGATACCGGGCTCCAGCGGTACGACGACACGCTTGTCTTCCTCTACTTCGTAGTCGACATCGCGCTTGAGCGAACGCACGATGCTGGCGAAGCGGTAGTACAGCTTGGCAGCGTCGGCGATGCGACCGGAGATGATGAGCGGGGTACGCGCCTCGTCGATGAGGATGCTGTCGACCTCGTCGACGATGGCGAAGCTGTGGCCGCGCTGCACCTTGTCCAACAGCGTGCCTGCCATGTTGTCGCGTAGGTAGTCGAAGCCGAACTCGTTGTTGGTGCCATAGGTGATGTCGGCGCCGTAGTTCACCCTTTTTTCAGCAGGGCGTTCCTTGAAACCGGGAATGATGAGGCCAACTTCGAGGCCCATCCAGTTGTGGATGCGGCCCATCCACTCGGCGTGGAAACGGGCCAAGTAGTCGTTGACGGTGATGACGTGCACACCCTTGCCGCCCAGGCCGTTGAGGTAGGCAGGCAGTGTGCTGACCAGGGTCTTGCCCTCGCCCGTCTTCATTTCCGCGACCCAACCGAAGTGCAGTGCGGCGCCGCCCATCAACTGTACGTCGAAGTGGCGCTGGCCGATGACGCGGGTGCTGGCCTCGCGCATGGCGGCGAACGCCTCCACCAGCAGGTCGTCGAGGCTCTCACCACGCTCGATGCGACTACGGAACTCGGCCGTCTTGCCCCGCAGGGCGTCGTCGGTGAGTGCCGCCATTTCGGCGGAGCGAGCGTTGATGTCGGGAACGAGGCCTTCGAGGGCCTTCAGCTTCTTGCCTTCACCAGCGCGGAGGATGCGATCGAGGATGCCCATGCGGGTAGTGAGCCTACCGGCGGCCCCGCCACGAGCCGTGGCATGCCCGGCCTATCAGCTGGCCTTGGCGAGGCTGGGCGCCGAACCGGAACGCACCGCGTTCCTGGACGATGTGGCGACCGACGTGTCGGCCGCTGAGAGCGTGGGGATTCGAGGTGTGTTGGTGGACGAGGACCCCACTGAGGCCATCGCCACGGTGCGTCGTCTGGCCGGCCTCATCACATGAAGCGCTGACGGCGTAGCCGCGGCCGCCAAGCAGTGCACGGTGCCAACGCCGGCCAGGAGCAGCGTGTCGCGCGCCGCAGTGAGCGTGGCGCCGGTGGTGACGACATCGTCGACGAGCAGCACCCGCAACTGCTGACGACTGGCACGAGCCCGAAACGACGGACCCTGGAGCCGCTGCGCCCGCGTATGCCCGGTCTGCGACGCCCCATGGCTGCGGTAGAGCAAGCGCCGGCACGGCACGCCCAGCTCGGCCGCCACGGCCCTGGCGAGCAGCTCGGCCTGGTCGTAACCCCGAGACCGTGCGCGGGCACCGCTGGTGGGCGCCCACGTCACCACATCCACCTTGCCCACCCGCAGACGACGAACCATGAGCCGCGCCAACTGGCGGGCCACCTGGCGGCGATTGCGGTACTTGAGACCGTGCACCACCTGGCGCGCCACACCCTCGAACGGCAGCGCTGCCATGATTCCAGTCTCGCTGAGCTGGGACGATGCGCTGGCGAGCGAGAAACGGCAGCGGTTGCAGAGCGTGGTACCGGGCTGGTTGCAGCCGGCGCAAAGGGTGGCGAAGATCATGGTGCGATTTGTACCAGGAGGGTGTGACAGGGTTCCGATAGGTTCGCCGGGTGTCTGAAGCGCTGCCGACCAGCCGATCCTCCCGGCTGTTCCTGCCGCTGCCGAAGGACCGACTGGGCCAACGCATTGCACGCTGCATGGCCGGCCTCACACTGTTCGGGTTCGGGATCAGTTGCTTTCTCACCGCCGAGCTCGGTGTTGCCCCGTGGGATGTGCTCCATCAGGGACTGGAGAAGAAGACCGGCATCCCGATCGGCATCATCATCGAGATCACGGGCGTGTTCATCCTGCTGCTCTGGATACCGCTGCGCGAGCGATTGGGTCTCGGCACGCTGCTCAACGCCGTCCAGATCGGCCTCGTGGTGTTTCTCATCAATGACCACCTCCCGCACTCTGATGTAATGGCGGTCCGCGTTGGTTACATGCTTGTCGGGCTGCTGTCCATCGCCGTCGGTTCCGGCTTCTACATCGGTGCCGGCTTGGGCCCGGGACCACGCGATGGTCTGATGTTGGGTATCGCCAAGCACGGCATCAGTGTCCGCCTCGCACGTACTGCAATCGAGCTGACCGTCCTGGCCGCTGGCATTGCGCTGGGCGGCACGATCGGCGTCGGCACAGTTGCATTCACCTTCGGCATCGGCCCGCTGGTGCATGTGTTCCTGCCCCGCATGCGCCTGAAGGGCGACACCACCGCCCTCGAACCGGCCCACTGACGAGCGCACCCCAAGTCTCACCGAAGTTCGGCGTTGATATGCGGTACTACCGCATATCAACGCCGAAGCAGACTTGTTGGGCCGGCCTGCGGCCCGTCCTCGCACTGGCACCAGCGTGCCGACTGCTGCAATCCGATGGCGATGGTCGTCGAGGAACTGCTCCCAGCCGTGGGTGAAATCCTCGGCGCCGAGCTTCCGTGCGCCGAGCTTCCGTGCGCCGTGCTGGGCTGGTCGATGGGCAGCTATGGCTCGCTGCTGTTCGCCGTCGCCTATCCAACGACGTTCGCCGCAGTTGCTGCAGCCAGCCCCGCCCTCTGGCAGCGAGTGGAGGATGCTCGCGAAGGAGCCTTCGACACCGACGAAGACTTCCGCACACATGACGTCTTCGCGATGCGAGACGCGGTCGCCTCATCCACCGTGCGCGTCGACCGCGGAACAGACGGTGGATTTCTTGGCGCAGCAAAGGCCTTCGCACAAGGTTTGCGAAGCAAGAACCTCGGTGGCTTCGCCGAAGGGTTTCACGACGACGCCTGCTGGTGCAGCATCGCCCGGGCCCAACTCGCCACCCGCCTTCGCTCTTGAAACCCGCCCACTGATGGCCGAACCCGCCCAACGCGCAAATGGGCAAGGATCGTGCCGGAAGCCGGAACGATCCCTGCCCACAAGCAAGTGTGAGCCCCCTGGGTCAAGCGAAAGGGGGTGCGCCGGGAAGTGAGCGCCAGCGAGCGATCCGTAACAGGGAGTAGCCAAAGCGAAGCCGCGGCCAATCCCGACCACCAGGACTAATAACGGTAGTGGTCGCTCTTGAACGGGCCGCTGGGTTCTACGCCCAAGTACTCGGCTTGCTCGTCGGTGAGCTTGGTCAGCTTGACGCCCAGGGCATCGAGGTGCAGCGCAGCAACCTTCTCATCGAGACGCTTGGGCAACACGTACACGCCCAACGGATAGTTCTCGGGGTGGCTGAACAACTCCATCTGCGCAATCACCTGGTTGCTGAACGAGCAGCTCATCACGAAGCTGGGGTGGCCGGTGGCGCAACCAAGGTTCACGAGGCGGCCCTCGGCCAGCACGATGATGCTGTGGCCATCGTCGAACGTCCACAGGTCGGTGCCCGGCTTCAGCTCGTCGCGCGTGGCGCCACTGCGGGCCAGACCAGCCATGTCGATCTCACTGTCGAAGTGGCCGATGTTGCACACGATTGCGTTGTGCTTCATCTGATGCATGTGCTCGACGGTGATGATGTGGTCGTTGCCGGTTGCTGACACGAAGATGTCGGCGATACCGACGACATCCTCCATCACGGTGACCTGGTAGCCCTCCATCGCAGCCTGCAGCGCGTTGATCGGGTCGACCTCGGTGACGATCACTCGCGCACCCTGGCCGGTGAGGGCCTGGGCACAGCCCTTGCCCACGTCGCCGTAACCCAGGACGACGGCGACCTTGCCGGCGATCATCACGTCGGTGGCGCGACAGATGGCGTCGATCAGCGAGTGGCGGCAGCCGTACAGGTTGTCGAACTTGCTCTTCGTCACCGAGTCGTTGACGTTGATGGCGGGGAACAACAGCTCGCCTCGCTCGTGCATCTTGTAGAGACGCATGACGCCCGTGGTGGTCTCCTCGGTGACGCCCTTGATCTCGGCGGCCATGCGGGTCCACTTGGTGGGGTCGGTCTTCAAGCTGCGCTGCAGCAGGCCGAGCACGATTGCGAATTCGGCGTTGGAGGCAGTCGTCGGGTCGGGTACCTCACCGCTCTTCTCGAACTCGACGCCCTTGTGCAGCAGCAGTGTGGCGTCGCCGCCATCGTCGAGAATCATGTTGGCCGCCGTGGACTCGCCGGCGGCGGTGTCGGGCCACGCCATCATCTGGTCCGTGCACCACCAGTACTCCTCCAACGTCTCGCCCTTCCAGGCGAACACGGGCACACCCTGTGGGTCCTCGAGCGTGCCATTCGGCCCGACAACAACGGCGGCGGCCGCATGGTCCTGCGTGGAGAAGATGTTGCAGCTGGCCCAACGCACTTCGGCGCCCAGCTCGACCAGCGTCTCGATCAGTACCGCTGTCTGGATGGTCATGTGCAGGCTGCCCGAGATGCGGGCACCCTTCAGCGGCTTCAGCGGGCCGTACTCCTTGCGCAGGGCGCGCAGGCCGGGCATTTCGTGCTCTGCAAGGTGAATCTCCTTGCGACCGAACGGGGCAAGCGAGAGATCGGCGACGCGGAAGTCGCGACGCTCAGCGATTGATGACATGGTGGTGACTCCCAGAAAGGAACGGCAGAGGTGCCGTAACGTGGTTGAAACCGGGCCGGTGCCAACTGGCAGTCTCGAATCAGCCCGAAGCGCTGAACAGCTTAGGCGACGCCGGCCGCATCCCCTCGGATACCCGTGGAGATGCCTCGAGGACGACGGCGTCAGTCGGCGAGAACGACAGCGCTGACATCGAGGATGTAGTGCGCGTAGCCCGAAGCGTTGTAGACCCGAACCGTTTGGTTGGCGCCGTACTTGATGAGCGCCATGTTGGGCACGGGGATCGACTCGTAGTTGTTGAGGTTGGAGATCACCGGCAGTGCGGGCGCGTCGGCCGGGTAGACCGTCAGGTAGCCGGGTTCGACGCTCACCGTCGACACCTGGCGGGCCAGCGATGCGTTGGTGAGGTTGCCGAGCAACGCGACCTGGCTACCAACGGCAATGCCCGAGATGTTCACACTGGTGGCAAAGGCTGCAAAGCTCCAGTCTTCCGCCTGCTCCGGCCCGAGCGGCACTCCACCGAATGCCGCCTGACGAGTGTCGAGCGCGCGATACGGCGAGGTGAGTGGGATGACCCGGCCGGCCCGAGTGTTCTCGGGAGCACCGATCTGCAGGTACCCCATCACATCGACGAGCAGATTGGTGTTGCCTGCCGAGTTGTACAGGTGAATCGCACCGTCGGGCCCGACGGGAACCAACACGAGGTTGGCCTGAACCCGCCCGGCAGGAACGTTGAGATTGGACGTCGTGGGCGCTCCCACCGGCTCGGTGGGTACGACCGACACGAACGTGCTTGCTGTCGGCTGGACCGCGGTGACGTTGACCAACGCACCAACGATGGAGGGATCGTTGGGAACCGATGTTCCGGCTGCGCTGGCGCCGCGGAACGGCAGCGTCCTTTGCGCGCCCGGCCCGAGCGGGCCAGTGCTACGCGTGTCGAGGATACGAGCGGGGCTGACGACCACCAGTCGGGCGCCACGTTCGTCGGTCAGGTCACCGGGCGTATTGGCGGTGTACGAGCTGGAGGAGAACCACCCGAGCACATCCACCAGCACGTTGGCCGAGGCATTCGACGAGCCGTAGATCTTCACCGTCAACTTGCCGTCGGTACCGCCACGCACAATGGCGAGGTTGGGAATGGTCTGGCCGGCGCCAAAGTTCAACAACGACGAGGTGCCACCGCTGCCGGCCGGGAACGCGGTGAGATAGCCAGCGCTGCCAGGGTTCGCGATGGTGATACTGATGGCGACCGCCAACACGTCGGTGCTCGACGCCGGAACGCCACCTCGACCGAGCAACTGGAGATCGAAGGAAGGTTCCAAAGGTCCAATCGGCTTGGCACCCGACGGGGCAACGTCGTTGATGGGTGACGTGGGTCGCGAATCGAAGATGCGTGCCGGCGTCAGGGCGTGATACTCGCCCCCGGCGCACAGGCACTCGCCTGCTGCCGCTACGGGCGCGACCGAGAGCGAGGGTGCGGCAACCGCGCCGACCACAACGGCCACGGTGACCATTGCGCACGACGACGCCAGGGCTACTGCTCGACGAATCGGGTTAGAACGCTGCATGTCAACACCAATCTTCTCGACGTACACCGACAACAGGCACACCAGGCACGACAACCACTCCAGGCACTACCAGCATCGGCGAACGACTGACTCGAACGCCCTACGGGAAGGCTACCAGTGACGCAGTAATGCTGCCGGTCAGGCGACGAACGTGGCGGTGAGCTCGCCACTGGCAATGCGAGCGTCGAGCGCCTCGGCGTCGGCGTCGGCCACAGCCTCGGCCTCGTCGGGCAACATGACCGGGATGCCCTCGCGGACCACGTAGCGACGACGCAGACGCGGGTTGTAAAGACCACCATCGTCGCCGAGGTAGTACAGCGGCCCCTTGTCGACGGGGCAGGCCAGGACGGCCACTAGGCGAGGATCGAGTGCCATGACAGCGACCTTTCTACAGACTGGTGATGAGCGCTAGGAGCTCGGCGACGTGCTGGTCGCACGAATCGCGATCGGGGGCTTCCAAATTCAACCGCAGCAGCGGCTCGGTGTTCGACGGACGCAGGTTGAACCACCACGGGCCACAGTCGACGGTGAGACCGTCGAGGTTGTCCTGCGCGAGGCCGGCGAACTGTGCCGCCACCTTCTCGATGACCGCTGCCGTATCGTCGACCTGCGTGTTGATCTCGCCGCTCGACGAGTAACGCTCGAACGGCTTGCGGAGCACTGAAAGATCGGTATGGGCGCGACTGACCTCGGTGAGCACGAGCATGCTGGCGATGAGGCCGCTGTCAGCGCGAAAGTTCTTCAGGAAGTAGTAGTGCGCTGAGTGCTCGCCGCCGAACACGGCGCCGGTCTCGGCCATGCGCTGCTTGATGAAACTGTGCCCCACCTTCGTACGAACCGGCACACCACCGTGCTCGCGAATCACTTCTGGCACCGCCCGCGAGCAGATCAGGTTGTGCAGGATGGTGGCACCTGGGTTCGAGCGCAGCACGGCGGCAGCCAGCAACGCCGTGGTGGTGCTCCCGCTGAGTCCGCGACCTGCTTCGTCGACCACGAACACTCGGTCGGCGTCGCCATCGAAGGCGAGACCGATGTCGAACCCGCCGGCAACCACTCGCGCCTGCAGGTCGCGCTGGTTGGCCGGCTGCAACGGGTCGGCCGGATGGTTGGGGAACGTGCCGTCGAGTTCGCCGTACATGACCTCGAGGGTGATCTGCGGCAAACGCTCGAACACGGCAGGTACCACCAGGCCGCCCATACCGTTGGCGGTGTCGGCGACCACCCGGAGCGGGCGCAACGCAGCCACGTCGACGAACGACACCACGTGGTCGGCGAACGCCTCCAGCAGATTGCGATGGGTGAGCGAACCGGCAGATGCGGCGTGCAACGGAGCGCGACCGCTGAGCACGTCGACAGCGATCCGCTTCACCTCATCGAGCCCAGTGTCGATGCCGACCGGACGGGCACCGCTGAGACAGAACTTGACACCGTTGTATCCAGCGGGATTGTGCGAGGCAGTGAACATTGCGCCAGGTGAATCCAGCGTGCCGGCGGCGTAGTACATCAGGTCGGTGCTGGCCAGCCCGAGGTCGACAACATCAGCGCCCTGCTCCATCACTCCACGCGCAAAGGCCTCCACCAGCTCCGGCCCGGAGGGCCGCATATCGCGGGCAACCAGCACACGCGGCGTGTTGCAGAAGCGGGCGAAACCAACACCGAGCGCATAGGCGACGTCGGTGTTGATCTGGTCGGGGACGGTGCCGCGTACGTCGTACGCCTTGACGATTTCGTCGAGCACCCGTGGGTCGGTAGAAGACATGCGGTGCTAGACGCTATCGGGCGGAACTTCAGGCCCCGGTGAGTCGTTGGGCGAGACAGAATCGAGCAGCTCGTCGTCGGGGGACGCGATCTGCGGCAACGTGTCGTCGGTCGGTGATGCGCTGTCGTGCTGCGGTGCGCCGGCGACCGGATCGCCGTGAACCGGGTCATCGTCGGCGAGCGACCAGCCGTAGCCCGTGCCGCCCTGCGCATCCCAAGGGTCCGTCGGCGTCCAGTCCTCGCCGCTGGGCGTCAGCATGAACGGATGTGGGCTGCGGTGCTTCACGTCGCCGCGCCAACGCCAGAACACGAGCAACCCGAAGCCGACGACGGTGAGCAGATACGCGAAGTGGTCCTGTCGCGATGCCTCGTAGTGGAACGACACCCGAGTAGATGTCGGCACGACCACCATGAAGTTGGGGGCGATGCGATAGGGGCCCTCAGCCCCGTCGACCTTCCAGTTGGGGAAGAAACTCATCTTCACCAGGACCGGCACACCGACCTGCGACACATCGAAGCTGAGCGTCTGGTCGCCCATCTCGTAATTGGTGACAGTGATAGGGGCGAGCGCGACCGGGGTGATCGTGTCGACCGGCACGACGATGTCGACCTTGCGCCCTGGGGCCATGGGCGCTGCCCCGACGCGACGATCCAAGTCGACCTGGACGTCGATGCGCTGCCAGTCGGCGGGGCCGTCGTCGGCCGGCATCGCAGCCCACTCTTCGGTGTTCTGGAACCAGCTGGTACCCAGCTCCAGGTTCCGCTCGCGCTGGTCACCACTGCGACCGTTGACCACCACCGGCTGCACCGTCAGCGGTACGACGATGTCGGTCTCAGCCACGCGATATATGTTCCACGGTCCATTCTCCGCCACCAGCACCAGATCACTGCGAGTGCCAGCCTGCGCCTTGGCTGCCTCGGTGAAGACCATCAGGTACTTCACGCCCATCTTCTGCATCATCGGCACACCGACAGCTGCGTTGTTATCCGTATAGCGCAGCTCACGCACCGGGTTCGAGCTACTTGCGCTCATGGCGGCAGCGCTGAGGAAGTGATAGGGCGTCGTGCCCGAAGCCTCGAAGAAAAGCCCTTCCTGACTGGCGATACAACCGTCCGTCCAGTGCGGAAGCAGCATCAGCGCCATCGTCGTTCCGTATGCACCGTTCTCCTTGTTGTTCTCCCACAGCGCGCGGCCACATCCCAGGTTCGGGTCGGTGTTCTTGCCAAGGCCGGCCATGGTGTCGACGAGGCCCTTGTACTCGCCGTATGCGGGCCGGCCCTCGTAGCCGGCGAAGTTGTAGCGCGTCCAGCCGTCGCTGTACGCATCGGTCTTTCCCGCAACCAAGATGTTGATCGGATCCCAGCCACCAATGCCCCACGAGTAGGTGCTTTTGCCGTCCTTGGTGGTGAACCGCGCACCGGGCATCTGATGGAAGAAGAACAACTGGGCAACGCTGGCGATCAACACCACCACAACCGCAGTGGCGGCGCCGACGATGGTCCACTCTCGCGTGCTGGGTGCACGCAGCCGAATGCCCTGCACCACGAAGTGCACCGTGTCGACGATGCCCACCATCATCAGCAGTAGGCGCAGCAGGTAGAAGAACGGCAGTAGGCGCGGGTTCCACAGCAAACCAATGACGGGAAGGCTGTCGCGAGTGAGGAACACCGCCGCCATGAGGGCGAAGCACATGATGCCCAACCACGCACCGGTGAGATTGCGTTTCACCACACTGCTCATGAAACCGATCAGTGCGAAACCACTGATCACGATGTCCCAGAAGATACTTTGCTCGAAGAACATCTCCCAGAAGCTGTCGCCTCCACCATTCGGTCGAAAGCCGTACTTCATGTCGGTCATGTACGCGTGGTTCTGCAGGAATGGCAGCACCCAGAAGGCAGTCAGCGCGAGGGCCGTGATGCCCATGGTGAGGCCGTAGACGAAGCGCGTCTTATCCATCCAGATCAGCCACATCAGCAAGGCGCCAAGCGCGACGAAGATCAGCACGATGCCGTGGGACAGCATGGCGAGCGCCAGCAGGATGGCTGTCCAGTTTCGGTACTTTCCGGTCTCCACGCAACGGTCAACGTGCTCGAGGCCAAGGACGCCGAACGATACCGCGATGGAGAACGAGAACTCGCCGGCCTTGGTGCTGGGGACGTTGCCACCGTAGATGGTGAAGCTCTCGTTGAAGAGGAAGAGC
>Ga0105044_10009347_pt1 | contig 13420 bp, 9 predicted proteins | sample MAT01_FD_78092 | JGI IMG/M metagenome (GOLD analysis project Ga0105044, IMG submission 78092) | Freshwater microbial communities from Lake Fryxell liftoff mats and glacier meltwater in Antarctica - MAT-01 | ecosystem: Environmental > Aquatic > Freshwater > Ice > Liftoff microbial mat | place...
CACTCGCCATATTCTGGATCGTTAAAATGAGACCATGTGTAATCGTGTATTTTAGTAAACCAATCCAGGCAACGTTGATCGCCGGTGTAGGCATACCCTTTTGCCAAAGCCACCAATGCTTCTACGTGCACCCACCATAGTTTTTGATCCCACTCCAACTGCATGGGTGGCTTGTTTTTGATATCCAAAAAATAAAAAATGCCGCCATATTCTTTGTCCCAACCATACTCCAGGGTATTCAACATAATGGTGCAGGCCTTGTTAATCAAGGCTTCGTCTTGCATTCGCTTGCCCAAATCCATGATAAACCACATCGCCTCTATGGTGTGACCGGGGTTCATTGTTCTACCTTCAAAACTGTCGCAAAAACTACCATCTTCATATACATTCTCTAATATCAAACCAAGCGATGGCTGGTAAAAAACATTCATCACTTCATGAACAAGTCCAGGTATAAAACTATCCACCCTTTCTTTACCGATGATGTGTTCCAACTCCAGGGATAAATTGCACAATATCATTGGCAAACTGAAGTTTTTTAAATTACGAGTACCTGGATAGGCTTTATTGTATTCTCCCTTCCAGTTATGCTGGCGACGGATGATGTTTTCAAATGTATCTAAGGCTATCTTTTTATGATTGTCACATGGCAAGGCTTTATCAAGTGCAGCAAAAGCCATCGTGGCAAAACAATCACTAAAAATATTATAGGGTTGTATTAACGGTCTGCCATCGGCTGTTAAAGAAAAATACCAGTTACCATTTTCATCCCGGCCATATTTTTGCATAAAGCCTGCTCCATGCAAGGCCATATCCAACCAGGCTGATTTATGCGATACCTCATTGTACATAAAACTAAAACACCAAACCTCCCTACCTTGCAACCACATAAACTTATCGGTGTCGTACACCTTTCCAGATCGATCCAAACAAGTGAAATAACCGCCGTTTTGGGTATCCTTACTGTTGGATAACCAAAAAGGCAGTACATTATCCAGTAACGTTGTTTTATAAAGTGCTGCATACTGCTTTAGCATATTAGATGTGCTGGTACATTCTATATTCTCTATTGATTCAATGTTTTCCATTTTTAAACACCTGATTTTAAATTAAATTTTTTTTCTTTACAATAATAATATTATTTCTTGTATTTATATCGTTTCTTTTTAATTATTTTTAATAACTACGTTCCAATCCTTGCTTTTTATATAAAAAATCCGTTTTTTATTGTATTAGCGGTATTTTTATCCCGAATCAAATTTTGCATAATGTCCGAATCGCATTTAATATTTGAAGTGTTTTCTAATGACAACACGGCTGGTGTAGCACATAAAAACAGGCTACTTAAAAGATCTATCATCAATTATATGGATCTTACCGGCAATGTTACGATTGCGGACCTTTCCAAAGAATTGAACATGAGTGCACCCAAAACCACCAACCTCATTGCAGAACTTACGGAGGATGGGCTTATTAAAGATTATGGAAAAGTAGATTCTACCGGCGGCCGCAGGGCTAGCTTATATGGATTGGTGGCCGACTCTTGTTTTTTTGTGGGAGTAGACATTAAAAAATACTATGTGAATATTGGATTGATAGATTTTAAAAAGAATCTGGAAATCATTCACGAAAAAATACCCTATACTTTGGAAAACTCGTCTGCTTCTTTTCAACAACTTATTGAGATTATTAAAAAATTTTTGGAGGATGCACCGGTGGAAAAAAAGAAAATACTGGGCATGGGCATTAATCTTTCTGGAAGAGTAAACCATACCACCGGATACAGTTATAGTTTTTTTCATTTTCATGAGGAGCCTTTGAGCCAGACAATTGAAATGGAGATTGGTATCCGGACATTTATACAGAATGATAGTAAGGCAATGGCTTACGGAGAGTTTTGTTGCGGCGTGGTAAGCAATGAAAAAAATGTGTTGTTTGTAAACATAGATTATGGCGTTGGGCTTGGTATTTTGATTGATGGTAAGATATATTATGGCAAATCGGGCTTTAGTGGAGAATTTGGGCACATACCATTTTTCACCAATGAAATCATTTGCGGATGTGGCAAAAAAGGATGCCTTGAAACAGAGGCTTCGGGCATCGCATTGCTCAGGGAATTTAAGCAAAAAATAGCACAGGGATCCAGTTCTATCCTAATTAAGAAAGATAAAAACATGGATGAATTACGGGTGGCCGATATTGTGCAAGCGGCCAAATCGGAGGATATACTAAGCATTGAACTCATCTCCGAGATAGGAGAAAAAATGGGAAAGGGACTGGCTGTTTTAATCAATCTTTTTAACCCGGAACTGGTAATACTCGGAGGCATTTTGGCAGAAACAGGGGATTACATCAGGCTCCCCATTAAAAGTGCCTTGAATAAATATTCCCTCAATCTTGTAAGCACTGACACAAAACTAGTAATTTCCAAACTAGGCGAAAATGCTGGCGTTATAGGTAGTGCTCTGATGGCAAGAAGCAGCTTGCTGTTGGAAAACCAATAAAAATTTTTAACAGAAATACCCCGCATATTTGCAGGGTATTTGCCTGATTGCTGCTTAAAGATTTCTTGTAAAAGTGCGACCAGCCTGGGTGCCTCAAGCAGACAAGTAACCTGCTGAAAAGATTACCACCGCAGTTCCTCGCTCCTTCTTAGCCTGGCTAAAAAATCACCATCGTTCTACTTTTTACATGTGATAAATTCCTGCAGATGACAACTGATAAAAAACGACCGAAATTCGAAACTGAAGCTGAAAAAAAGGACAAACAGGTATCATCCTTAAAGCCAAATAAAATTTATATTTCTACTCCGTCGAATCCCCATCATAAAGCCTGATTACTTTTGAATAATCGACATATTTGTATTTTCCCAGGATGGTTCTTTCAACATTCAATTGATAAGTACCTCCTGCAAAACGGGCGGTGGTAGTAATGATTTGTTTTTGGGATTTTAGTGTCGGTGATGTTACTTTTTCGGCAAGTATTTCATTGATCACCCTGCCATCCATTGAAGTGGGAATTCCCAGGTGATGGATGTGTAAAATGGTAGGCGCTATATCTACATTTGATGTCGGTAATTCACTTCCAAAAGCCTTTTTAAAACTCGGGCCAGCAGCCAGTAATGCAATGTGTACTTCATACGGACTAAAACCACCATGACCAGCTACCCCACTGCTAAAACTGGTTCCGGGATAACCCATTGCATTCTTTTCGTCACTCCAATTATAGTCGACCAAAATATCAGAAGAGCGTTCGGCATGATTCCAGTGAATGGCATCAAATGAAACCGTTCCTTCTACCCAACCTTTTAGGTCGCCTGCCTTAACTGCCTTGGTAAAAATACCACCCATCCATTCCTGCGACTGCAATTTGGCCACAATTTTTTTGATCAATGCTTCATCATGATTTTCCACATAAATTGCTCCGCCTACAACGATCACATCTTCACTTTCCTTCGACTTTTTTAAACTCTCCTTTATTAAAAATGCAGTTACATTGTTAGATCCCTTGTGTGTTACAAAACCATGGTCGGTTGATATGATGATGTTGAAATGATTGGTAAGACCTTTTGATTCCAGGTCGGCAATGATTCTGCCAAACTGCTCGTCCACTGATTTGATAGAAGCCATACTGGAAGACACTCCAATACCATCGCTGTGTGCTGTACCATCCGGGTCTGAAAACCAAATCGCACTCACCAACGGACCATCCAGCCGCAGCCCGTATTTCATCAATGCATCGGTAATCCATTTGTGTTGGGGTGTGTTTGGCTTTTCATGTTTTGGACTTGGTCCTAGTTCAGTTTCTATTACTGGTTTAAATGTTTCGGGTAAAATCATGCTGGTGTTTACAATAGCCCCACCACTCACCGTATGGTTTTGAAACAATGCCTGTCCGGAAGAACCTGAACTAAACACCATCATTTTTTTACCAACCTTTGCCAGTATTTCACCCAGGGAGATTGCGGTTAAAAGATGACCGCCGGTTGCTGCTGTCACTTTATCCATTTCGGATGCTTCACCAGTATTAAGCCCCTTGGTTTTGTCCACCTGCGGAAAGTAAACGGTGTTGCCCATCAGGCCATTGGTGCCGGGATAACTGCCCGTTGCATAGGAGGAAGAGTTCACCCTTGTAACAGTTGGAAATACACTGTGGTGCTGTTTTCCATAAACACCCCGCTTACTAAAAGCAAATACATTGGGCATGGCTTCTTTAGTTATGTAATCCGGCCGTAACCCATCAAAAAAAACGATCAGTGTCCGAAGGTTGGCTGTGTCGTTTTTTACCTGGGCAATTATTTTATTTGCTGCCAGTAGAAGGGCAAAAGCCATTACCAGCTGGGTGAGTTTATGAAGCATGTTTATTGTTTAAAAATAGAATGAAAATGAAAGCTATTATTTATCCCACCACAGTTTTGCATCGCTCTTATCTGTGTTGCCCATCGTTGCAATGGCGGCGGCATAATTGGCCGGGTTAAGCGATTGCAAATAAGTTGGATATGGTAGCCGGTAAGGAAATTTATTTTCTATAGGTATGCCAGTTCCCCTGGGCAATACCGGGTAGCCGGTTCTTCTTTTTTCAAACCAGGCCTGGTAATCCACAAAATAATAGGCATAGTATTTCTGGAGCATAATTTTTTCCAATTGCGCTTCAATGCTTTGCGTAGCATCATACAAAATACTTGGCTGCGATAAAAACCCTGCCGGCACTGCTGCACCCCATTGAAACATAGATGCAGTAATGCCACTTTCGTAATGTACTTTGGAAGTTTTACCCGTATTAAAGCCTTTTAAAGCAAGCTCCGCTTTAATAAATTCCACTTCCGCATACGTCATCATCACGCCAAGATAGGAAGATGTTTTCAATGCATCCGGATAGCTCGAATTTTTACCAACCACGTATTCCGTGCTTGTCGGATAACCACTTTCAATACCCTGGTAAACATTTGCACCACCTACCGTTACCGGCAATGCCCAAACTGCTCTCCGGGGATCGTTTACTGCATTTAGTTTATCAAGGAAAAATTTTGTGTAATAGGTTCCATCCCGCCAATCTAACTGCCTTGCCGTGTAATAAGGATTAAAGTAAGGATATACATTGGGGTATTTAAAAATGCCTTCATCTGCATTGCTTACAAAGACAGGAAACTTTACTGTATTTGATAAAATTTCGGTGATCTGGGTGTTTACATCCATTTCTGCCTGGCGTTTTGATAGCCTCAGCAAAAGCCTTAAACGAAGCGTATTGCCAAATTTTTTCCAGCGTTGAATGCCAATGTTTTTACCACTTGAAAGTGTATTCGAAGGATATACATTGTCTCCGCCATATGTTAATGCCTTGCTATCATCAAACAGGTCGTTGGCGGTAATGAGGTCTTTTAAAATTTGGGTGTAAATATCCTTTTGGCTATCAAACTTTGGTTGAAAATTTCCTTTAACGGCTTTGATAGCATCTGAATAAGGCACATCGCCATACAGGTCTGTCAGGATAGAATATGCCCAGCATTTATACACCAATGCGATGGCTTTATAATTTTTTTCTACCAACTTATCAGACAGCTGTATGATGTCTTCCATGTCTGTTATGTTATTGTAAAAATTAGTCCACACGCCATCACCGGGCGTAATAAAATACCTGTGTACACCATCCCGGCTGCTGCTTCGTGGAGCGGTTACCTGCATCAACTCATGGGTAAATCCCCTGGCTGCACCAGTACTGCTGTTCACAATACGGTACTGCATCTGGCCGAGCACCACACCAGGGTTTACTTCCCCCGGGCGGTTGGGATCTGTGTTGATCTCTTCAAAGCTTTTCTTAGTACAGGCAACCAACAGGCTGCTGATCAAAATAACAAACAACGATATATGCTTCATCCGTTTCATATTTATAATTTTTAGTGCCGTTTAAAATTTAAAAGTGAGGTTAACCCCCATGTTCCGGGTAGATGGAAATTGCATTAATTCAACCCCTGGTGTGATGGTTCCGCTGTTTAAGTTTCCACCTTCAGGATCGAAGCCCGGAAAATTGGTAATGTTGAATAGGTCACGGCCATACAAGGCAATACTGGTTTGTTTAATGCCGATTTTTGTAAGAAGCTCTTGTGACAAATTAAATTCAATCCGTGCCTCCCTTAGTTTCAGATAAGTAGCGTCAAATACGTTCATTTCTGCATTACTAATGGCGTAAATTGTTTCGTAATAATTATCGGCAGTCACCTTTACCATATTGGGTTCATATTTTCCCGTGGCACTATTTAAAACCACGCCATCGCCGGTAATACCACCCTCCCGGCCGGGCAAGGTGATATTTGTTTTACCCAATGTGTTGGATTTATGGTTGGTTTGAGAATACATGCTGCCACCGTGCTGATAATCAAACAGGATGCTGACCCTTAAATTTTTATACGTGAACTCGTTCATCAGCCCTGCCTTCCAATCTGCAAAAGCATTTCCCCATACTTTGGTTTTAGTATCCAACACTGCGGGCAGACCAGTTGAATTATAGATAATTTTTCCCTCCGGTGAACGTTGAAAACCCCTGCCATACATATCCCCCATTCTGCCACCCACTCTGGCTTCGATGGTTACGTTGTTGCTGTGATTGTAGATAACCTGACTGGTAATTCCATTTGCCAACTCTCTTACGTAACTTCTATTGGTACTCCAATTTAAAGTTGTGGCCCATTTAAATTTATTAGTTAAAACAGGTGTTCCTTTCACCTGTAATTCCACCCCCCTGCTTTCAATCAGGCCTGCGTTGATTAATGCACTGGAATAACCTGATGTAGGATCAAGTGGGATTGCAATGATCTGGTTGCGGCTCTTGTTTTGATATACTGCCGCATCTACCGATAAGCGGTTTTTCAGGAAACGGATATCCAAACCGGTTTCGTAACTGGATATAATCTCCGGCTTTAGATTCGGGTTATACAATGTTCCGGGGTTGGTAAAGCTATTGCCATAAATCCGGTCGTAATATTTAGATGTTTGATAAGGCCTGGTATCGTTACCAACCTGTGCCCACGACAACCTGAACTTTGCAAAAGAAACCTGCCTCGGCAAATCAAATAAATCACTCAATAAAAAACTGGTGCTTACGGATGGATAGAAGAAAGCATTTTTTCCATAAGGCAAGGTGCTGCTCCGGTCGTTGCGGCCGGTCACATCCAGAAAAACCCTTTCCATATACGACCATTGCGTAGTGGCATAAAGGCTGTTGATGGCTTTGGAGGATTTTTGCGGATCTGCTACTGACTGGTCCAAACTGTTGGATACCTGGTAAATCCCGGGCTGTGCCAGACGCTCTGCATACAAACCTGCAAAATCATACGTCTGCCTCATGGCATTGGCACCTGCCGATACGGTATATTTTATTTTTCCGGAAATTTCATCTTTAAATGTGAGCAGGGCATCTGTGTTTACTTCATAGTTAAAAACATTCTGTTCCCGGTAACTTCCCTGTGGGAATTTTGTCATGCTGTAAGGCCGCTGCTGCGACCGAAATTCAAAAGCCATATCTACCCCGGCACGTATCATCAATTCGAGTTTCTTATTGATCTCGTAGTTAGCAGAAACGGTACCTACCACCCCATGCTTGTTCATCTTATTGATGTTTTCATAAATGTCGAGGTAGGGATTATCGGGGCCGGGGTTAAACGGATTTTTTTGCTTTATACCCACCAAACCCGGCTCCCAGTAGGGCTTAAACCATTCTGGTCTAATATTGGGCGCCGTGCCAATAATCAGGAAATACATCAGCGTTTGGTTGTTGTACCCGGCAGAGGGCAGGTTGTCACTTTTTTTATTGGTGTAGGTTACCTTACCGTTGATTTTTAATTTGTCGGTTACTTTTTGATTTACAGATAAGGCAGCTGTTAAACGCTCGTAACCCGTATTAGGAATGATCCAGGTATTTTTTAAATGAGAAACCGATAAACGGGCTGACCCTTTTTCGTTTCCACCTTCTACTGACACACTATTGTTAAAAGTAACGCCTGTTTGAAAAAAACCTTTGATGTAATCTGGTTGTGCCACCCATGGTGTGCGGGCTGTTGCCAGATTTTTGGGTGTAGTTGGATCGTATTGAAAATAGGATTGACCGTTAAATTTTGGTCCCCATGCCCGGCCCGCTGCAACACCGGTGCTTGTATTGATTCCATCGGGACTATCACCATAAGAATAGTAAGCGTTGGTTCTTCCTTCTCCGTATTCATATTGGTAATCAGGCCAGCGGTTTATCTGGTCTATACTTACATTCGTATTGTAGGTAATGCCCAACCCGTTATCTTTTCTGCTGCCATTTTTGGTGGTAATAATCAATGCGCCTCCTGCCGCACGGCTGCCATACAATGCAGTAGCTCCGGGGCCTTTTAAAACGGTTATGGAGGCAATATCATCGGGGTTGATATCAGATACACCAGAGCCAAAATCAACGGGACTGTCTGTTGCCAAATGGGAGTTGTAACTGGTACCGGTAATCTTACTGCTGATTGGTACGCCGTCCAATACAATCAGGGCCTGGTTATTATCAAGGTTCAACGAATTTTCTCCCCGCAAGGTAATACGGGATGAACCCATAGGACCAGCGCCAGTTCCCTGTATATTAAGCCCTGCAACTTTACCGGATAAAGAGTTAACCCAGTTATTCGTCTTGGCATCTTTAACTGCAGTTTCGGTTACGGTTTGGGCGGCATAGCCCAAAGATTTTTCTTCCCGTTTAATACCCAGTGCGGTTATTACCACTTCCTGCATGGCGCCTTTGTTATTCTTTAATTTTACCAACAAGGAATTGTTTTCCTGTTGCTTAACCAGGTAATTTTTTATAACCCCTATTTCGTAGCCTACGAATGAAACTGAAAAATCATACGACTTTCCGGCACTCAATTTATAAAATACAAAAATGCCATTTTCGTCTGTTGTACCGTTGTAATTTTCCTTGCCATTTTTCCCGGTCACATTTACGGTAACACCCGGCAACATCTCATTGTTATCATTGAGGACGGTACCTTTTACAACAGTATTTTGTTGCGCTTTCAAAGGCTCATAACTTACAAAAATCAGTAGTACAAACAGGCCTGTTTGTAACATCTTTTTTAACTGGCTGGTGATTTTCTCTTTCATAAATTAGTGTTGATTTTTTGCAATAGTTTACCGGTACGCCTGTACAGGGTTTTAAAATCATTCAGAAATAAATTGGATGTTATGGTTGTTTACGTAGCATCTGTATGTTGAATCCTTCCGGTGTCTGTATCACTTCCAAATCATTCATTTTTGCTATTACTTTCATTATGGATTGTATGTCGTCGTACCTGTTAACTGTGCCGGTAAAGTTCATATCCCTAATCTCAGCTTCGATGTAATTAATTTTGATGTGATGCAAAGTAGCCAGAGCTTTCATTACATCTTTTAATGGACTTGTGTTAAATTTTAAATCATTACTGGTATTGTTTTTAGCTTGCCCGGTAACAGATGAAATATTCGCAGCATTGGCATTGAACTTTGCAACAATTGCAGTAGCTTTTTTAACATCATAGGATAACTGTTCACCTGGCGATAAAAAAACATGCTGTTTCCAACCCGCCGTTTGTTTGATGGATTTAATTACTACTTTCCCGGTCAATAATTTAATTTGGATGGCGCTCTTTTTTTCAAAGGCAGTTATTCTAAACGAGGTACCCAAAGCGGTGGTAGACAGGTTACCTGAAAACACAATGAATGGTTTCAGTTTGTTTTTTGCCACCTCAAAAAAAGCATCGCCGTTCAAATGAATCTCCCTGGTATTTCCATTAAATGACTGCGGATACTTGATGACCGTATTTTTAAATAAAGTAACAACTGAACCATCGCCCAGCTTTACTTTCATTGCGCTTTGACCGGTATTGGATTTCACCTGCCAGTTGATAGGAACCGTATCATTTTTTATTTGAGGTATGTGGTCGGTTGCAACAATAATCCCACTTTTTGAAGGTTCCGCTTTTTGAATAAACCACCAGGAAGCACCTATCAATAAAATAACAGAAGCCGCTGCCACAAAAGGTTTTACAATTCTTTTTTTAAAAGAAACCACCGGTGTTGGTTTGATAAAAAACAATTGCTGTTGAAGCGCCCGCAAAAGTTGTTGGGATGTGTCAATATTTATTTGACGCTTATCCGATATAGCCCGCCATTCTTCAACACCCATGTACTGTTCCCGCACATCTTTATTTTCCGATAAATATTTTACAATCTCCTCTGCCTCGCCAGGTGAGCATTTGTTAGTAAAAAACTGTTCCATTAACTGCGGGGTAATTTTCATGTATAAAATTTCTCTATCAATGAATACGTTTGTGGAGAAGCTTTACCACTGCTCTTAACATTAACTTAATAGTAGCCGCAATAATCTGGAATTATAAGAAAAGAGAAGTGATGGTCTTTATCTGCCTGATAGCTTTTACCATATGGTCTTCTACGGTATTTACAGAGATGGAAAGTTGATGGGCAATTTCTTTGTAAGTAAACCCCTGCAAACGATGAAGCATAAAAATTTTCTTTCGAACCGGGGGAAGAGATTGTGTAGCATTGTAAAAATAATCCACCGCCTCAAAACTATTGTCCGGTTGGGCAGCTAAGTCAGCATCAGTCAAAATAGGAATATCGATTATACGTGCTTTCATAACCGATTGTTGGCGCAAATGATCCACCAGGCAAGTACGTGCAATGTTAAAAAGTTGCGTATCAAAAGAGTGGTCTTTCGTGAGGGTATGTCTAAAATTCCAAAGTTTAATGAAAACAATTTGTACCAGTTCCATGGCCAGCTCACCGGATCTGGTTTTTTTAAAAAAGTAATTGTACAACTTTAGATGGTATTGATGATATACCGCAGTAAATTCTTTATCAGTGCCGCTTTGTATGGTGGTAACAATACTCAAAGTTGGTTCAATTCAAATTGCTTATGAAACAGATAGCGCAAATTGAACAACTGATATTATTGAATCATTAAGCAAAAGTTAACAAATAGTTGCATGGAGAAATCAACCGGGAAATTTATGAAAGACATCGTAAATATTTAAACATCAATTCTACCTTGATTCAAATAATTGCCGTATTCTCTATATTGGCAGCAGTGCGGCCTAGTTCTTTTTAACGGTATTAACCAAAGATTTAAAATGGGTTTTAACTGTGTTTTGTGCGATATTCATCTGACGCTGTTTAAATTAAAAAGGAAATAAAGACTTTCGTAAATAAGATTTATTTTAGCTTTTTTGGCGCACGTGATTGATGAAAACTTGTGGTGATACAAAAGTTTGGCAGTAATTGAAATGGCTCCGTGGAATCAGACCGTTAAACCGACAAAGCAAGTCTACAAAGGGGAAAAATAAATATGAACTTAGCAAGACGGACTTTACTAATAATTCTTTTCTTACTACTTTTATCCGACTTTTTATTCTGGATATTAGCAATCGCTAGTGGACATAATATCCCGACAGAGACGACAAGGTCTATTTTAATTACGGCCATCATTTTAATTATTCTTACGGTTTTGACTTATAAATACAGTAGACCAAAAGACACTGAATGAAAAATCAAGACGAAAGACAAAACAAAGGTCTGTCCCGGCGGGATTTTCACCGCATACACTAAAAAAAAGAAACGACCACACCGTGAAACCCCGACGTAGAAAAAGACTTCAACTGGCTTGCTGCCACACCACCTTTTTATAAACTTTAACCAATAGCTATAAAGCTGAAACATAGCGACACATGCTGCACCTGTTTTGTAACTTTCACTTGTATTGAATGGATATCTTTATTTGAAATAACCAATACTTACGAAATAGTATATCAATGTTTTGATATCCTTAAAAAAGAACACAATGCAGACATCGTTGCGTATATCATTATGCCAAATCATGTGCATGTAATTATACATTTTCACAATGAGCATTTTAACCTGAATACCATCATTGCAAACGGGAAAAGATTTATTGCTTACGAAATTGTCAAACGATTGAAAAATTCAGGTAATAGCGAACTATTAAATCATTTAAACATCTGGTGTCTGAAAGAGAAAAAAAAAGGACAGCTCCACAAAGTTTTTAAAGATTCATTTGATGCTAAACCTATTATCATACAAAAAATTTTATTACAAAAAATAAATTACCTACACAAAAACCCGGTAAGTGGAAAATGGATGCTGGCAAAAGATTTCGTTGAATTTATACACTGTAGTGCATCCTTTTATGAAATACATTAATCAGACAGTACACACCAATGCATTACCTGGACTCATAAATTTGAAGAGGGAAATCCTGAAAGTTATAGCGTAATCAACGTCGGGGTTTCGCAATGACAGTATGCTAATTTATAGATCTTTTTGTGCGAAAACCCCGACGGGACACAAGGTTACCTTATTTTTCGTAACAACTAATAATAAGATCAATTGCATTTCCCGCATCCACCTTTCCTATTTTCTGAATCAATTATTTTATTAAATGCCGCTTTACTTAAAATTACAGGTTCGTAGCTTACGCCTTCCATTTTCAACCGCCGAACAAAAGCACGCAAGTGGTTGTGAGATGCCATTTTTAAAAACCCGAATGAGTTGATGATATCTTGCTGTTGAGCTTGTTGAATTCTTGCTTCCAAATCTGCAATATCCAACTCTTCAATTTTTGCACCCACTTTTAAAGCGGCTGTAAATGACTGGCTTCCGGTGGCGGCAAGATCATTGTAATACTGCTGCATCAACCTGCTTACAAACTTACCATGCACATCGCCGGTTTGGTTTACAGGATCCTGAAGTTGATAAGTTGTAATCAAGGTCTTCATCCGGTCCATGTGTACCTGCTCGCTGTAGCGGATATTGCCAAAAGGATTGCCGCCCCATTTAACAAACATCGAATCATATACATCCCTCGCCAGTTTTTCTTCTTCTCTCATATAAACAATGGCATCTCTTTCCTGTTGGGTTAAAGAAATAGTTTGCTGCGAAAAAATGAAACCCGATTGCAATATAACCATTGCTAAAAAAACTAACTTTTGCATTTTATTTTTTTTTAATTATTTAAATCACGTTTCCATTGTGCCGCTGATGATCGCATCAAAAGCTCTCGCTATAATGTGTTGCTACCTATTGGCGTCGCCAGCATTTACAAAATTTGCTATTAAACAGGTTGCAAAAAAACAACCCGTCTATTTTTTTTGAGTAGCCGCTTTTTGTTTATTATGCCGCTCTCCTGCATCCCCTGTTTCCAGCTCTTCTGCCTTGTGTTGCTGATGAGCCACACTGACCTTTACCCCTGCCATAGCAAGCACCTTGTCCCTTGTTCATCCGTTGACCTTGCCCCTGGCCTTTTACTCCCGACCGGGCACTGGCTTCAAATGTATCGCAAATACCATTTTTATTTACATCTACAAAACCAGCAGCACTTTTATTTGTTCCGG
>Ga0105044_10009348_pt1 | contig 13419 bp, 10 predicted proteins | sample MAT01_FD_78092 | JGI IMG/M metagenome (GOLD analysis project Ga0105044, IMG submission 78092) | Freshwater microbial communities from Lake Fryxell liftoff mats and glacier meltwater in Antarctica - MAT-01 | ecosystem: Environmental > Aquatic > Freshwater > Ice > Liftoff microbial mat | place...
GACGTTTTTGTCGATATACCGGCCGAGGCGCGGGGCGAAAGATTTGCGGGCCATGGCCCCGACCATGAGGAAAAGCTCGACGGATTCGGAGGTGAGCGAGCCGGTGACGAGGGCGCCGCCGAAAGTGGTGACGATGTCGGCGAGCGAGGCGGTGACGACGCGCGCATTGCCGGCTTCCTCGCGCGACGGAAAAAGGTGGTGGCTGACCTTGAAGGCACTCAGGAGACCGAGGCAGCGGTTGGATTCATCCACTACCGGGAGGCCGCGCATCTGCATCTTGTCGATGAGCTGCAGTGCATCATAGACCGGGGAATCCGCGCGCACGGAGATGACACGCGGCTGCATCACGTCGGCGACGCGCGGGGAGAGATCATTGAGGAGCGTGGGCGGTTCGACGCCGAATTTTTGCAGGACGAAGTCGATGCGCTCGTTGGTATTCCCGGCGCGGCCGGCGAGGACGTTTTCCTGGCCGGTGAGGCGTTTGAGTTCGGCGTAGGCGAGGGCCGAGCAGATGGAATCCATGTCGGGATTCCGATGGCCGATGACGATGGTCTGCATGTGCGGCGGACAATGCGCACGCCAATGCCGTGCGGCAAGCGTGCCACGGTGACGTTTCCGCGCCAGGCCGCGCGGTCCGTTTCTGCGAAGCGCGGCTAGAAGGTCCGCGTCGCCGCGGGTTCCGCCGTGTCGAGCCGGGCGTGCTTGATCGTCTCCATCTTGCGCCGATCGACGGGACTGGAGGGATCATAGTCCGTGCCGTGGGCGCGTCGGAAAATATCGTCGTAGCCTCCCTCCGCGGCAGCCGGTGGCGTGAAGGGGATCTGCACTTCCTGTGCGGCCGGAGCGAAACGGGCGGGGCGGACGAAAGGGATCGATTCGGGCTGCGGAGCGGGTGCGATCGGCTGCGTTCGCGCCAAGGTGACGCGAGCAGGAGCCTTGCTGACTTTCGCGATGCGGGTGACAGCCGGTCCGCCGGTCGGCACGACCGGGGTTCTTTTCGCAATCTGGATGGCGGTGATCTCCGGTTCGTCGCCGCTGAAATCCTTCTGCTCCAGGACTTCCGCTTTCCGGCGCAGGTAAAATGCGACCTGCTTGTTCACATCCTGGCCCGGCAGCCAGACCGGTTTGCCGAGACGGTCGTCCATCAGCCACCACGGGTTCGCGGGGTTGGTGTTGTCCTTGTAGATCACCGCAGAGTGCGTGCCCACCGCGTCGTCGCGCATGCGCGTCTTGTAGCGGTACTGATAGGTCACCAGCTTGTGCTCCACTTTGTCAGCCTTCAGCACTTGGTGCAGTTTGTTGGTGTAGCTCTCCGATCGATCTCCCGATTTCGCGACCTTGTCTGGTTTGGTCTCCTTGACTTTTTCCCAGGTGGTTTTCTGCTTCGAGCCCTCGCAGGCAGTGAGGGCGAGGCAGACGGCGAGGGCGAGTGAATAAGGCTTTTGCATGTTGCGGGTGGTGTGGTGGAGGTGACGTGGTGGCGCTTACCGTAATTTTAAGGCGTGCTCAATGAATACTTTCAAAGGAAAGCCGATGCGGTGCCTCACAGCAGGCCGAATTGGTTTTTCAAGATCCATGTCTGGGCCTTGACCGCGAGTTCCGCCGAGTTGACCGGCTTGGTCAGAAAATCGCTCCCGCCATTCAGGCTGGCCTGCGCGCGACCGTCCACGGCGTTCGCGCCGGTGAGGAAAATGATGGGCGTCTTGCGGTAGGCGGCTTGGTCGCGAAGTTGGGCGCAGAGGCCGGGTGCCGTGCTGCCGGCGAGATCGTAGTCGAGGAGCACGAGATCGAATTTTTGCCCGCTCGCTTCCGCGAGCACCGTGTCCGCCCCCGGACAACCGGTCGTCTGGAGCTGCGCCAGTTCCAGCGAAGTCACGAGCATGGCGAGCAGTTCTGCATCGTCGTCCACGGCGAGGACGTTGCCCGGTGGCAGCGATTTCGCGCGCTCTACCTGGCGGGGTTCCACGAGCCGCCCGAGCAGTTCGATCGCTTGCATGACCGTCCGTGTCGTCGTCGTCTCCATGATGCCGGGGCGGGCGAGCAGATCGTGCAGCAGCGCCTCCACGGACGCCGCCACGCGCGCGATCGGATGGTCGTGCAGCGCCGCGGTGCAGTCCACGAGCTGCGTGGCCAGCGTCATCAGTTCCATGCGCGAGGCATCGTCATCCGGCACACCGCTGACCCGGTCGAGCGCCGCGCGCATCGGGGTGAGGATGGCGGCGATGGGCTGGAAGGCAGGCCCGAGCGGCAGCGTCACGCGCTGCGTGGCATTCGGGTCGAGGGTGGTCAAAGCGGACGAGGGATCGCGCGAGGTGAGCGCGCCGGGACGGGGCGCTGGGCGGATGGGTGCGCCGTTCATCGGCGGCACGGGCTTGATGCGGGTGCCGCGGAGTTCGTGGAGTTCGCGGGCGAACCCGATCTTTTCCATCTGGAGCACGTCCACCGCGTGCCGCGCGACGTCGCGCTCCCGGCAGAGGCCGAGCAGCTCCTCGCGGAGATTGGCCAATTCCAGCTTGAGGCCGGCATTGGTGTGGCGGAGATCATCGCGTTCGCTGGTCACGGCGCGGAGCGCGTCCTGCGCGGCCACGGAGGGCGTGGAATCCGTGCGGCCCGTCACGAGGCGGGCGCTTGAAAGCATGTCCAGGCGGCGTTGCTGCGCGGCGAGCTTGGCCTGCAGCTCGGCGTTATCCGCCCGGAGGAAAGCCGCGTCCTTTTCGAGCTGCTCCCGCGTCAGCAGCGCCTCGGCGGGAGCCGCGCCCAGCGGATCGAAGAAGCACTCGATCGTCCCAAAAGCGAGCGGACACGAATGGTGGAGGTGAAAGTCCGAGACTGGCTCACCTTCGACAAAAGTCAGATTCGTCGAGCCCAGATCATGCAGCCGGTAGTGCCCGTCCGCGGCGATGAATTCCGCGTGATGGCCCGACACCGAACGATCCGTGATCTGGATCGTGTTATCCGGCCTCCGTCCGATGCTAATCCGCTCCCCCGAGAGCTGATGCGTTACTTCCATCTGGTTTTGCAGCTTGATTCGGAGCGTGGGCATTTGGGTGGAAAAACGGAACTGCGGAACTGTGGGTGAGATTAGCAAATGCGATGCCGCGGCTCCCTCCCCCGCTTGCGCCTCCGTAAGATTGACGCGACACTCCGCGCCTTTCTCATGCTTGACGAAATCCGCCGCCGCCGAACCTTTGCCATCATCTCCCATCCGGACGCCGGCAAGACGACGCTGACCGAAAAGCTCCTCCTCTACGGCGGCGCGGTGCAGCTCGCCGGCTCCGTCACTTCGCGAAAAAACGCCCGCCAGGCGACTTCGGACTGGATGGAACTCGAACGCCAGCGCGGCATCTCCGTTTCCTCGACCGTCCTCCAGTTCGACTACGCCGGTTACCGCATCAATCTCCTCGACACCCCCGGCCACAAGGATTTCTCCGAGGACACCTACCGCGTCCTCACCGCCGTCGATGCCGTGGTCATGGTCATCGACGCCGCCAAAGGCATCGAGCCGCAGACGCGCAAGCTCTTCGAGGTCTGCCGCCGCCGCGGCGTCCCCATCTTCACCTTCATGAACAAGTGCGACCGGCCCACCCGCGACCCGCTCGCCCTCCTCGACGAACTCGAGCGCGTCCTCGGCATCGGCGCCTTCCCCGTCAACTGGCCGCTCGGCACCGGCCCCAGCTTCCGCGGCGTCTATGATCGGCAGAAACGCGAAGTCCACCTCTTCGAGCGCACGCCCCAGGGCGCCTACCGCGCCCCGGTTTCCATCAGCAGCCTCGCCGACCCCGAGATCCGCGAAAAGCTCGACCCCGACGACTACACCCGCGCCCTGGAAGAGCTCGAAATGCTCGACGCCGCCGGCGTCGAGTACGACGAGGCCAAAGTTCACCACGGCACCCAGACGCCCGTCTTCTTCGGCTCGGCCATGAACAACTTCGGCGTGCAACTGCTACTGGACGCCTTCCTCGCCCGCAGCCTCCCACCGCAGCCGCGGCGAGGAGTAAAAATGGATCGCGATCCCGCAGCGAACACGCCCCCTGCAACCAGCGGCGACACTCAACTCTCAACTCTCAACTCTCAACCAAGGCTGGTTCCCCTGGAGGGTCCCTTCAGCGGCTTCATCTTCAAGATCCAGGCGAACATGGACCCCCGCCACCGCGACCGCATCGGCTTCCTCCGCATCTGCTCGGGAAAGTTCACGCGCGACATGTTTGTCACCCACCAGCGCACCGGCAAACGCGTCCGCCTTTCCAGCGCCCACAAAGTCTTCGCCCAGGAGCGCGAGACCGTGGACGAAGCTTACGCCGGCGACGTCATCGGCCTCGTCGGGCACAATGAATTTGGCATCGGCGACACGCTGACCGAAGACACCGCCATTCGCTTCGACGAAATCCCGCGCTTCCCGCCCGAGTGCTTCGCCTTTCTCCAAAACCCCAATCCGGGGAAGTTCAAACAGTTCCGCCAAGGCGTCGAACAGCTCCTCCAGGAAGGCGTCGTCCAGGTTTTCGAGCTGCGCGATGCCGTGCAAAAAATCCCGCTCCTCGCCGCCGTCGGGCCGCTCCAGTTTGAAGTCGTGCAATACCGCCTCGAAGCCGAATACGGCGCCCCCAGCCGCCTCGAAAACGCGAGCTGGGAATGTTTCAAATGGCTCCCCACCGGCACCGCGACCACTGGCCTCAAGTTCCCCACCGGCTGCCGCCTTGCCTACGACAGTACCGGCCAGCCCGGCGTCCTCTTCCCCAGCGCCTGGACCCAGCGCTACTTCACCGAGCAAAACGCCGGCCTCCCCCTCCTCGAACTGCCAGCGGCATGAACCTCCGCGCGGGCCGGGAAGACGGTGCCGCGGCCGGGTAGTGGCTCAGTTTAAAAAATCCTGTCATCCTGAGCGGAGTTCCCGGCGGGCCGAGGAGGCGGAGGGGAAAAGTGGCGGCTGGTCGTGGGCGAGCAAGGCGGGCGGGAACGGAGTCGAAGGACCTCTAATTTTTTCTTCGGGGCGCAGGCGGCGGGTGCGATGAGCTCCGCGCCGCCTCCGCCCACGAAAAGATGGAGGTCCTTCGACTGCGCTCCGCAAAGCCTTCGCTCCGCTCAGGATGACAGGTTTTGGATTTTTCCAAACTGACCCACTACCCGCGGTCGACAGTGGCAGCGCGTCTGCGGACGGCGCGCGGAGCTACTTTTTGAACGTCTGCAGATACTGCCAGATCGCCTCGTACTGCTCGCTGGCCTTGCCGCCGAAGAAATCCGTGAGCGGCGTTTTGCCGTCGTCGTCGGCGAAGCGGGGCATCTTGGTTTCGGGATCGATCCGCAGCGGGAAGAGCGTCCAGCGGTGGTAATACTCCGGCCGCAGCCGCGCCGCCGCGAGAGCGAGGTTGGGTCCGGGGGCCTCGAAAACTGCCGTTGCGCCGCGGTCGCCGAGCGCGTGGCATTGGAGACAGTTAAAGCCGCCGTTTTCGCCGATCAGCGTTTCACCGGCTTTCACTTTCGTCTTGTCCAGGGCTGGCTCGGGCAGGGGTGCGATCGGGAATCCATGTTCGAGCGCCAGTCCGTTTGCGATGCCCTCGGCGACTCCGGTGAAGCCGGGCATGCGGGCGACGATCCACGGGCGCGGCTTGTCCTTCGCGTGGCCGGCGATGAACGCGGCGAGGTAGTCGGCACGCAGCTTTTCACCGAGCCAGGTGAGCGGCGGCAGGGCGGTGGTGGCGACCGGTTTGCCCTCACCCTCCTCCAGCGGCGCGAGGCTTTGCAGCCCGGCCGTTTGCTCCTCCAGCTTTGACCACACGCTCGGCTCGCCGTCGCGGGCGTGACACGCGGTGCAGCGGAGATTGGCGATCTGGCGCTGCGCGAATTCGATGGGCGAATCCCGCTTCAGCGAGTCAAAGCCGCTCGCAGCGAACGCGAGCAGGGCCTCGCGCTGCGCGGGCGTGAAAGCGAAGTCGGGTGCCTTGCCGCGCGCCGCGGGCTCGCGCGCGAGACAGCCTTTGAGCCAGCCGGCTTTGAGAGTTGCGGCCAGTGCGGGCGCGGTGGTGGGCGGCAGCCCGGCGTGGCAATTCAGGCAGCCGCTCGTGGCGAGGAGTTGCGCGCCGCGCCCCGCGTCGCCCTTGGGCGCGACGGGACCTTCCTCCTGCGCTGAGTTGAGCAGGTAGGCGGTGAGCTGCGCCGCTTCCAGCCCGCTGAGGCGAAAGTGCGGCATGCGGCTGCTCGCGAAATTTTTCGCCGGGTCCCGGAGGTAGGCAAGCAGCGCGGGCACATGCCATTTCCGCCGAACGTGGGCGAGCGAGACGCGATCGTGCTCGTCCACGGCTTCGCCGTCCGGCGTCGAGTGGCAGGCGATGCAGCCGAGATTGGCAAAGAGCGCCGCGCCCTGCGGAGCGAACGACGGGTCGATCGGCTTTGCCTCGGGCGGCGCGCTGACCGACACGAAGTACGCCGCCAGGTCCGCCGCGCGCTGGTCGATCCCGCCCGATTCGTCGGCGAACACTTTCGGCATCAGGCTTCCCGGGCGGGTGCGGTGGGGATCATCGATCCACGCGGCCAGCCACGGCTCGCGAAATTTTGCGCCCACGTCATCGAAAGTCGGCGCGTCCTGCGCCAGTTCGGGCATGCCTTCACCCTTCGCCGGCAGGAGCCCGCCGCCGTCGTGGCACGCGGCGCAGCGCATCTCGGCGAAGAGCTGCCGGCCCTCGCGTAGGCGCTCGCCGGTGCGGAGCTCGGCGATGTTTGCGTCATGCTGAAAGGCGGTCGGCGGCACCGGCTCCCAGGGAAATTCCTTCGACGACCAGAGCAGCCGCAACACGGCGTCGCCCTTGGCCGGGCTGCTGAACTCAACGGTGATCCTGTTCCCGCCCTTTTGCAGCTTCACCGGCTTGCCCTCCACACGCGCGGCACCTTCAAGAATCGCCGCCCCGTTGAGCGAGACTTTCACTGTGCCCTGCACCTCGGCGGCGAACGCATACTCCGCCCGCATCTCCGACATGATCTCCGCCTCCCACTTTGCCGTGAAAGGGCCGGCGGCAAGAAACGGCGTCGCTGCGTGGCCGCCGGGAACCGCGAGCGCAACGAGCCGCGCGGTGCGCGCATCCGACTTTCCACCCGCGGTGAAAGTCAGCGTCAGCCCGGGTTTCATCGCCGCCGCCGCATCGGCGAGCGCGGGAGCTTTCACGCCGCCCTGCTGCGCGTGGAGCGGCGAAAGGAGTGCGAGGAAGGCGAGGAGAGCGAGCGGGAAGACTGGAGATTTCATGGCGTCGGGGAAAAATCGAAGGGCGGCGATTGCTCGCCGCCCTTCGGGTTTAACTTTTGCGCAGGCGCACCGTCAACGGCGCGGGCCGGAAATCAGCGCTTCGAGGTGTATGTCACGCCCGGTTTGTCAGCGGGGGCGACGACATTGATGGTGTGGGCGATACGATCCGGCACGGGGTTTCCGTCGGCACCGTTGACCTTCATTTTGATTTCCATCTGCATGACCGGCTTGAGGCCTTCGATTTCGAGCAGGACGGATTTTTTGTCGGGCGAAAGCGTGGCGGCTTTGATTTCGACCGGATCGTTTCCTTTTTGCTCGGGGTTGCTGACCTTCCATTTCTCGGAGCCGTAGGCGGAGGTCCAGCGGTAGTTGTATTGGATCACGGAGTAGTTGGCGGCATCGGCGGCCGTGGCCGGGTCGAGCGGCGCGGTGAAGTCGATGCGGATGCCCTTGTCGGTGATGTGCAGGCCGTTTTGCATGGTCAGCGGTTTGCCGGTGTAGCGGACGCGCTGGACGCAGCCGTCTTTCGCGCCGTCGGTCTGCCAGCCTTTGAGGCCGGCGACGTAGAGCTGGCCGTCCACGGGGCCGAAACGCGCGCGGCAGATGCCGCTGGCAAATTTCAGCGGGAACTTCACGACGCCGCCCTGGGGCACATCGCCGACGCGCTCCTGGAGCACGTTGAAGAGCGAGGATTTGCCGTAACTGAGGTAGAGGAGCTGGCCTTTGAGCGGCCCCCATTTGTCGCTCGTGACCCAGACCTGCGAGCCGTTCGAGTTGTCCATGTCCTTTGGCACCCAGCAGAGGTGCGGCGGGTAGGAAGTGGGCAGCGGGTCTTTGTGTGCGAGATCGACGACGCCGACGAATTCGCCCGGCTTCGAGTAATGGATGTAGTCAGCCGGCACCCAGGTGCCCTCGTTGTCGCCACTGGTGATTTCGTCGTTCGGGCCCACGCCGATGCCATTGGGCGCGCGGATGCCGGTGGAGAAAATCTCGAACTTCGAGCCGTCCTTCGAGACTTTGAAAATGCAGCCGTTGTGATCGCTCAGCGGGCCCCAGCCGCGTCCGCCGGGGTTCACGGGGCCGCCTTTGGAAAAGTAGAAGTTGCCCTTCGAGTCGGTATCGAGGCCGAAGGCGAACTCGTGGAAGCCGGGCGTGACCTGCATGTCGTTGTTGAAGTTTTCGTAGAGGTCCGCCTCGCCGTCGTTGTTCAGGTCATTCAGCCGGGTGATCTGGTCGCGGCCGAGGACATAGATTTTTTCGTCCACGATGCGCAGGCCGAGCGCGTGAAAAAGCCCGGTCGCGTAACGCTTCCACTCGATATTCTCGAGCTTGGCGTCGATGCCCTTGCCGATCCACACGTCGCCGCTCCATGTCGAAAAGGCGATGCGCCCGTCCTGGAAAAAGTCGAGCCCAGCGATGCGGATGCGGGACTTGTAGGGATTCTCGAGCGGGGCGCGGAGGTCATCGACGACGTAGGGAAACGCGCCGTCCTCCTTGCCGAGTTCGCCTTTCACTTTCACCGTCTCCGGCCAGTGCGGCGCGCCGCCGCGGGTGAGCGGCATGAGGTCATCGGCCTTGGCCGCGGCTTTCACGGCGTCGCCGAGCTTGGCCGCATCGGCGGCGTTGCCTTTCGCATAGACGACTTTGAACGCCTGGCCTTTGGCCAAAGCGGGGAGCTTCAGCGTGACGCGGGAGCCGTTCGCCTCCAGCTTCGCGCCGCCGGGCGCGCCGACGACACCGATGACCACGCGAGAGTCCGCGTTCTTCGCATCATTCGGCGCGATCGCCTTGTCGCCCTCAATCGTCGCGGCCGAATTTTCCGGCCCATCCGCAAGCACGAGCGTGGACGCGGCACCGGGCGTGATGACATTAAAAGTGCGGGTGAGCAGCACGCTGTCGCCGGCCTTTTCCTGCCCGGCCATCTCCAGCAGCGTGGCTTCACCCACCGTGTAGGCGAAAACCACATGGTCCCCGTGCAAATACAGCCCGCGATATTTCGCCCATTCCTTTGGCAGCGGGCCGAAGGGCACCTTCGCCGCGCCGGGTCCGGTGGGTAATTTCCGCGGGTCGGCGAGATCGTCGCCCTTGCTCCAGCCGGGCCCGGGATTCGTCTGGAAATAAATGCTGGCGCCCTGCGCCGGCCCGGGATTTGGCCCGTGGCTGCCATCGAAGACGACGCCTTTGAGCTTGATCCAACCGCCCGTCCAGCCGCCCGCCATGCGCAGCAAATCCGTGTCGAAAACCTGCGAGGCATCCGTCTCCTTGCCGAGTTTCACGGCGATTCCTTTATTCGCGGTGCCCCCGGCTTTGGCCCCATCCAGGGTGCTCTTGCCCTCGGCATTCAAATAGGTGGCGGTGAGAAAACGGCCGTAGTCCATCTCCTCCCACGCATTGGCCGCCGAAGCGGAGAGCGAGGAAAGGCCGAGGAGCGCGGCGGTGAGGATGCGGGTGCGGTGTGGGTTCATGGGTGAAAACAAGTGGACGCTGATAAGTGGAAATCCGGGAGCTCAGGGCAAAGCCAGAGCACCGGCGGGCAGATTGGTGTAGCCGATTAAATCGGGCTGTCGAAAGGAAATTAGACCCCACCTATACCTCAGCCATCTGCCGAGCCGACGTTCCCCGGAGATTAGCCGGTGGCGTCAGCACCGGATTCGCAGCCGCCCATCGCAGCGAAACACCTGGCTCGCCCCACCAGGATATGCGCCACGGAGCACCGCCCCCCAAATTCCAGCCATTTCGTCACCAAACTTTCGCGTCCTTCGGAATGTTTTCATTCATCAGTTTGAGCACTGCTTTCACATGCTCACCTGCGGCACCCGCATCCTGCAGACCGGCAATGCCGATCTGCATGGATGTGCCGTAAGCGGATAAGGACAGTCGCAACGAAGTACCGTCGGCCACGTCCGATGGTGCATCGCGGAACCGAAAACCGGCCAACGCAGAAACGGTATGGGAGTAAATCTCCTTCAATTGCGCCTCGGGCAGGTGCCCGTCGTGGATCTGTTTGAATTCGGGGGCTCTCTTGTCCTTCTTCTCGATGCGGATATTCCCATCCTGCTCGATCGTGACCCTAAACTGAATTTCCCATGGCGCACCGCCCGTATTCAAATTGATGGACCATGCGGACGGTGGCTTGGTCGGCAATTGCTGGGCAAACGTGGAAAGCGTGCAGCAGAGAAAGACAAGTATAAGTGTGGCGATTTTCACGCTGCGCATAAGTGATAAGGATTATGTGGAAGAGGAAGAGACTGGTGAAACCCGACTTTTAGACGCCCTCTTACGGACTCCGACGCTATTCGGCAATCGCATACTTGACGGTCACTGTCTGGGTGACGGAAATCTCGTCCAGCTCCGAATCATCGCGGACCTTGAAAATAGGCGAATTAATAACATTGGCGGTTATGTAGTGTGCTGAGTCCCGTCCGGTCAGCGAGGCACCGCCTTCGACTACGGTGAGCACTTTGCCGATCTTTATTTTGAGGACTTGCGCGAGTATGTCCGCCTTCGCGCGTGCGGCTTCCGCGGCCCGCTGTAGAGCGACGGCTTTTAGCTCTTGTTCCTGCTTGGAGCTGCGATTGACCGCACTGATAGATACACGGTCATCGCTCAGGAGCCGCGTCTGGACTTCGCTGACTCGCGCCAAATCCATCACAGTCACCGTCAGCCCGCGCTCGACGTAAAATCCGACAAACTTCCGCTCCTTGTCGCCGCGCTCGTATTCCCGGCCGGATTCGATCTCCGCCGCGCGCAGTTGGAGGTTGGGAATGTGCAGCGCCTCCAAGTCGTTTTTGAGACTCTGATAGGAGTCGTTGATCGATTTGGCGGCCACCGCCAGGGCCGGATCGACGCTGCGGATGCGAAGCGTCCAGAGAACCTTGTCCACGGGAGCCGACTGCGTCGCAGTACCCAGCACCTCGACATAAGGAATCTCTTCACCGTTCGCAACAGGGATCAGGCGAATGGCAAGGCAAACAAGGATAGGCAGAATAAGGCGAGTCATAAATGTGAATGGGTGAGTATTACGGATCATTGTTTCAGTTTCTTTATTTCGGCGTCTTCCCGGAGCGCTTTCTTTGCGATGGCGGTGAATGGGCTTTGGGCGTCCTTGAAGAAAGTATTTCTGGTGCTGGCCCATTCGCAGGGACGGTGTAGCAAAGCTCCGGCGCACGCTGCGAGAACGAGGAGGATGAAACGCCGGTTCATGGAGAGCGTGTATCTCGCCTTTGCGGCCAGCGCAAGAAGTACGAGAGGTGGGTTTTGGGTGAGCTGGAACATTCGGGGAGACCGCAGACGCTTGAGGGCGCGGCGGAAGAATGACGGCCTTTTTTAAACTGACACACCACCCATAACGATCACGCTACATTCAATCGTCGTCGGTGTGTCGGTCGGGATACTGGTCGGGCAGGAGGAGAAGGATGGCGGTGCCGAGCGGGAAAAAAAGACCGAGCAGACCCACTGCGCCCTGATGACCGAGACCCTGCGCCCACCGCCAACAGCCCCAGATAGTCGCCGGAAAAGTAATCACGAGCAGCACAACGGCAACCGTGGAAGTAGCGGGACTGGGAAAGAAGCGGCCAATGAAGCCGCAGAGGCAGAGTGATCCATAGCCAATAGTCATTCCGATGCCTGCGGGAACTTTGTAACCGGGTAGCATAAATGAAACGAAACCTCAGTGAACTCACTCAGACGCCGGATAGCAACTCACGACCCACCGGGTAAAGCAGCTCCGGGCAGCAAACAGGGCTTCGCGTCATTGTTCGATTTCGTGATTTCGACTTCCTTTCGAAGTGCTTTCTTTGCGATGCCGGGGTCCGCGCTCGACCGGCAACACTCATCGATTTATGCCGCCGGTGGCCGGGGTCAAAAATTCCTGTTTACAAACTGCCGCCGCTCCACTCTCTTCACCGCCCCACACGCGTTCCTGCAAAAAGACGCACCGTTGGTCCCTGGGTCGCCGAGTCTCATGCTTGGCAGCCGTCGCGTCAGGGGAAACCCGGTGATTATAGAAAGAAACTGCAACCATGCCTGTACGTTTAGGTCGTTTCGAAATGCCGAAGTCCCTCACCAAAGATGAGGATTCCGCCACAGATACCTACGCCAAGTTCGTCGCCGAGCCCTTCGAGGCCGGCTACGGACACACCGTCGGAAACTCGCTCCGCCGCGTGCTCCTCTCCTCGCTGGAAGGCGCCGCCATAACCTCCGTGAAAATCGAAGGTGCCAACCACGAGTTTCAGACGCTCCCGCACGTCGTCGAAGACGTGACCGACATCGTCCTCAACCTCAAGAAGGTGAAGTTCAAAGCCAACGATCACGAGATTCGCAACCTGCGCATCAACGTGAACAAGGAAGGCACCGTCACCGCCGGCGACATCGAAGACTCCGCGCAGTGCGAAGTGCTCAACAAGAGTCTCGTCATCTGCACGATGGACAAAAAGCACCGCTTTGAAGCCGAGCTCGAAGTGAAAGTCGGGCGCGGCTTTGCCCGCGGCGATGAAAACAAACACCCCGACCAGCCCATCGGTGTCATCGCCATCGACTCCATTTTTTCGCCCGTCACCCGCGTGAAATACGCTGTCGGCAACACCCGCGTCGGCCAGCGCACCGACTACGACAAGCTCGAAATCGAGATCTGGACCGACGGTCGCCTCACGCCCGAGGAGGCGCTCGTGCAGTCCTCGTCCATCCTGAAGAAGCACTTCGAGCCCTTCTACGCCTACGACGAAAACGCCGTGCAGTTCGACGAAACGCCCCAGGCCCAGAGCCAGGAGAACCAGAAGATGAAGAAGCTTCTGAACATGAGCGTGAACGAAATCGAACTTTCCGTCCGCGCCGCGAACTGCCTGAACAACGCCAACATCACCACCGTCGGCCAGCTCGCGCAGAAGTCCGAGGCCGAGATGCTGAAGTATCGCAACTTCGGCAAGAAGTCGCTCAACGAAATCAAGGAAAAGCTCACCCAGCTCGGCCTCTCGCTCGGCATGAAATTCGAGCCCGGCCTCGTCGATCCGCAAGGCGCGGAGGCGGCGGTCGTTGCCGAGCAGTAACTCCACACCCAGCCACCACCCCATGCGTCACCAAAAGAACACGGTCAAACTGGGCCGGAAGGAAGGCCATCGCAAATCGATGCTCGCGAACCTCGCTTGCAGCCTGATCGAGCATTCCCGGATCAAAACCACCCTCGCCAAAGC
>Ga0105044_10009349_pt1 | contig 13419 bp, 10 predicted proteins | sample MAT01_FD_78092 | JGI IMG/M metagenome (GOLD analysis project Ga0105044, IMG submission 78092) | Freshwater microbial communities from Lake Fryxell liftoff mats and glacier meltwater in Antarctica - MAT-01 | ecosystem: Environmental > Aquatic > Freshwater > Ice > Liftoff microbial mat | place...
ACTATACATATATTAAAATTACTTCCTGGTATGTATTCCATTCAGTTGATTGATAATATAAGTGTCACACAATTAAAGTTTATTAAAGAATAAAAATCTATTGAAAAGGGTTTACAAATAATTAATATTTCACTTTGTAAAAATATTGCCTTCAATCTTTTAGTATGCGCATAATATAGCTGAATTAAACGGGACAAACGATTGTTATTTATGCAGCTTCTTTGGATGATAAGGACGATGCATTTTTACCGGAACCTCCTACAGATCCAGGAAATCGCGATGAACACAAGAAAAGGAGGCTCCCGAATCGAAAAGGGAATAACCTATCTTTTCGCCGAGCCAGCCGTCGAAGTGAAGTGGAATTCTGGCAATGGACATACGTTTCAAGCAGTATGGTGAAAGTAAGCAAACAAAACTATAAGCAATCGGTAATTTGTATTCCGCTTCTACGTAGCCAGCCGGGATGCTGTGAACGAAGCTTTTTATGACCATGGAACTTTGAGAAATACAGTTTGGCTGCAGAAGGGCGGAAGCAGTTATATTTAAAGGATATTTAGATGTTCCACTAACAAATAGCCCGAATAGGCTAATCATAAAAGGGAAACGCTAAACAGCATCTTCCTGAAAATATTTTAACCCGAGCTTCCCATCACGCAATTCTGCATAAGAACACCAGTTAAACCAGTCACCAAGATTTATATAGCGCCCCGTTTCTCCAACTTTTAAGTCGAGCGGAAGATGCCGGTGGCCAAAAATGAAATAATTAATATCAGGATTTAATAGCAATTGCTGTTTTGAGTAAATAAGCAGCCATTCTTTTTCCTCACTTTCAAACACTTCTTTCTCAGGGTTTGCCCGCCGGCTTTTGCCCGACCAATAGTTAGCTATTCCCATCGCAAAGTTGGGGTGAAGCCTCGCGAAAAGCCATTGGCAGAATTTATTGGCAAATATTTTCTTGATGAATTTGTAGCCGTAATCACCCGGGCCGAGCCCATCGCCGTGACCAATATATAATTTGCGGTTTTGTAATTCAACAATTATTGGCTTTCGATGTATCTTAATTCCTATTTCTTTTTCAAGGTAATCAAATGCCCACATATCGTGATTTCCGGTAAATAGTTCGATCCGGATACCCTTGTCCGTGAGTTCTGCCAGCTTTCCTAAAAGCCTCACATAATACTTCGGAATAACATGTTTGTATTCGAACCAGAAATCAAACACATCACCCATCAGGTAAATGATTTCCGCATCAGCTGAAATACTATCGAGCCAACGGATTATTTTCTTTTCCCGGGCAAGACTTCTCTCGTAATCGGGAACACCCAGATGAAAATCGCTGGCAAAATAAACCGCGCCGTTCTTCATCAGAATCTTAACGTCCTCAGTGGATTTAGCGGGTTTATCAAACGGAAATTAAGCACAAAACGAATCCGCTGACCAAAGGTGTCGTAAACAGTAAATTTTTGAGCATCTGCCAGATTTTTAGAATAAACGACCGGTGCATAGATCTCAAAAACGTTCCTGATTATTGAAAGGTTAATTCCGGCCTCAGTCGCCGTGCCCGTTTGTGTAGTCGTTATATTGGATGAGGCTTCGAACTGATCAAAGCTAAAGGCCGCTGCATTTACATAAACACAAATAATCGGGACTTTGGGTATGCTTGACCGAAGATTTATGCTGGTAAGAAAACGATCCGATTGACCAAGTAAAGTGTACAATGAAAATGCACCATCGGTCATTGTCATTTGCTGAGAAAGTAGACCAGAATTTTCATGTCTTCCGAGGAAAATATCATCATACAAATAGTCCTGGATGCCGGTCTGTCCGCTTAAACGGAATCTAACATCGGGCCCGGAAGGATAAGAAGCAGATTTCCATAAAAACGCTCCCGCAAAAAGACGCACATCGAGCCCTTTTCTCCGGCTGTTGTAATTAAAACGGTGATTGATAGTAGCCGATCCTTTCACAAAAGTGCTTCCCTGCTGAACATCCGCAACAATACTATATGGCTTATGTACCCTCGCATCTTGTAAAGTATAAGTAAGCTGGTTGAAATCAAGGGTTCTCGACAAAGGACTTGGAATATTATCTAAGTTTCCATAGGGATCGGTGATAACTGACACGTGGCGTATTCTTAGCTCAGATTTTACTTTCGAGAACTCGCGGCGGTTATCAAAGAGAAAGGTGATTCCTCCCGTAAACCGGGTAAATCCAGGGGCAAATCTCAATGCATACCTTTCGGCACTCCCGGTTAATGTAATTCCGCGAAAACAACCGGAAACAGGGCGAATGAAATAATCCAGCTGAGCTGATCCAGCAAGTTGCCTGATTTCGAATCCATACAACGGCACGGCAATAAACTCGATCTTTTTCCGAAACATCCCGATATTATGAATTGCGGCTCCGGCCATAAATCCGTTATAATAATTATAACCGATGGCAGGAAGTACATAAAGAGCTGCAATTCGAGGATGTTCAAGCCCGGTTAAAAAACTGATTTTCGGTCTTCTTCCCTTTTTGAAAAGTCCTGTTGACCTGATCTCATCGTTTTTAGCATTTACATCAGGAATGTCTCCTGTTCCGTTAACAGAATAGCGGTTATAAGCTCCAACAGGAAAAGGAAGCTTTTTACTTCCCTCGAAACCATCAAACCATTTCGTCAAAACAACATCATCTCCGTTGATTCCGCTTACACTTACCGGTCCTTCTATCTGCCCGACATTCTTCACTTTCACATAGCCTTCGTTACCAGAACCGGAAGCTTTACAAATCTTATAATCAACGCGTTTTCTGCTTGCGAGAAGATCGTCAAACAGCCAGGGCATTTCTTTTTTATTGAAACCTTCAACATGCGCCTTAAAATCAGCAGGAGAAGGATGTTTAAAACTCCACTGATCGTACCATGACTGCATCATCTTATCAAATTCTTCCTGCCCCATGGAAGCTGCCAGGTAATTATAAATACTTGCAGTTTTCATGTAGACCATGAACGCATAGTTTATTCCAGTAAATTCTGGAGCAGTAAGGTTTAGGGCCTGATCAAAATTCCGTCGCTGCGAGAAAACGGAAGGGAAATTTTTGAGTTGGAACGGTTGAAATTTACTCAGTCCAAACATACCCGAAACCTCGTCTGGAAGCGATGAAGTCATGAAGGAGTGTTTCTCAAACTTCATTGTCATATACCTGTTTTCGTAATACGAATTCGTTCCTTCGTCCATCCAGGGATGATCCCTTTCATTACTTGCCAGGATTCCATAGAACCAGTTATGTCCAACTTCATGTGCAATTACGTTCTCAAGCGCACGGGCACTTCCCGACGAAGCTACCACGGTAATTGTCGGGTATTCCATTCCTGCACCGGCAGAAAGCGCTCCGTCAACCGCTTTGCATACATTGTAAGGATAGTCGCCCACCCATTTTGAATAATACTTTACCGATTCATCAACGTAATGAGCTGCCGATTTCCACATATCCGCATCCTTATTGCTGAAATAAACATAGGTATCAACCGTGCGGCCCGAGCGCTCAAGTTGAACGGAACTTCTCAAAATATGGTAGCTCTTATCGGCAAACCAGGCAAAGTCATGAACTTTATCCAATTTATAGGTAACAGTTTTCCAATTGGCCGACGAAGCAACGGTGCTCTTTTTATCCTTCGAAAAACCGCTTTTGGATAATGCCTCGGATTCCTCCACGTTTTTGTCTATACGGGCCTGTTCTTCGGGGTTTGATTGAAGTTCACCACTTGCTGCGACAACGTAGTTTTCCGGAACGGTGATTTCTACTTCAAAAGAACCGAATTCAGAATAAAATTCCCCCTGACTTAAATAGGGGATAGGATGCCATCCTGCTTTATCGTAAACAGCTGGTTTCGGGTACCACTGGCAAAGCTGGTACTGTTGGCCAGCATGACCTAACCGCGAAAATGCGGAAGATGGAATTTTAACTTTAAACGGCGTTGTAATGATGATTTCCCCGCCCGGCTCCAAAGGCTTATTTAAAATGATTCTTGCAATGTCGATATGATCAAAATGGTATTCCATTTTTACCGTCTCGCCATTAACTTTAAAATCAAGGCTATCAATGTAACCACGTGCGGTGTCGTTGGCGTATTGGAATTTCGTTGAACCATTTGTTAACTGTTGTTTTGCAAATGCGGTCTCTTTGTTTTTGTATGCGTTGGGCCACAAATGAAACCAGATCTCATTGAGCGTTTCTTTAGAATTGTTTTTATACCTGATGCTTTCCTCCGCACTTAAGAAATGTCTGGTATCGTCAAGCTTTACCTTGATTTTATAGTCAGTTTCCTGCTGAAAATACGTTTGGGCACACAACATTCCAGGCAGAAATGCGGCAATTAAGAATGATCTGATCATGTAAAAAATTAATTCAGTAATTTGGAAATAGCTTCTTCAAGCTGCGGGCCGCGCAAGCCCTTTGCAACAATTTTCCCTTCACGGTCAATCAAAACGGTGAATGGTATTCCGGAAAATCCGTATTGCTTAACAACAGATGAATTCCAGTAGCCAAGGTCGCTTACATGTGAAGACCAGCTGAGCTTATCTTGTTCAATTGCTTTTATCCAGTTGTTTTTATCCTTGTCAAGACTCACGCTATAAATATCAAAACCTTTGTCCTTATAGGCATTGTACATTAAAACAACGTTTGGATTTTCTTTTCTGCAGGGGCCGCACCACGAAGCCCAGAAGTCGATAAGAACCACCTTTCCTCTTAAAGAAGAAAGCGGAATGATTGTCCCGGAAGGATTTGAAAGATTAATTTCAGGAGCTGTAACGCCAATCGCCGTCTTGCGGGTTTGCTCTACCTTATTGATGAAGTTTTGTGCAAAACCGGAATTAGGGTAAAACTTTTTCAGGTTTCCGGCTAACAAATCATACGATTTAAAATCCTGGTCAGGATCAAGCATTTCCGCTGCAATAATTGGTGCCAGTTTGTCGGGATTCTGCACGATGATGTTTCTAATTGAACCGAACCGGGAGCTGACAAACGCATTAAAATCACTTTCCAGAACTTTTGAGACCGAATCCTTTTGCGCAGGTGTTGCGGCATCCATTATTTTAACCAGGGAATCGCGATGAGAATTGATGGATTCACGGATGCTTTTTATTTGAAGGATGAGCGTTCCTTCTTTGCTGCCTTCAAGCAAATAATCCTGCTGAAGTTGCACATTTTTGTTGGTGTAAATTATTTTTTCTGCCGGGTCAAGCACCAGAAAAACGATATTATTCGCAGTGAGACGAAGCCGGTAAAAATCTTTTTCCTTCACTGGCTTTGAAAAAACAAATTGTCCGTTGTCGCCAATTACGGCCGAATCAACCGGCACGATGTCAGCGCCTTTTATCTGGTCAAGATAGAGCGTTGCGCCAGGATGTTTTTCAAGTGTTCCTTTTAACTGAAAATCAGATCCGCAGGCACCAAGGCTGACGAGAAAAATTGAAAGAAGAAGAGTGAGACTTTTCATTTTTGTGTGTTAAGCATTTTCGAGTGCTTCCTTTACAAGCTGATTTGCTGCTTTTGGATCAGCTTTTCCCTGCGAAAGCTTCATTACTTCGCCCATAAATAAACCAACCAGGCCGGTCTTTCCGCTTTTATATTCCGTTACTTTTTCGGGATATTTTGCAATTGCAGCCTTGATCCATTCATTTAAACTATCATTGTCGCCTTCCTGCAGCCAATTGTTTTTCTCTGCCAAACCAAGCGGCGAGTCCAACGGATTTTCGAGCAGGGCAGGGTATACCTTTTGACTGGCAACTGAATAGCTGATCTTGCCGCTTTCTACCATTTCAATTAATTCCGCGATTTGTTCAGGCTTTAAAGGAAACGCTTCCATTTCGAGCGCGCGTTCATTCAGAAACGACTTAACCGGGCCATTCATCCAGTTTGCAGCGGCCTTAAAATTAGCCGTATGTTTTGTTAACTCATCGAAATAGAGGGCAATCGGTTTGGTATCTGTCAAAATGCTGGCATCGTATTCCGACAGCTTATAATCCTCAGTGAATTTCCGGTGAAGCTCCTGAGGAAGAGCCGGGAGAATGCTGCGGATCTTATCGATGTAAAGCTTATCGACAATCAGAGGAGTAAGATCAGGCTCGGGGAAATAGCGGTAGTCATTGGCTTTTTCCTTGCTCCTAAGTGAAAATGTAGTTCCCGTGGTAGCGTCAAAGCTCCTGGTTTCCTGCGAAATCAGTGAACCGGCCTCAAGAAGATCAATCTGCCTTTTAATTTCAAAATCGATCGCCCGTTGCACGTTTCTAATTGAATTCATGTTTTTCACCTCCACTTTAGTTCCGAATTCTGTAGCATCCAGCTTCATAACGGATACATTCGCATCGCACCGCATGCTTCCTTCCTCCATATTTCCATCGCAGATTTCAAGATATCTAACGAGTTTACGGACTTCGGTGAGGAAGGAATATGCCTCATCGGAGTTTCTGATCTCAGGCTCCGAAACCATTTCCAGCAAAGGCACTCCGGCCCGGTTTAGGTCCACCAGCGAATCGTATACATCCTGGTCGTGCATGCTTTTCCCGGCGTCCTCCTCAATGTGTATACGTGTAAGGTTAATATCTCTCTTTGAGTCGCCCGTTTTTACAGTGATTTTTCCACCGGTACAAATGGGTGTTTTGTCCTGAGTGATCTGGTATCCTTTGGGTAGATCTGCGTAAAAATAGTTCTTCCTTGCAAAAATGTTTTCCGTTGTGATATCGCAGCCGCAGGATAAGCCAAGCTTTACTGCGAATTCAAGAGCTTTCTTGTTGTATCTCGGCAATGTGCCGGGATGGCCAAGCGTTATTACACTGACGTTAGAGTTAGGCAATGAGCCAAACTCTGCAGAATCCGATGAAAAGGCCTTGCTCTGGGTAAGGAGCTGAATATGAACTTCGAGACCAATTACTACTTTATAGGATGCGTAAGGCATATTTCTGAGCGGTTCCTTTATAAAGGCGCAAATATAACCGTATTTAATTTCCCTATCAATTTGGAAACGGTTAATAAACGCCTCTTTTGCCCAACTGGCAAGGCATGATGGTTGTTAACTACTATCGAAATTAACCTGTTGATTGTCAGAGCAGAAACAGATAATTTTAATGTAAGAAGTTTTGATACTTTGATGCAACATGTAAGTTCAACGAACGTTTAAAATCTTAGCAAGACACAGTACACTATGAAAACGTTAGTACGCAGCCTTAGCACGATGGGAAAACGTGCTTTGTTTACCCTCCGTTACATCCGTTTATTTTTCTGATATAAGGAGGAGCAGAATCAATGAAACACCAGTCAGCCACGTATTTCGTGGCTGATTTTGTTAAAGGCAAATCCTGATCATTCTTTTCTTGCACCAATCCTCAGTTTATCCAGAGTGTCACTTAAAAAAACAGCCTCAGACTCTGATAAAATTTCGGGGAAGACTTCATCGCTTAAAAACGTGTTGTCTAGAAGTTTTAGCAGATGAATGCCCGTTTCTGTGAGTTCAACGGTAACCATTCTTCGGTCGTCAAGCGAGTTCTCTCTTGCAACGAGTTCTCTCTTTCGAAGCTTCTCAATCAGCCGTGAAACATTCGACATCCGGTCTATCATTCTGCCCTTAATGTCAATCACAGAAAGTCCCTTAGGATGAGAGCCTCTAAGAATTCTTAAAATATTGTATTGTTCATGGGTAATTCCATACGGTTTTAATACATTATTTATTCTTCCATTTAACCAGCTTGCTGTAAAAAGGATATTTATCTGGGCTTTCTGTTTTTCGTCTCTGAAATTTTTGGTTTGCAGTTCGTCTTCTATACGCATGTTGTTTTTCTACTGGTGGTGGTGCCCAATATAGGGTGAAAATTACGCTATCGCTGCTATAAAACAAAACGAAAGAATCTGATAAGCCGAAATCCTGCCCAAAATCCTGAATATTTTGTCTGGAAATTCATTTCCGGGCTTTCGTTGTTAGAAAAGGTATCTGACCTTCAAAAATTATTGTACGTTAAAAAATTGCTGGCTAGCCTAAATCTTATGATTCGATCAAAACACTACGCGTAAAGCATTTGTTTTATTCATTTGTATTATACTGTAAATCAATTAGTTATTTACATTATCCGTGTATAAACGTTTATACACGTTTTTGAAACGGCTCGACTAAACCCGTTGTCGCACATTTGTATTATTCTATCATTATCTACACTTAAATCTTTATTTATGTCAGCGAATAATAACTATAAACATGCACCTGTCTGGCGCAAATCGATGGATCTTGCCATTGCTGTTAACCACGTCGTACGTGCCTTTCCGGAAAATGAAAAGGAATTCCAGGGTTTAAGCTGTCAGCTTCTTCAGGCAGCAATCAGAATTCCATCAAGAATTGCAGAAAGCCGGCAATCGTTCAGTTATCAGCCAGAAGAGATGCTTCAGATGGCACGTTTTCACCTTTCTGAAACGGAATTCCTACTCGAAGTTTCATTGCACCTCGGTTATATTCCGGAAATCGACTGGATAAGGCTCGCAGACTCAATGCGTGACATAAGAGAGCTGATCAATTCAAGCCTTAGAAAGCAGGAACAGCGGGCTGTACTTCACTAACACGCACATTAAAACATAAAAAAACCGGTGGAATTTTGTCCACCGGTTTTCACTATTTAGTATCGATGATTATGCGTCGATCCTTGCGTATTTAGAGTTCTTCTCAATAAATTCCCGACGTGGTGGAACTTCATCACCCATAAGCATTGAAAATATCTGATCGGCAACGGCAGCACTTTCAATTCCAACCTGCCTTAAGGTGCGGTACTCAGGGTCCATCGTTGTTGACCATAGCTGTTCTGCGTTCATCTCACCAAGACCCTTATAACGCTGGATATTTACGCCGGACTCTTTTCCATCTTTCGAAATCTCGGCAATAGCTGCAAGACGGTCATCTTCGGTCCAGGCATAACGCTGTTCTTTTCCTTTCTTAACAAGGTATAGTGGAGGAGTAGCAATGTATACATAACCCTGTTCAATCAACTCTTTCATATACCGGAAGAAGAATGTGAGAATAAGGGTTGTGATGTGACTTCCGTCGACATCGGCATCCGTCATGATGACAATCTTGTGGTACCTGATTTTTGAAATATTGAGTGCTTTGCTGTCTTCCTCGGTTCCGATGCTCACACCCAAAGCAGTAAACATGTTTTTGATCTCTTCGTTTTCGAAGATCTTGTGAAGCATTGCTTTTTCAACGTTAAGAATCTTACCCCTTAGCGGAAGGATTGCCTGGAAAGCACGGTTACGGCCTTGTTTCGCCGTTCCGCCTGCCGAATCTCCCTCGACAAGGTAGATCTCACATTTTGCAGGGTCGGTTTCAGAGCAATCTGCAAGCTTACCAGGAAGCCCGGTGCTGCTAAGACTGCTTTTACGTTGAACCATTTCACGCGCTTTTTTCGCCGCATGACGTGCTGTAGCAGCAAGAATCACTTTGTCGACGATCGTTCTGGCCTGTTTAGGATGTTCTTCGAGATAATTATTAAGCATCTCCGAAACCCCAACATCAACAGCACCCATTACTTCATTATTGCCAAGCTTGGTTTTGGTCTGCCCTTCAAACTGCGGCTCCTGAACTTTAACAGAAATAACAGCGGTAAGTCCTTCGCGGAAGTCATCCCCACTGATCTCAAATTTGAGCTTTGAAAGCATACCTTCCTTATCCGCGTAATTTTTCAGCGTACGGGTAAGTGCCCGTCTGAATCCGGCAAGGTGAGTTCCGCCTTCGTGTGTGTTAATGTTATTAACATAGGTATGTACATTCTCAGTGTAAGAGCTGTTATACAACATAGCGACTTCCACCGGAATTCCTTGTTTTTCGCCTTCCATGTAGATGGGCTCTTCGATGAGTTTCTCACGGGTTGCGTCAAGGTATTCGACAAATTCCCTCAGCCCACCTTCAGAAAAAAACATCTCTGTTGCAGGCTCTTCATTTTCAACTACTTCCCTAAGGTCAGTTAAAGAAATACGTATCCCTTTGTTAAGATAAGAAAGCTCACGCATACGTGAAGCAATCGTTGTATAACTGTAAACGGTTGAAGTAAAGATGGTGTCATCGGGTTTGAAGTGAACCTGGGTTCCTCTTTTCGTTGTTACGCCAATCTCCTTTACATCATACAAAGGTTTACCGATGGAATATTCCTGCTGGTATTTTTTCCCGTCTCTTTCAACAGTTACGATAAGCTGGGTGGAAAGCGCATTTACGCAGCTAACACCAACCCCGTGCAATCCGCCGGAAACCTTGTAGGAATCTTTGTCGAACTTACCACCTGCGTGAAGAACAGTCATTACAACTTCCAGGGCTGAGCGCTTTTCTTTGGCGTGCATTTCCACCGGAATACCGCGACCATCGTCCTGAACAGTAATTGAATTATCAACATTGATAACCACCTCGATATTTTTACAGTATCCTGCAAGTGCCTCGTCAATCGAGTTATCCACAACCTCGTAAACCAAGTGATGTAAACCACGCACACCTGTATCTCCGATATACATCGATGGTCTTTTACGAACGGCTTCCAGCCCCTCAAGGACCTGAATCTGATCTGCGCCGTATGCAGAATTGCTTCCTTTTTTTCCTTCTTCCAGAATTGTATCTGCCATTTGTGTTTTATTCAATAATTAACCTGCATTGGTGCAGAATAACAGCCTTTTTTAAAAAGTCATGCAAAGTTAGCAAAATCAGGGAGAACAGTGCTCCAAAGGTTAGCCTGAAACAGTATTTTTTTAACATCGAATTAACATTCATAAAAAACTTACTGATAGCCGCCGTTTTCGGAATAAACTACGATATTGGCAGGAACATTTTTCCTGATCGCAAAACCGTGATTCCAGGAAGATCTTATCAAAAAAATATGGATCGCAGGTCATTGATTCGCCAACTCATGTTAGGACTTCCAGCAGGTCTCATTATTCCTTCTCTTTTTTCTGCTTGCAGTGAGAAGGATTTAATAGGCGATGGAGCATTTAAAGGAAAAGTGTTGATTATTGGCGGAGGTGTAGCAGGGATTTATGCAGCCAGCCTGCTTTCAAAATACGGTGTACAGGTAACGGTGCTCGAAGCGGCTGTTAAAACCGGCGGAAGAATAGCTTCGGTTCCAATGGCTGGTGGCGATGTAGTGGAAACTGGAGCAGAAGTAATCCGTGGCGATAAAAGCATTTTCAATGACCTTATCAGATTCGTTGATCCGGCTGATGTTGTGTCAATTCCGGGAAACAATTATTATCTTTTGCAAAGCCAGTTGCGTACAGAAGATTATTTAAGGAACGCCGGTGACCTTCAGGGTGCAGGAGAAACATTTTTCCAGATACTCGATAGCTTTGCGAGCTACCCCGGAGAAAATAAGAGCGTCGAGGATTACCTCATTCAATTCCCGCTTGATCCAAGGTTTACTGAAATCGCTGAAGCTCGGATAGGGAATCGTTTCGGAACGTCCAATCAGCGACTCGGAACACTTGCTATGAAAGAATCCGAAGCAGGATTTACTGCTGGGAAGGAAGAATTTACGCTTAAAAGCGGAAATCTCTGGGACATCTTCGAAAAGGCTTTTCCGGAAGTAATTGCCAATGTGGTTTTAAACAGCCCTGTAAAGAAAATTGACTATTCGGGTGCTACAGTAAACATAACCACAACGAATAATACGGTTTATACAGCCGACAAAGTATTGGTAACGGTTCCACTTGGGGTGTTGAAAGCTGGTATTATCGAATTTTCGCCATTGCTTTCCGGCGCGAAGCAGGAAGCAGTAACAAGTATAGGTTTGGATAACTGCATTAAGATAGTTCTGAAATTCATTGGTCCTTTCTGGCAATCGGATGCGAAGAGTATTCTGGGAGCGTTGCACATTCCGGAATACCGCATCTATTCTGCCGGGAAAGATAATTCTGCAAATACGCTTACTGCAACGGTTACGGGAGAAAAAGCTGAACTATTATCTGCCATGTCCGACGGTGAGATCCAGGCAATGGCACTGGCAGAGCTAACTACTCTTCACCTTGGCCAGGGGGTTGTTGCGTTGTTTCAACAAATTTATGTTAAGCGTTGGGGAGCTGATCCTCTTATTCGTGGAGGTTGGTCTTATCCTTCGTTGAGCGGCGTCGGGCAGAAGGAAGTGCTTGCGGAACCTGTAAATCAGAAGCTGTTTTTTGCCGGTGAAGCAACCAATACCAATGGCCATTCCGGAACTATCCATGGTGCAATGGAAAGTGCTTACAGGGCTGCAATAGAAATACTTGAACAATGAAACAGACTATACTGATTATCAGTTTTTTATTGGCAGGTCTAGGCGCTAAATCACAAAACTACTTTCACGTCTATGGCGGTTACAGTAGCATTAAAGCCGACGAATGGAACAGGAGCATAAAAGCTTTTAACTATGCACGTCCGTGGCTTGCTGATCAGCTTCGGCCATTGAATTCAGGACTTACTGCGGGGATGGGTTTTTCCGGAGCAATTACCCGTGGATTCTTCCTTGGACCGGAACTTCAGTACAGCCGTTTTAAATCGGAAGCTTCCAATGACCCATTCTCCGCGATGGTGAGGCTCAACGTTTACCGCGGAACAATGAATGCAGACGTTTATCCACTTGAATTTGATGTGGATTCGGTGGAAGCGACAATACGACCATTTCTGAGGATAGGGGCAGGCGCTACTCTCTTTATGCCCAAAGTTGCTTTATCAGATTCTGTCGTTAATGTGGGCAACGAAGTGTATAATCCACTTGTATGGACATTCCATTATAATGTTGGAGTAGGCTGTAAGTTTTTGCTTTCGAACCGGATCGAGCTGATGCCGATGGTGCTTTATACCCGCAATCCTACTGTCGATCTGGATAATTTCAACATTGCAGTTCACGGGACAACGATTCCTCAGCTGACCAATATTAATTCAGTGAATAACTGGCAGTTTATGGTGGGAATATCGATTAAGATAAAAAAGGCGGATGATGAGTTTTTTGAACGGTGAGATGTAAAGTGATCTGGAGAAGTGCTCCCATATATTACTGTAAAATCTACAATAAAGGCCTTCTCGAAGAGTCGCACGGCAGCATCCGGTTTTAAATGGTAGATTGTTTTGAGAGCTTGTTCCGGATTCGTTCTGAAATAAGTTCATTGAAATAAAAATTCACATTAATACGCAACGAAATGTGATGACAATGGCTGAAACCGCCGATGATATTAAGAACGCAAGTTATCTTCCGTAAATGCTTGTTCTCAAATTTTCTGGGATACTTAAAAAATCATTCAATGCCCCAGGAATCCTTCATCAGTAATTCACTGTTGAAACTATATGAATTGTCCGCCCCCCTGAAATGGCAACCTAAAGCACAATTTTTTACGGAAACAACAAAAAGTCAGATATCAAGGTGAATAAGAAAATAAAAAACGTAGTCA
>Ga0105044_10009350_pt1 | contig 13419 bp, 11 predicted proteins | sample MAT01_FD_78092 | JGI IMG/M metagenome (GOLD analysis project Ga0105044, IMG submission 78092) | Freshwater microbial communities from Lake Fryxell liftoff mats and glacier meltwater in Antarctica - MAT-01 | ecosystem: Environmental > Aquatic > Freshwater > Ice > Liftoff microbial mat | place...
AGGCCAGCGGCATCCTCGTCCGCCACACCTTCCACGGCGACTGGAACTACACGCTGCACGCCCAGCCCGACCCGGCCGACACGCCCGGCCCCGGATGAACTAATTCATCGCGGGCCCTAAGGACTTGCTGTCGAGCCGCTGGCGAGCGATCCGCCGGTCCACCTTCGTACGCTGGTCGTGGAGCGTTTCGGCGCCGAGGACCTTGAACATGAGAACGAGCAGGTCGATGAGGACCAGTACCGCGGTCAGCGACCAACGCAGGAGCTGCGCGGTCGCATTCCCGCTGAGATAGGTGCTCAGGGCCTCGTGTCGCGCAATGAACCCGTCGCTTGCCGCGTACTCCGCGACGCGGTCGTTGACGAGTTCCTTCTTCTCGTTGTCGAGTACGACCTGGGCGGCTGCGACCTGTTCGTTCGCCGCGGGCAACTCCGCCTGCGCGGCTGCTATCGCCGCTTCAGTCTGCTCACGCTGCCCCCGGAAGCCGCGGCACACGCGACCGCACGACTCCTCGCCCAATGGCCTTGTCTTAAGGTGTCCGTCGTGGTTGGAGGCAGTGGATCTGTAGGCGCCGGGTGACACGGACGACGCTGGGTCGGTCCTTGCGGGCGGGGAAGTCGCCGGCCTTCTTGGTGGCGCGGGGGCTGGCGCGGTCGGGGCGGTCGCGGACGAAGAATCCGGGGTCGAGGATCTTGAGCAGGAACGTGGCCAGGGCCAGGTCAGCCTGGTGAGGGGGGAAAGCCCGCCGTGACGGAGTCGGTCGCGGCGGCCAGGGCGTGCGGGAAGCTGATCTTGTCGGGTGGGATGCCGGTGGCGTCGACCGCGGCGCCGATGAGGGTGTGGATGGCCTGGTAGACCGCGAACAGCGCCCACATCTCCTGGGCGACGCCCTCAGGGTCGTGGCTGCGGAGCACGGCCATGCCCTGGCCCATGTCGGTCTTGTGGTGGCCGATCACGGTTTCGCATTCCCAGCGCATCGGGTAGGCGCACGCCAGGTCGATCGCCGGGTAGGCCTCGATGTCGAGTAGGTCGGTGACCAGCGCGAACACCTCCGAGGGCTCGTCGGTGCCGCCCCCTGCACCGTCCGGGGTGCTCGTGTGCACGGTGTACTCGACGACCCGCACGGTGATCGGGGTGCCGTCGGTCTTGCGTGCCGGGTTGAGCACGGCGAGGTAGGTGCCGTCGGCGAGGACCTCGGTCGGGGTCAGGCGGAACGACGCGGAGGCCCGCCACAGGATGTTCGCGCCGGTCGCGAGGACGTCGCGGACCAGGGTGTGGGACAGAAAGTTGCGATCGGCCAGCACCAGCATCTGCTCGGTGAACGCCGGGAGCAGGTCTTTGGCCAGGGTCTGCTCGCCGACCGTGTAGGGCCCGATGGTGGCCCCGACCAGCGCTCCGGTGCCCGACTCGGCGGCGGCGAGCCAGCGGACCTGCGGGAACGCCCCGGCCCGGGTCGCGTTTGACGGGCGCCCGAAGTACTCAGCGTTGCTCTTCGAATGGGGCACATCAGTGGTCGAGCCGTCCATCGACACCACGCGGAGCCCGCAGCAGAACACCCCGGCGGCGTCGTCAGCGCCGACCGGTCCGGCGACCTCGTCGAAGAGCATGTGCAGCGGGTCGGCGCCCAGTCTCGTGCGTGCCCGCCCGAGCGAGGAGATGTTCGGTGGACGCCACCGGCGACCCCCGCCGGCGTCCACCCAGCCGTCCGCGTCGAGGACCCCGTCGAGCAACTGCTGCCCGCGGCGGCGGTGATACAGCGCGTCCACCAGCTTGACCATGACCCGCCCGTAGCCGCAGTTCGGGCCCCTGAACAGCCACAACGCCAACACGAAGTACACCACCAGCCGCGCCGGCAGCAGCCGGCGGCGCAGTTCCCGAGCGTCGGTCGTGGCTACGATCCGGTCCACCAGCTCCGGCGGGAACGCCCTGGTCAACGCCCCCACCGACACCCGGTCCGGTAGCCAGCCTTCCGGTGAGATCCCCACTGACCCGTCATGCCCCACACCGTGATCATCCCGCCGAGTGGCCACCCAGACGGACCCATCCACCGGCGTGTCGCCGCTAGACTAACTTAACGCAAGGCCATTGACTCCTCGCCGGTCTCGCCCTCACCGGACTCCTCCCGATCGGCTGCCTCCTCGTACTGGGCGGCCTGTTCCTCGAGCGCGGCAATGCGGTTCTGGACGTCGGTGACGGGCACCCGGATCGCGGCCTGTCGATCGACGATGTCGGGACGCATGTCGATCTCGATCCGGAAGGACTCCCGCAGGGCCTCGGTGTCCCGACGGATCTGCTCGTCAATCTCCTGTTCGAACGCGCGGAGTACGAGCGGCTCACTCACCAGGTAGGCCGCGGCAACGGCTAGCAGGATCCTGGGCAGGAACATCGCCAGCTGCATCAAGAACCCCTGACCGTCCACGAGCGTGACGGCCACGGTGCGATCGATGGTGAACACGACGAAGGCCCAGAACACCGACACCGCGATGCGTGCCCACAGAGGGGCTTCCTCGATGAGGTAGCCCGTCAGCACCATCATCGAGCCTGCGGCCAGCAGCGCGGTAACAAGCAGCGACAGGCCCATCGTCACGTATCGGTGATGCTCCATGCCGGGCTCGACGTAGTCGTTCCGCGCACCGGTGCACCAGATCAGGAATCGGCTCATGGGACGTACGTTCACCGCCGCGTTCTCGGAGTGCCAGGAAGATTCGGGGAGCGACTCGGGTGAGCGTGATGGTCGGAGCAGGTGACGACCAGGACTCAGCGGTCCGGGAGCCGGTCGGTCCGCCTCACCACACCTAGTCGTCGCAGCCATCCGAAGAGTTACCGGCGAGCACACCGATCTCCTCGCGCGTGGCGTGATCACCGAGCACGACACCAGCCCCGCACTGACATCTCCTGCACGAGGGTGGCGGGCAAGGCGGGTCTTGACCTGCCCACCCGGCCCTTGGACCAGCCGGGTCGAGAACTGCTGCCCGTCACGGCACCGTCCCATGAGCTCGTCGAACTCGAGGAGTGGATTTCCGCCCTGAGGCGGGTCTTGGGAAGCACGCGACGGCTTCTGTGGGCGACGCCGGTCGCGGCGGGCCTGCGCTGGGCGCTGCCTGCGTCGATCATGACCCACCCGGAGCGCGCAGGCCTGCACCCGCGTCTGCCGCCTGGTGCCGGTCGAGGCGGTCCACAGGCCGGACTGAAGTGACCCCCGTCAGCCGGACATGGTCGGTCAGCGGGGGAGGGACTTTGACAACACCCTGTACGGGGACCGTGCTGGCTGTGCGCGGCAGTGGTGTCGGTGGGGAAGGAGCGGGTGGGTCGGGTCCGGGCGGTATGCGGGCATAGAGCCGGTAGTGACCTGGCATCAGGCGTCTCCCGGGGATGACCGGGTAACGGTCCGTCGGTACCTGACGAAGCATGGAGGGAACCGGCTGGCCAGTGATCGGGATGTGGTGCGTGAACGGCGATGACACTCAGGAGCACGACCGGAATGTCCCGGCTCCCAATATGCGGAAGACCTCAGCTCGCAACCCACCCGTGCTGGTCAGCTCGTGCCGCGTTCCGATGGGCAGGTGGCCTACCCACCCGGCAGCCTCTCCCCCTTCAGCCCCACGGTTCCCGGTGCAGGTCGGCCGTCCCGCGGCCCGATCCTGATCGCCGTCGGGCTGATCGCGGTGCTGTTGGTCGTCGTCGGGATCCTGGCCGAGGTGCTGATTGGGGCCAGCGGCCCGGGTTAGACCGTGGTCACGGTGACTGCGGCTGTGCCTCCGCCGCCGACGGCGCAGGACTGGCGCCGGCGGCCGTCGACGACGCGGAGCTCGCCTACGGTGCGTGGCGCACGCTGGCGTGCTGCTCGGCGTGCGGGAGGACTTCCCGATCTACACGAGCTGGCACCGGGCCGCGGGCATCCGCCGCGACCGGCCGCACCTGTACGCCCGGCGGCGGGCGGAGCTGGACGCGGGGTGGCGGACCGGGGAGCAGGCTGCGCGGGACCAGGCTCGGGCCGACGACGGCGTGAGCGCTGCCCGCCCCCGTCAGCGGTCGCGGACCAGCTCCGCGCTGTAGTCCAGCTCGACGACGGGCACGGCCTGGCGGCTGAGTTCGTCGAGGTGCTCGGCGTCGCGCTCGGCGCGGGTGGCCTCGGCCTGCTGGCGGGTCGTGATCTCGGAGAGGGCGACCTGCGCTCTGGCTGGCCACCACGGCAACGAGGTCCTGCGGAGGGTCGCGCTCCGCCTCGGGGCAGTCAACGTTTCGCGCCACCGGCTGGTTCGTCGGCGAGGATTGGCGCACACCTCCAGACGTTGTGAGCCCGGTACTCGCTACACCGCACTTCGCTCTTGGGAGGCAGCGCCAAGGGACCCAACCTGAGGAGCGAGGTCATGCAGAAGAACATCCACCAGGTCGTCCATTTCGACGACCCGACTTGCCGGCGCGCGGTGCCGCGGCCCACCGGTGTCCCCGTCCGTCGGATCGGGCTGGTGCTCGTCGGGGTGGCCATCGTGCTGGCCCTGTCCGGCTGCGCCGCCGCCCTCCGGGTGCTCACCGTCGTCGACGGCGTCTACACCGTCGGCAGCTGGGTTGGGTCGCCGCCGCCTGCTGCCGGGTCGGAATCCAGCACATCGGACAACTCGTCGGTCGAGTGGGTCCGTGCCGAGGTGAACGAGACCGGCGGGGAGGGTCTGTGGCTCAACTCCGGGCCCGGCTCCGGTCGGAAGATCAAGGTCGAGGAGGGTACCGAGGTGTGGCTCTATTGCTACGCCGACGGGCCATCGGTCGAGGGGCCGAACGGGACCACGTCCATCTGGAACTACGTCTGGACGCCGGGCAACCACACCGGGTTCATGGCCGATGCCTACCTCATCACTGGTAGCAGCGGCCCGGTCGTACCAGAGTGCACGTTCGACTGACCTCTGCGCGACGTTGCGATCGGTCGGGGTCGTCAGGCCGGACGCTGCGCTGCATGACACCCAGCCAGCCACAGCCACCGGCTCACGGGGCCGCGCAGCGCGTTGGTGTGGCGGTTCGACGAGGCGATTACCGCCTATCAGCGACCAACGTAACAGAGCGGAGTGCGGAGACGAAGAAGTGCACGCATTACCGGTCGGTGGATGTGGTCAGGAGGGCGTTCGTGCTGTCGCGCTTGTGGGTCAGGGTGGCGCTAGTTGTGGTTGTGGGCACAGTCGTTGTGCTGCTGCTCGCTCGATCGGCGTTTGGCCTGCTGGGGATGTCGTCGGGTACGGCGTCCGCGCTGGCATGGCTGGTCGGCGGACTGTATGCGGTGTTCGTGGTGACCGCGGCGGTCACGCAGTTCTCGGGGTCGTTCGCCAGTGCCACTCGGGTACGGCTGCTGACCGTGGTGTGGGCTCTGCTGGTCGGCGTGCTGGTTGCCGCTGCGGTGGTGGGCCTGATCGGGATCGCTGTCGGGTACGCGGTGGGGCTGGGTCTCGTGGTCGCGGCGGTCGCCTGGCCCGTCCTGCGCCGCTCGACGCGCCGGGGAGTGAACATGCCGCAGCTGGGCGGTCGGCGGGTCCGGAGCTTGCATGAGGTCGACGAGGCCCTGCAGACCTTGCAGGGGCAGTTGGTCGATCCGCGGTTGTCCGAGCGCGTCCGCGTGGTCGTCGAGCTCGACCGGGCCGCCGCGCTGGCCGAGCGGGCGATGCTCGCCGATCGGCCGGACCACCTCGATGAAGCCATCGAAATCTCGGAGCGACACGCCCGGCACTCTGGGTACTCCCACCAGCACCGGTTCCAGGCGGCCTGCGAGCTGGTGCAGGCTCGTGACCTGCAGGCACAGCGCAACCGCGATGATCATTGCTGGGAGGAGGCGTTGCGGCTGCAGGAGAAGATCGGCCGGGAGGCGGGGTCACCGCAGTGGGAGCTCGCCCGCTGCGCGCACGACCAGGGCGATCGATTCCTGTACCTGGCTCAGGAGGCCGAGCCAGGCAGCGACGAGCAGGTCAAAGCGATTCAGCAGGCGCTGGCGCTATTCCGGAAGGCTTTGGACGGGTTCGGGCCGCAGTCCGGGTTCGCGCCGCTGCTGCACACCAAGATCGTCAATCAGGTGCAGCTGCGGGCACGGGCATCGGGCGGCCGCCAGCTACCCGACGACGACCAACATATAGACGACGTCCGCGCGACTCTGCGCCACTACCGCGGCCGCCGCCGTGACGGTCGAGAGCTGGTCGAGATCGCACTGGCCCAGCTGCTGCTGATGCAGGTCGACGACAATGAGGAGTTGGGCAGCGGGCTCGTCGAGGCCGAGCGGCTCTGCCGCCGGTACGTCCGCCGCGGGCCGGAGATCCGAGCCATGGCCCACGAAGTTCTGGCCGAGGCGCTGCGGCTGCGTCGCGAACTCGCTGAATCGCCAGCCGTACGCGCGGATCCCGCGCTGCGCCGCCAGCGGATCGCGCACCTTCGCGCGGCGTTCCTGGCCCACCGGGAGCTGTCGGTGACCGACGCCAGCGACGCCGGGAGGGCGTGGGCGGAGGCGGCCGCGGAGCTCGCCGACCTCGACCACGACCCCGACGAGGTCGCCACAGCGTACTCGGAGCTGGCCCGGCAGGTGCCGGTCGAAGTGCTGCGCCGCCTCGATGAGCGCAAGCGGACGGCCTTCGTCGCGGCCCGACAGGAGATCGCGACCGAAGCCGGGTACTGGCTGTGCCGGGCCGGGCAGCCGGAGGAAGCCGTGCGGGCGCTCGAGCATGCCCGCACCATCCTGCTCGGCCTGCTCACCCGTCGGCTGCCCGGCGACGTCGAGGCCCGCCTTCATGCAGCGCGCAGGCTTACACTGCTGGAGGAGTACCGGCAGGCCGTCACCGAGCTGCAAGAAGCCGAACGCGATCGCTACTCCCACCACGACGGCGGGGTCGGTGAGGACACCACGCATCTCGACCGTCACGACGCCGCTCGGCTGCACGCCGCCTGGAGCCGGTATGACCGCAGTACCCGACTCGTCGACGACGCGGTGGGCAGCGGGGCGGAGCGCGGGGATCGGCTCGACGATGCCCGGCGGGCGGCGGGCGGCGGCGTACTGGTGTATCTGGGTGCCGCGCGGCGCTGCGGGTACGCGCTCATCGTCTCGCAGGCAGAGCCGCTGCGCTGGGTTCCGTTGCCGGACCTCATCCGTGATGAGCTCGATGCACAGGTCAGTCGCTACGGCGCATTCCTGGCTGCGCCCGGCAAGGTCAAGGAGCTGACTGCGGTGCTCTCCTGGCTGTGGACGGCCGTGCTTGGCCCTGTTCTCGAGCGGGCCGTACTTGGCCCTGTTTTCGACCGGATGGCGGCCGTGCCCACGCTGACTCTCGTCCCGCTCGGCGAGCTTGCGCTGCTGCCGCTGCACGCGGCGGGGAACGATGATCTTCGGGTCGACGAGCGTGTCGGGGTCGCCTACGCGCCGTCCGCCTCGTTGATCGCGCGGCCGGGCGCCGCAGCGCCCCGGCCGGGCGGCTCGCTCGCGATGGTGAGCGTGCCGGTAGTGCCCTGGGAACCGACGCTGCCCAAGCTGACCTACGCCGCGACCGAAGCCGCGGCGATCGCCCGCTGCTACGGGGTCGCGCCACGGACCCTTACCCGGATCGAGGAGTCGCTGGCTGCACTGCAGACGGCCGACGTGTGGCACCTGGCCTGCCACGGGCGGGCCAACCCGAACGACCCGATGGGCAGTTACCTGGCGCTGGCCGATCGAGGCCTGACCCTGCGCGAGATCACGGCGGCCCGGCCCGCGACCCACAGGCTCGCCGTCCTCTCGGCCTGCGAGTCGAGCATCCCGGACCGGGCCCGGCCAGATGAGGTGATCGGCTTTCCGGGCGCGCTGTTGCAGTCAGGGGTGGCCGGTGTGGTCGCCTCCGGTTGGCGGGTACGGCAGGACGCCGCCGCAGCCCTGTCGATCCGCTTCCACCAGCTGTGGCAGACCGGCGCACCGCCAGCCGCGGCCCTGGCCGGCGCGCAGCGCTGGATGCGCAGCGTGACCCGTGGCGAGCTGGCCGACGAGTTCGGCGGCCCGTACCTGCCGCCCAAGATGACGGCCACCCGCCTGGACCGCTGGCGGGCGCAGCGCCCGTTCACCGACGCCCGCCTGTGGGCGGCCTTCAGCTTCACCGGTTCCTGACCGCGCACCACACCTACCCAACCTGGAGGCACCATGCCCGAACCGACCGTCCAGATCGCCCTGCCCTACCCGCCCGACGACGAGCTGAACACCATCACCTACGAGACCGTCGATGCGGTCTTCGGACCGGACACCGAGGTCGTCCTCGACGTCGAGCTCGACCAGGGGATCGGCGAGATACTGCCCTACGTCGGGGTCGTGCTGACCTACATCGGGATGAAGGGCCTCGATGTCCTCACCGAGGAGAGCTGGAAGAAGCTGGCCGACTGGGTGCGGAGGCTGGCCGGCGGCGACGGCCGCCACGGCCCCGACCGCCGCGAGGTCCGGCTCACCGACCGCGACCGTCAGGCCGAGTTCGTGTTCGACTCGATCGCGCTGGACAGTGAGTATGCGATGCCGGCCATCCGGGACGTGGACGTGCCGGACTCCGGTGGCGAACGCATCTTCCGCTGGGACGAAGGCACCCGGACCTGGCGCGTCGAACGGCCGTGAACGGTCCGCTCCGGCTGGAGTCGAGTTGGCCGCACGAGCCACCCGATCCCCGCGTCGTCGTCCTGGCCGGGCACGACGACAGCATCGCGACCTGCCGGTTCAGCTTCGCCGGTGACCAGCTGGTCAGTGGGGATCGGTCCGGGCGGTTGCTCGTGCGCGACGTGCCGTCGGGTGCAGTGCGCGCAGACCTACGGTTGGCTTCCACGACCGGTCATCTGCGTCCTGGGGTCACGGCCTGTGCGACTGGGCCCGGCGATCTGACCGCCGTCGGCCTCGTCGACGGCACGGTGCATCTCCTGCGCGCCGCCAAGCTGGTCCGCACGTTTCCGTCAGAGGGGTGGTCGGACCCGGTGACCGCGCTGGTGTTCGCCGCCGACGGGGACTGGCTGCTGATCCGGGACGCCGGTGCCTCGCGGGTCCGGGTGCACACCACCGGCTCCGGGGCCCGGCTGATCGACGTGCCCTGCGACCCGTGGGCACCGCTGTGCCTGCTCGACCGGCGGCTCGCAGTCGGCAACCGACGCGGCCTGGTCGTTCGGGATCTCGATCGGCCCGAGCGGCCCACCGCCTTGTCCGGCCACGGCGACGAGGTGATCGCATTTGCCCGGCTAGGCGGGTTGTTCGTCTCCACCGACTCGTCGGGCGAAGTCCGGACCTGGGATGCCGCGACCGGGCGCTGCGCGGCCGTCTTCGTCGGCGTGACCGGCCCGGCCGCCGTCGACCCCGATACAGATCGGCTCGTCCTGCCCACCCGCGACGGCGTGCGCATCTGCGACCCCCGGCGCGGTGACCCCCGGGGCGAGGTGCGGCGGCACCGGGTGCGGGCCGCGACCCGCCGCCGCACGGCCAGCACGCTCACCCGGCTCGCCGAGCGGTTGCCCGCCCTCGCCGACCGCGCCGACGCGCTGGCCCTTCCCGACCTCGCGACCTCGTGCCTCGTGGGCCTGGGGCGATCGGTCGTCGCGACCGTCCGAGCGGAGGAGGAACTCGACGGGGAGATCATCCGTACCGCCCACGTGCTGGCCTTTCATGATCCGTCGGACGGGTACCGGCGAGAGGTCTTGCGGCTACCCGGACGCTGCGCAGGAGCTGTCCCCATCCCGGGAACCGACCGAGTGGCCACGGTCGACGACGCCGGCGGGCTGTCGGTGTGGGACAGGTCCGGCACGGAGCGGTTCGCCCTCGACACCGCGGTCGACGGCGAGGTCACAGCTATCGCCCTGCACCTGAGCGCGGCCTGGCTGGCGATCGCCGACTCGGCCGGGCAGGTCCACCTCGTCGACCCCCACGCCGACGGCGCCGCGCGGCCTGCCGACCCCTTGGCCGAGCCCATGATCGCCTGCGCCGTCAGTCCCGAGGGCCGGTGGATGGCCACGGCGACCCCCGGTCGGACGGTCGTGGTGTGGGAACCGGGCGCGGGCGAGGTGAGCCACGTCTTCCCCGGACACTTCGCGCCGACCTGGGCCGACCGCTTCGTCCCTGTGCGGGTCGTCGCTCCGGCCGAGGGCTGGCTGGCCTACCGCGACGGCGGCGGGCGGATCCGGGTGCGCGACCCGCGGAGCGGGGAGCGCCTGGCCGTGGTGCCTACCGAGGGGAGCGAGTTGGCCGCCGCCGCGCACGCCGACTGGTTCGCCACCGCCGAGCGCGACGGCCGGGTACGGCTGTGGCGCCCGGACGGCACCCTGCTGCAGGTGCTGGACGGGCACCCGGGGCCGGTCAGCGGCACAGCGACCACCCCGGATGGGGCGTTACTGGCCACCGCGTGCGCGGCGGCCGTGCGGCTCTGGGACACCGCCGACGGGCAGGCGGGGCCCTCGATCGCGATCGACCCGACCGGGCTTGGCGCGACCCGCCGCCTGGTCCTCGGCCCGAACCTGTTGGTGCTCGCCGGCGACGGTCCGGAGATCTGTCTGCGCGACATCGGCGGCCGCGACGTCCGCACCTGGACCGCACCATCGCCGATCACCGCGCTCGCTGCCGATCCGGGAACAACAGTGCTGCTCACCGGGCATGCCGATGGCTCCGCCACCGCGTGGTCGCCGGGAACGGACACGTCCACCGCGCTCGACGCGCGGCACAGCGGCGCAGTCACCGCATGCGCCGTCGACCCTTCCGGTGCGCTGGCTGCCACCGCCGGTGACGACGGGGAGTTGCTGGTGTCTGACCTGCAGACGGGCGCCGTCGTGGCGACGGCGGGAAGCGGTGGGCCGGTCGCCGACTGCCGGTGGACACCCACTGGAGCGGTACTGGTCGCGGGTCGCGCCGGCGTGCACCTGTTTCGCCCTAGTTCTGCAGGCCGAGCTTCACCAGCAGAGGCATGACCTCGGGTCCAGGTGAGGGCGGTACTGGGCGCGGCGGCGAGCACGACCAGTGGCACCGTGGAATATCCGCCGCGGAATGGCCCGCCGACGAGCAGCCGGTGAGCTGCCCGGTCAGCGCGGGTGCGAGCGCGAACAAGCGGTGGGAACCGGTGACATGCTCAACCTGGACGCTGATCAGCAGTCATGGTGAGCGCCAGGCGGGTACCTCGGCGCTGTCTGCGACGGCCTTGTCCCAGCGGTCCTGGAGGCCGTCGAGAAGTCGATGCTCGACCTCGGCGGCGACGTGGGAGTAGGTCTCCTGGATGCGGTCGCCGAGGATGTGCCCGAGCCGGCGGGCTTGGGCGACCTCGGGAACGCCGTCAGCGATCATCCAGGTCTTGTGGCTGTGCCTCAGGCCGTGGAACGTCAGGCCGGGCTTGACCGGGTCCAGCTCGACCGGGGGGCGGGCGAGGTGGCCGGTGCCGTCGACGGCCGGGCGCAGGGCTCGGCGGCCGAAGTTGCTGCGCCGGTGGGGTTCGCCGTGCGGGGACACGAACACGAACCGATGATCGTGGCCGGCCAGGTGGGTGCGCAGCATGTTGATGAGGAACTCGGGCAGGGTGATCGTGCGGGCGGACTCGGCGGTCTTGGGCGGGCCGAGCTCGATCCCGCGGCTGGACTCGTGCAACGCCCCGACGTGAGGGTCGATGACCACGACGCCGTCGTCGAGGTGGGTGTTGCGGCGGTGCAGCCCGGCGAGTTCGCCCCAGCGGGCGCCGGTCCAGGCGGCGGTGACGATCAGCACCGCTGCGGCGGGCCCGGCCGCGGGGAGGAGCGCGGCGTTGTCGGCCACGGCGAGCGCCTCGGCGGGGGTGGCCCACACCCGTTCGGTGCGGCGCTCGGCGCGGCGTCGCCCGCGTCGGCGGGCCCGGATCGGGTTGGCGGGGATGAGGCGTTCGTCGGCGGCGTCGGCGAGCAGCAACGACAGCAGCTTCATCACCGACGCCACGGTGGTCGGCGAGTAGCCGCGCCCGCGTAGCTCCTTGGCCCACGCCGCGGCCTTGATCCCGGAGATGTCGACCAGGCCGTGGTCTCCCCACCGGGGCAGGATGTGGCGGCGGAGCAGGCTGCGGTAGAAGTCCTCGGTGCGGATGGCGACATCGAGCGCGGCCAGCCAGTCCTCGGTCCACGCCCGCAGGGTGATCTTCCCGGCGGCGGGATCGAGGAACCGGCCCTCCCGCTGGTCGGACTCCATGGTCTGGGCGTGATCAGTGGCCGCAGCCTTGGTGGGGAAGCCGTTGACCGCGCCGATGGTGTCGTCGTCGCGGCGGTAGCGCACCCGCCAGCTCCGCTGGCCGGACTGCTCGACCCACGCCATCCCCACCACCCCTGTCCTCGTTATCTGTGTCGGTACGACCGCGTCCCGCCCGTCGCGGTCCCGCATCCGGGTCCGCACCCTGCGGGTGCACACCGACATGGACGCTCGTTTCCCGTGTGGAGGGCAACCCCTGCTCGGCAACCACTTCATGAGCGCGGTCATCGCCGGCGAGCCGCGCCGCGCCGGGTGGCCCGACCGGGCCGCGGCGGCGGTCCCGGGCGACGTGCACCGGCCTGCGCGATCGCCACGACATCGGCGTGGGAGAACCGCAGGTGCTTGCCCACGAACGTGCACGGCACCGCTCGCGCCGTGGCCCGGCGCCGCAACCACGACTCCCGCACCGACAACAACCGCGCCGCCTCGGCCGGGGTGTAGAGCGGCAGCACCGACCCGCCCGGCACAACTTCCGACTCACGGCCCCCGACAACACCGCCACCACGTTGCCGGGGGTGGCCCGGATGAGGAGCCGGGGTTGGCCACGAAGGCGGCACGTCCGCGGCGCCGGTGACGTTCTCACCATCCAGGTCGAGCACCCTCGGCCCGTCATCGCGCGGGTCAGTGGCGTGCCAGATTCGCGAGCCATCCGACAGGGCCCGCACCCCGTCGTCGGACCCGAGCCGGCTGTGGACCTCATCCATCACGACCCGGCCCCGTCGTGTCGACCGCCCGAGACCGAACTGCAGGCAGATTGACCGACGCGGAAGACCAGGACGTCTTCATGCGCGATCAGGTGCAGCGGCAGGCCGGCCTCGCGCTGCTTGCGGATGAAGTCGCGCTGGAAGAACGACCCGCGGGCGACGAGGCCGTCGTCGGCGACGCGGCCGAGCAGGGCGACGCAGCGCTCGACGGGGACGAGGCCGGCGCGGGTGCCGCAGGCGAGGATCTGGGAGGGCAGGTCGATCAGTTCGGCGTGCTCGCGCCACGGTCGGACGGTGATCGCGACGTGCGCGCCCGGGCGCAGGACCTCGGCGAGTGCGGCGAGGATGCGCTGGAACCCGGCCAGGAGGCGGTGGTGGCCGATGTTGGCGAGGTTCCCGCGGTCGAGCAGGTTGCCGTAGAGGTGGTGGTACTTCTGCACGCCGCCACCGGGGATGACCGAGACCTGGCCGTGGGTGGAGGGCCCGTAGGGCGGGGAGGTGACCACGAGCGCGGTC
>Ga0105044_10009351_pt1 | contig 13418 bp, 10 predicted proteins | sample MAT01_FD_78092 | JGI IMG/M metagenome (GOLD analysis project Ga0105044, IMG submission 78092) | Freshwater microbial communities from Lake Fryxell liftoff mats and glacier meltwater in Antarctica - MAT-01 | ecosystem: Environmental > Aquatic > Freshwater > Ice > Liftoff microbial mat | place...
CGCGGCCTGCCTGCGGAGTGGGAGAAATGCGGCAATCACTCATCGCCTTCCGCGCATTGAGTGTCGGATGCGCGGGACTACTTCTTCCTCTCCGCAAACTCCTCCCAAGCCGTCGCGGAAAAGGCCTTCCACTGCTCCTCGATCTTCGCGACCTCCGGCATCCCGCTGTGGATATAGAGCGCGTAACGCAAACGCATCGGCTCGCCCTTCTTGACGACGAGCGCACCGGAGAAAGTCAGCGCGGCTCCCATCCAGCCATCGTTGCGGCAGTGGAATGGCACCGGGTGATTCGGATTCTGCGGATGATCGAGCAGCGCGATGCCCTCCACCGCCGTCGGCGTAATCGGACCGCTGTAATCCATCCATCGCGCCGGCTTGCGGAAGCAGCCGTCCTCATCCACGCCCCCCTCGCCATTGCGAATCGTTCCGCCGCCGTCATGCACGCCGATGGTCTTCGCCATCCGTACGCCGAGCATTCCGAACGGGCTCCCGCCGAGCGTCACATCGGCGGCCCGCGCCTCCAATTGGAGGTCGAGCAGCAGCAGCCACTCCTTTCCGGGCAGAGCCCTCGTGCTCACTCTGCGGCGGTCGTGCAGCACGGGCCTGTTCTCTCTGTCCAGCCACGCGTTCTCCGTCTCCGCCAGCGCGACATCGTCGCCATCCTCGTAGCGAAGCACCCGCAGATGCGCGATGCGTCCCCCATTGTCCGCCCAGAAATTCACCCCGCCGACGAACTGATGCGAGAACCACACCGAGTTGTGATGACTGTGCGAAACCGGATCGCGCGGATGCCCCATCCGCGTGAGAGATCGCCCCGCCGGTCCGATGATCGGAAAAACAAACGGTCGCCGCTGATCCTGCGCAAAATGGAACCGCGCGATCTCCTCGCCATCGCGCTGAAAGGAAACCTCATCCCGCGGCTGCGGGATCGCCTGCATCCGGGGGACCGGCTTTGGCTCTGCAGCGGCGAGGGGCATCGAAACGATCACAGCGAGAATGAGCTGACGCATGACGGATTGCTGCCCGATTCCTCGCTCGCCCGCAAGATGCCAGAGCCACCCGCGGCTCCCATGCGACAGCACTGGCGACATCGCGCGCTCAGCGGTTGAAGGCCGGGCTTTGGGCCGATGGCAGCCGACGAGGTTTGGCGTTCCTTCGTTCGCTCCGAGCGCCAATCCACATTTGCCCATGCCCAATCCCTAAAATTGCAATTTCCCCGCCATCCCGCTTTCATCCACGCCATGCGTCTCCTCCTCTCCCTGCTCCTCCTCGCCACGTCACTCCACGCCGCCGAAATCCGCACCGTCGCCGGCACGGGCGTGAAAGGTTCTGCGGGTGCCGGCGGCCCGGCCACCTCCGCGCAGATCGACAACCCCTTCGGCGTCACGCGCGGACCGGATGGAGCGCTGTGGTTTTGCGAATACGGCGGCCAGCGTGCCAGCAAGATCACCGCGGATGGGAAACTTCACGTCGTCGCAGGCAGCGGGCAGAAAGGCTACACCGGAGACGGCGGCCCGGCGCTGCAGGCAACCTTCAATCTCCCGCACGAGATCAGGTTCGACAAAATGGGCGACCTTTACATCGTGGACATGACGAACCACGCGGTGCGCAAGGTGGACATGAAGACCGGCGTCATCACGACCTTCGCCGGCAACGGCAAGCCCGGCTACTCCGGCGACGGCGGCCCTGCGAAGGAGGCGCAACTCAAGCAGCCGCACAGCATCCAATTCGACTCGGCGGGCGACCTGTTCATCTGCGACATCGGCAACGACGTCATTCGCAAGGTGAATATGAAGACCGGTCTCATCACCACCTTCGCGGGCACGGGAAAAGCCGGCCCCACTCCCGACGGCTCGCCCATTGCCGGCACGCCACTGAACGGCCCGCGCTCGATTGATTTCGACGCGCAGGGCAACCTCTGGCTCGCCACGCGCTCGGGGAACCAGGTCTTCAAATTCGACCTCAAGGCCGGCATAATCCACCATGTCGCGGGCACGGGAAAGAAAGGCTTCACCGGCCACGGCGGCCCCGCGAAGGACGCCACGCTCTCCGGCCCCAAAGGCATCGCCGTCGCGCCAGATGGCAACGTCTATCTCGCCGACACCGAGAGCCACAGCGTCCGCATGATTGACGTGAAAAAAGGCACGCTCGAACTCATCGCCGGCACCGGCGAAAAAGGCGACGGCCCCGAAGGCGATCCGCTGAAATGCAAGATGGCGCGGCTGCACGGAGTCTTCATGGACAAAGACGGCACGCTCTACATCGGAGACAGCGAAGCGCACCGTGTGCGGGCAGTGAAGTAGAGTGGTTGGAAACATTGACTGCCGCCGAGCCAATAATCTAACTCTCCCTTGAGGCTCTTGCAAAACCTCAGCCAGCCGTAAGAGGGCGAGATGCATTCACTCCTCTTAGCGATGACGCCGCGCGTCGGTGACCGTGTAGGTTTTGCAAGAGCCTCCCTTGTTCCCAAAACCCGAAAGACAATGGCATCCATCACAAAAAAGATCGCTGAACGGCTTGCGTCAGGTTCCTAATGCTTCCGGCCGGTTCTCACAAACGCGAAGGCCAAAGACGTCAACGAGTCGGATACTGTCATCATCATCACAGACACGCTCGCGGAGGTGCCCGGCTACGACAAACATTCGGAGATCACATCGGAACTCGCCATCAAGAGCACCTGCTGCGATTTGGCCATTAAGCTCGATTCCAAGATTAGGCTCCTGATTGAGGCGAAGGCGATTGGCATCGAGTTGAAGGAAACCCACATCAAGCAAGCAATCGATTACACCGCAAATCAGGGTATTGAGTGGGTCATTCTCACCAACGCCGTGAAATGGCAAATCTCCGCAGTCACGTTCGCGCAGCCAATCGGCCATGAATTGGTCGGAGAGATCGACTTTTCGACGCTAAACCCGAAAGCCGATGCGGATTTGGAGGGGCTGTTTCTGTTCACCAAGGAGGCGCTCACACGCGACGTTTTGGAAGACCATCAGTTGCAGCGGCAGGCGATGAGCCGCTTCTTCCTCGGGGCCATGATTCTCAGCGACCCGGTGCTTGCCGTGGTGCGGCGTGAACTGCGACGAATGTCACCCGACGTGAAGATTGAGGTGGAGCAGCTACGGACGGCATTGACCGAAGAGGTGCTCAAGCGCGATGTGCTGGAGGGCGATCGCGCCGACCAAGCACGCAATGCGCTGCGCGGCAACCGACGCCGCACAAAATCAAATGACGACTGGAATCGTTCGCGGGACCATCTCCAGATCCGCAGTCTAACAACGGTGCGCGGCTGAGCCAGACGGCGTTTCCGCCTGAACGCCTGCGGGATTCCACCCAATGTTTCCGCCGATTTCATATGACCGAATGCCTCGAAGCGGATAGACCACCTGCACTCCGATGAACCTCCGATTCGCCCTCGCCCTCCTCGCCGCGTCCGCCGCCATCTGCGTCGCCGCGGAGAAGCCAAACATCATCTTCATCCTCGCCGACGATCTCGGGCAGATGGATGTCGGCAGTTTCAACCCAAAGACGTTCTACGAGACGCCGAACCTCGACGCGCTCGCGAAGCGAGGGATGCGGTTCACGCAGGGCTACGCGGCGTGCTGCGTGTGCTCGCCCACCCGCGGCTCGATCATGACGGGCAAATATCCGCCACGCTTCGGCATCACGAATTTCATTCCCGGTGGGAAGAAGGGAAAGCTGCTGCCCGCGCCGAATGCAGGTCACCTGCCGCTGGAGGAGGTCACCATCGCCGAGGCGCTGCGCGACGGCGGCTACGCGACGTTCTTCGCCGGCAAGTGGCATCTCGGCGGCGACGAATTTTTCCCAGGCGCGCAGGGTTTCCCGAAAGAACTCACGAACGGCGACGGCAAGAAGGCCAACGTGCAGTTCTGGTATCCGAAGTCCGACCTGCCCGTGCCGGATCACAAGGACGATCCCAAGACGACCGAGCGCATCGCGAACGAGGCGGTGAAGTTCATCGGCGAGCACAAGGCCGGGCCGTTCTTCGCCTACCTGCCGTTTCTGGCGGTCCATACGCCCATCGGCGCGCGCGCGGAACTCGTCGGGAAATACAAGAGGAAAGCCGAGACCGCACCGCCCGACGCGTGGGGAGAGGAGCGCGAGAACAAAGTCCGCCTCGTGCAAAACAATCCCATCTACGCCGCGATGCTGGAGCAACTCGACTCCGCCATCGGCCGCGTGCTCGGCGCCGTCGAGCAGAATGGGCTCACGCAAAAAACCGTCGTCGTCTTCATGTCGGACAACGGCGGACTCGCGACCTCGGAGGGTCATCCCACCTCGAATCTCCCGCTGCGCGCCGGCAAAGGCTGGCCGTACGAAGGGGGCGTGCGCGAACCTTTGATCGTCTGTGCCCCCAGCGTGACGAAGCCTGGCAGCACGTGCGACACGCCGGTCATCAGCACGGATTTCTATCCGACCCTGCTGCAGCTCGCAGGCCTCGAGTTGAAACCGCAGCAGCATCTCGACGGCGTGAGTTTCCTGCCATTGCTCAAAGGCGAAACGGTGCCGCGCGGCAAACCGCTGTTCTGGCATTACCCGCATTACGCCAATCAAGGCGGTGCGCCGAATGGCGTGATCCGCGACGGCGATTGGAAGCTCATCGAGTGGTATGAGGACGGCGCGCTGGAACTCTTCAACGTCCCGCAGGACCTCAGCGAAAGGAACAACCTCGCCACGCTGAATCCCGACAAGGCAAAGGAACTCCACGCGAAGCTCATCGCGTGGCGCAAGGAAGTCGGCGCCGTGATGCCCACGCCGAATCCTGACTTCAAACCCGCGACCAAAAAATCGAAATGAAACATCGCGTCACCCTGCTGGTCTCGTTGGGGCTCCTCGCCATCGCTGCGCGCGCCGCCGACAAGCCGAACATCATCTTCATCCTCAGCGACGATCTCGCGCAGGGCGATGTCGGCTGCTACGGGCAGAAGCTCATCCAGACCCCGAACCTCGATCGCATGGCAAAGGAAGGGACGCGCACCACGCAGGCGTTTTGCGGCACCACGGTCTGTGCGCCCAGCCGTACCTCGCTGATGATCGGACAACACACCGGCCATTCGCCCATTCGCGCGAACCGCGAGATCGGCAAAGAGGGACAGTTGCCGCTGCCGGCAGGGACATTCACCGTCGCGCAGCTTTTGAAAAGCGCAGGCTACGCGACCGCGTGCATGGGCAAGTGGGGCATGGGCATGTTCGACACCACGGGCAGCCCGCTGAAGCTCGGCTTCGATCATTTTTTCGGCTACAACTGCCAGCGGCACGCGCACTCGTATTTCCCGACGTATCTGTACAACGACGACAAGCGCTTCGAGTTGCCGGGCAACGACGGCAACACGAAGGTCGAGGGCAAGGGTGCCATCTACGCGCAGGACCTCATCGCGGATGAGACGCTGAAATTCGTGAAGGCGAACAAGGACCGTCCGTTCTTCCTCTACTACTCGATCACGCTCCCGCACGGCACGTTTCAGATCAACGATCAGGGCCTCTACAAGGACAAGCCGTGGAGCGAGCAGGAGAAAAACTACGCCGCGATGGTCACCCGCCTCGACACCGACGTGGGACGCATCCTCTCGCTGCTGAAGGAACTCAAGCTCGACGACAAGACGCTCGTGATGGTCTCCGGCGACAACGGCTCGTCCTTCGCGCCGAATTCCCCGCTCGGCAAACGCTTCGACCAGGCCACGAACGGACTGCGCGGCTTCAAGCGCGAACTCTACGAAGGCGGCCTGCGTAACGCGGGCCTCATCCGCTGGCCCGGCACCGTGCCCGCGGGCCGCGTGAGCGACGAGCCGTGGGCGTTTTGGGATTTCCTGCCGACGTGCGCCGAACTCGCCGGCGCGAAAATCCCCGACAGCGCGCGCATTGACGGCCTCTCGCTCGTCCCATTCCTCAAGGGCGGTCCCGCGCCGAAGCGCGAATACTTCTACTGGGAACTCCACGAAGGCGCGTCGTTGCAAGCCGTGCGCTGGGGCGACTGGAAAGCCGTGCGCAACGGCCCGTCGAAGCCCATCGAGATCTACGACCTGAAGACCGACGCCGCCGAGTCCAAAGACCTCGCCGCGGAAAAGCCCGACCTCGTCGCGAAAGCCGAGTCGCTGATGAAGTCCGCGCACACGGACGATCCGAACTTTCCAATGCGCGACGGCAAAGCGAAGGCCGGTAAAAAGTAGGCACTTCTTACCTGAGATATCGAGCACCTTCTGGTAAAAGCGCCGCTCCGAAGAACGGATGTCGCGGATACGCTCCAGTTGCTCATCGAAGTAATCCTTCTGCCCCTTGCCTGGCGGGTTCTTGAGGCGCTCATCATCCATCGTGAAGCCCTTCACCAGATACTCGTTCAAGCGCCCGATGGCCCACTGCCGGAACTGCGTTCCCCGATGGCTGCGCACGCGGAAACCGACGGCCATAATCGCGTCCAAATTGTAGTGCTCCACTTCACGGGTTACCTGCCGCGCCCCCTCGATTCGAACTATCCGGACTTTCCGGATAGTTGCCTCCCGCCGCAGTTCACCTTCGTCGAAAATGTTCACCAAATGCTCGTTGATCGTCCGCACATCCTTCTCGAACAGCTCCGCGAGGAGCGCCTGTGTCAGCCACAGCGTCTCGTTTTCAAACCGGCACTGCACTCGCGTGCGGCCATCCTCGGTTTGGTAGAGAATGATTTCGGATTGGGGCAAAACTTCGTCGCTCATGGCTTTTTCTTTTTGTCCCGTTTGCCTTTCTCCAACTGCTTCACCTGCTCGATGGCCTCGATGAAATGCTGCTCCACCGGCGAAGGCTTTGCGTCCTCGATGCGGCGGAACTTTTCAAACTCCGCCTCCGCCTTTACCAGCGCCACCTCGTGGCTCACACTGCCCGCATGGGTCAAAATCTCCCGCTCACTGATCCGCATGAAATCATCCAGCTTGGCGATCCAGTCACGCATCGTCATCACGCGACGGCTGCGCGCCTGGAGTTCGGCAAAGTCCAGATAGAGCGAAACGATCAGGTTCAAATCGCTCAGTTCGCTTTCGTTCAGGTAGTTCTTCGCCACCGCCACATCCGGTTTGCGCAGACTGGTGCCCGGCCAGGTCATCAGCCCCATGTGGGGCTTCGCCGCATCGGCTCGGGCGGCGATGACTTCCGCCGCCGTCTGTCCGTGTGCCGCCCAGTGCATCTTGTTCTGCACCGTGGCGAAGAAGCGCTGCGACGCCTCGGCACGCGGATCGTAGTCCGCGCTCGTGGCGTAAATATCCAGCACCTTGCGCCAGAACGCCTTCTCCGATGACCGGATGTCGCGGATGCGTTCCAGCAGTTCGTCGAAGTAGGCGCCGCCGCCGGACTGTTTCAGCCGCTCGTCATCCATCGTGAAACCCTTCACGATGTATTCCCGCAACCGCTGCGTGGCCCACATGCGGAACTGCGTGCCGCGCTGGGATTTCACCCGGTAGCCGACGGAGATGATGACATCCAGATTGTAGTGCTGCGTCGTGTAGCTCTTGCCATCGGCGGCAGTTGTTAAGAATTCCTTAACCACTGAATCCGCCTTCAGCTCCCCATCCGCAAAGACATTGCGAATGTGCATGCTCACATTCGGAATCGAGGTCTGAAACAACTCAGCCATCAGCTTCTGAGTCAGCCAGACAGTCTCATGTTCCAGCCTCACCTGCACGCGCGTGCGGCCATCCTCGGTTTGGTAGAGAATGATTTCAGACTGCGGCAAAGGCTCGTCACTCATGGAGTGCTCGTTTCAAATCGAACTGTTCGATATTCCCGAATAGTTGCCCGCGCGTCCTCGGGGATGGCCGGATTCACCCGCCGGATGGCCTCGCGCAAACGCCCGACCAGCATCACACCGCGTTTCTGGCGGTTTGCGTCTAAATGAGCAAGCCTCGCATTTCCAAGGGATTGAGCGCCGTAAGGCATGATTCGGCGGTTTGCGTCTAAATGAAGTTCAGGGCCAAAAAGGGCACATAGTGGCGGTAGCGCAGGGAGGTCTGTTCCGGGTCGGCCAGCTTCATCTTTCCTGCTTCCACGGTGTCACGGATGGCGCGTGAAACAGATTCGGTTTTCTTCTCTGAAAGCCGGAACCTCTCCCGGAGGCTCTGATTCGTCATCTTCTCGTTCATCACATAGCGCAGGCAACTGTGCTGGTAGGTTGCTCGAATGCGATCATTCCGGTCCATGTCTTCGAAATCCTTGTGCCCGAACAGGACCACCGAGGTTCGCTTCTCACCCACGCGGAAATCCGGCGCAGGCAGTTGAAAGGCTTCTACGGCTTGGATCACCTTGTCCACGCCGCTGCCCTTTTCCTCGCAGATGCCCAGCCGCCGCATCAGGTCCGCCAGCCGCTCGTTGCGGGACTGGTATTCATCAATGAACCGGTCCGGCGAGATGAACGGCTTCCCTGGGTTGGAGATCTCCATCCGGTCATCGTAGATATCCACCATGACCGACATGCCGAACTCCGTGAAGTCCTGGTGGATCAGCGCGTTTGCCACCAGCTCGCGCACCGCGATCTCGGGGAACATCTTCACCTCCCGTCGCAGCGCCTGCGAGGAATGCGAATGCGGTCCTTCTTTCCCTGAATGACAATCTCATCGGGCGACCATGAAAGCTGAATTGGCTCCGGGCCAGTATCCTCATGCGTCGCCATTTCAGTCAGCGGAGGTCTGATGTAGCGCTCCAAAAAAACGGCCATTGTCCTGCCCGCTTTGGAATCCATGTGTGCCCAGGCATCGGCACCGACGTAATGCCTGCCTCCGTTTTTCTCAAACTTGGCGATCAACTCGGTGAGCCGATGTGAAGGTGTCGGATCGAGCACCACGAGAACCGGTGTCAGACCTGCCGCTCGACACTCCACGGGAAACGATAGTTCCTCGCCAAAGCGACCTTGTCCACTGGCTGCAATCGTGACGCGCAACTTGAACTCGTAAGCCAGTTGTTCCTCGCCGTCATAGCAGTCAATCTGGCGACCCTCATCGGTTGGCTGACCTCGTTCGTTGAGCCGCTTTACCGGGGAATTGCGCGAGCCAACTGCTTCACCTCCCAAGCAACTCGCCAAGACCGGCTCGAACAGATAGCCGGTTTCCTGTGCTGCTCGGTTGTCCACGTCGAAAATCCATTTCCTCCAGACGAGCCATGCCGCAAGCAGTTCATGCTGAACACCGCCGAACTCCAAAAGACTTCGTGGCCCGATTTGGTTCATCGTCGAACGGGGTTGGGTGGACAGGATTCGCTGATACTTCCGGCGGCGCTTGTGCAGCGCTGCGAGGTTCGAGAAGTAGAGACTAAAGTCGGGTTCGTGTGCGACGCATGCCGCCAAGCTTTCCACCAGCGCCGACGCCGATGGGCAGCCAGCCTGTGCTGTTTGAAACCAAGCTAGCGGCAATCGGTAGTAGTCCGCACTGGGAGGAGGAATGGACAGCCGCGGAAGCTGTGAGACCGCCGCCTCAAGCGAGAGGTCGCTACAACATTGGGACAGCAGACAGAACAACTCGTTTTCCGAAAGCGATACGCGGTCATCACCGCTGCCGAGAATGCGTGCGCCGCTGAAGAGCTTCTTGATTTCGATGGGTATCGGCATGGTCAGGCTTTCGGTTGTTCGAGCAATACGAGTTGTTCCTCCTTCGATTCCACTAGCTCCGAGAGCACGGATTCCGTTCGGGCAAGTGCCGGGCTCATTCCTTCCGAGCGAGTCAGGCGGAAACGGAGCTTCGGATGCGCGGAGCCAGCGTAGCGCACCTGAAAGCCGTAGGTCTTCGCGATATGGGCCGCCACAGTCCGCGCGAGCATCGGCGGGATGGCATTCCCGATTTGCTGGATGCGACTCGCAGCACTCCCGGCGAAAACAAACGAATCAGGAAAGGTCTGCAAACGGGCGCACTCCCGCAGGGTTAGCAGTCGGTCCTCGGTCGGATGCACAAACTCCCTGGTCGCGGCGCTCGTCATTGTCAGGCTCGGTTCATCCGCGAAGAGGCGCTTCAGGCCAGACGGTGCGCCCCCGCGTCGTTCGACGGGAGTGCCGTCCATCACGCGGCGAAAGGCACGGCGGCGGAAGGACTCGTGCTGCAAATGTTCGGGCAAGTCCTTCATTGTTTGCCCCGGTGATAGCCCGCGCACCCGCTCCAATTGGAGTCCTGAAAGCGCTGGCGAAAAGTGGTCCGTGACCGTCTTCGCATCGCCTCGGAGATAAGCCTGCAATTCATTTCTCGGCGACCCGATGTGCGAGAGTGCCTTTCCGCCATCGGTCGTCGCGGGTGGCAGGTCGCTCGTCGCAGTCGAAAATGTGATTTCCCCTTTCCGAAAGATGCTCCCGGAAAACAGCGTCACGGCCTCAGGAAAGACGAAGTCATACCCCAATCGGTTTCCGACGATGAGCACTCGCTTGCGCCGCTGCGGCACGCCGTATCCCTGCGCATAGACCTTCTCCAGATTGACCGAGTAGCCCGCGTTGAGAAACGCCTCCACGGCATCACGCACATGCACCCCTCCGTCGTTGGTCAGCAATCCCTCGACATTCTCCATCACGAACCATTTGGGCCGGATGCCTTCGAGCAGCCGGACATAGTGCCGGACCAGCGAATTGCGCGGATCCTCTCCCGACTTCATCCCAGCGCTGCTAAACCCTTGGCAGGGTGGACCGCCGAGCAAGATGTCGAGTTCCCCCGAGCGAAGGCCAACCTTGTCGAGCAGCATCTCCGCCCCGAGGTCCCGAACATCCGCCACCTCACAAGGCGTTCCGGCAAAATTGCGCCGATAGGACTCCCCCGCATCCCGGTCAATGTCCGTCGCAAATCGAATATCGAATCCAGCCTGTTGAAAACCCAGAGAGCACCCGCCCGCGCCCGCGAAAAGGCTGATAGCGGTGGGCTTGTAGCTCAGTTTCTCGGAGGGCATTGGGCAGGCGTCTTCGGCGATGGATTCGGTGAGGCTCATGGTTGTGGCGCTGCTTGGAGTGCGGAAGGCGGAGTTTCCACAGCGGCCACGGCTGGTGCGGGTTCTTCGACATATGCATCTCCCATCATCATCTTATAGTGCTCGATGTGGCGCGCCTTGATGAAGATTCCTCGGAAGACTTTGAGGTAGTTCTCGACCATCGAATCGTCGATTGAGACGTAAAGGTCGTCGTGCGCATAGTGCGAACCATCATGCACCCATGAGCAAAGGGACTTGCAGATAATCTTCTCCCTTCCGTCGAACATCGCGCAAAGCTCGTCCAGCTCGATGCCGCCCAAAATCTTGAAGTAGTTCTCCAAGATTCGTCGCAGGGTGTTTTGGATGGCAAGATTTGAGCGCTCCGGCTTTCGGACTTCTGCCCAAAGCAACTCGTATGACGTTTTGATCGGGTTGGTCGTCTGGGCAGCCAGTTTGGATACCAGTCCCGGCTTTTTGACGATCCAGAACGTCTCCTCGCTCAACACGCCATTGGTTGGGCGCTTCCGGCTATAGGTGACCTCCTTGTAGAAATACACGTTGTGCGTGAGCACGAAGATTTGCTTGATGTGTCCTGTCCCCAATCGCAATTCGTCGAACAATCCTTTGATGAGGCTTCCAACGATGAACAGGATGTCGCTGTCGAGACTTGAAACAGGGTCGTCGAACACAACGACGCGGTCCGTTGTCATGCCACTATCAGAGATGCTGCCTTTGAGCAGGTGGTAGAAGTATAGGAACGTGACGAATGTCTTTTCGCCTTCACTCAGTGTCGCCTTCGCATCTGAACCATCAGAGCGAATCAATTTGTAGCATGTGCCACTTGCAGTTTTCGCGAGCGAGAAGCCCTGAAACCCGAATGACAAGAGCAGAGCATTGATTGCGTCAATCGTTGGCTGCACGCTTGTCGTCTGCTTTTCGAGTTCGCGGATCTCGCCGACTTTCTTCGTTTTGTCCGTGATCGCCGCCGCAATCTGTCCGTTCATGGCAGCGATCGCTTTATCCAGACCGTCGCGCGTGGTCTTGTATGTGGCGAGGTCGGTTTTGAGTTCCTCCAACACATACTTCCACACCTGCGATGTCAGGGTGCTGCGCTCTTGAGCGAGATTCGCGACCATCTTGTTATGTGACGCCACGAGAACATTGGCGGAATCAATTAACCCCTTGATCGCTGCGGCTACGTTGCCCAAGGATTGCAGTTCAACAACCTGACTTGCCTCCTTCTTTTTTCCAGCAAGCCGCTGGACATTGATCGTGACCTTGGAGTCGAGGAGTTCTTTTTCTGCTTTCAGTTTCTCAACATCCAGAAACCGGGACGGCGAAGCTATGATCGACGCGATTTGCTGCTGAAGCCGGGCTGCCTCTGTTGAATAGTTGGTTGCGAGGTCGTCGATAGCCCTGCTGTCCGTCACAAACGTCTCATCGAAATACTCGTTCAGACTCTGAGCGAAGGCCTCGGTCGTGCTCTGCTGGCAAAACGGACAAATGCTACCGTTCTCGTCATAGAATGCCCGGCCTTCACGGACCCAATCGCTGTTCCCCAGCTTCTTGATCATCGCAGCGATATCGACGTCATCCTTGCCGATGACTCGCTTCTTCAGAATTGGGTCAGATTCATGGCTGATCAGCTTGGCCGTTTCAGCCGCAGGAACGACCTGCTCAGTTGTGGGCGTTAGGCCGAAGATTGAATCCGACTTCTTCTCTAGCTCCGCCAGAGTCAAGAGCGTGGCGGTGTTTCCCGCCAACTCTTGGATAACCTTTGATTTGAACTTCTCTGAGCTGGCTCGACAACCTACAAACGCGCCATGGAGCTTGGCATCGTGTTTTTTCTGCTGTGCCCAACACTTGTCTTTCAGTCCTGCTTCAAGTGTCGCCAAAGCGCCTTTCTTCCCTCCTGATCTGTCTGCTCCCTGCAGCGCCTCATTCAGGCCTTCGATTTTCGTAGTGAGTTTGTCCAGTTCAGCCTTCGCGGCGGCGATCTTTGTGAGCGTCTCGACCTGCTTTTCGCCCAGCGTAAAAACGCCTTTTAGCTCCGTTGATTGAGTGAAACTCCGCTCCACAAAATCGTGGTTGTAAACCATCGCCTGTAATTGTGTTCCAGCCTTCCAAGTCACCTTACACGTTGGGATGCTGTTCTCGTCTGCAATGACGCGACTGACCGTGGTTTTGCCGGTGCCATTCGAGCCGAACAGGTAATTGAATTGAGACAGCCCGTTCAACACTTCGGGAACAGGGCCAAAGGTAGCAGTGCCAGCGATGGTTATCGATTCGATCATTTCCCACCTTCCTTCATGTGCCCCTGTCATAGTCGCCTAACGACCAAGCTCAGCAGCGGCGGGGCACCGTAGAGCTTGAAGTCCCATAAACGAATCATGCCCCGCCGTCTGCTTGTATGTTCATTTTTGCCCCAGGGTCCCCGACTTGGGGCATACTTGCCGGGGGTGCCGCGAGGAGGTCTTTCGGTCAGGTGAGGTTCGACCTCTTGCTGC
>Ga0105044_10009353_pt1 | contig 13417 bp, 14 predicted proteins | sample MAT01_FD_78092 | JGI IMG/M metagenome (GOLD analysis project Ga0105044, IMG submission 78092) | Freshwater microbial communities from Lake Fryxell liftoff mats and glacier meltwater in Antarctica - MAT-01 | ecosystem: Environmental > Aquatic > Freshwater > Ice > Liftoff microbial mat | place...
GGCCACCGCCGAACCCAAAGGTCGTGAAGCCCATCGTCTCGAGCGCGCGGTTGCCGGCGAAGACCAGCAGGTCGGCCCACGAAAGCTTCTGGCCGTACTTCTGCTTGACCGGCCACAACAACCGGCGGGCTTTGTCGAGGTTGGCGTTGTCGGGCCAGCTGTTGAGCGGGGCGAACCGTTGGGCGCCGCTGCCGCTACCGCCGCGTCCGTCCTCGACCCGGTAGGTGCCGGCGGCGTGCCAGGTCATGCGGATGAAGAACGGGCCGTAGTGGCCGTAATCGGCGGGCCACCAGTCCTGGGAGTCGGTCATGATCGCATCCACATCGGCGACCAGTTCGTCGAAGTCGATGGACGTGAACTCCTTCGCGTAGTCGAAGCCGTCGCCCAGCGGGTCGGCCATCGGGTGGTTCTGGCGCAGGATGCGCAGGTTCAGCTGCTCGGGCCACCAGCGCTGGTTGGCCGCGATGCCCACGGCCTGGTGGCCGGCGGACATCACCGGACAGCGGCCGGTGGACGGCTCGTCGCTGGTGGTGACCGTGCCGTGCTCGTTGTCGACCTGTTGCTCGTCGTTGCTCATGTTCGTCCCCTTGGTGCTCGGGTGGTGAAGTTGCGGTTGGTGCGGGTGGCTTCGGTCAGGTGGTGGACGCCGTGTCGCGGCAGCGGGGGCATCGGCCCCAGTAGAAGACCTCGGCCTCGTCGATCTCGAAGCCATGGTCGTCAGCGACCTCGAGGCACGGACGGGTGCCCACCGCGCAATCGACGTCGACGAGCTCGCCGCAGGTGCGGCAGAGGAGGTGATGGTGGTTGTCGTTCACGCGCTGCTCGTAGCGGGCGGGAGAACCCGACGGCTGGATGCGCCGGAGCACGCCCTTGCCGGCAAGCACTCCGAGCGAGTCGTAGACCGCCTGACGCGAAATCGCGCCGATCTCGGTCCGCACCGCCTCGGCGATCTCATCGGCGGTGCCGTGGGGTCGCTCCCCGACCGCTCGGAGCACAGCGAGGCGCTGCGCGGTCACCTGCAGCCCGTGATCGCGAAGGAACGTCGCGGCATCGGTCAGCGGCGGGGTGGGCACGAATCCAGAATGCGCCCGATTCTGGATCTGGTCAACAGTTGCTGCTCAGACCAGTTCGTAGAGCGTGGGGGCTCGGCCCCGACCCTGGTGATCGGCATCGGGGCCCACACTGATCGCTCGGCCATCGGCAATCAGTTCTTCGACCGCCTTGCGAACGGTGGCGGGCGAACCACCACCCGCCTGGGCGGCCAACTGCGCCAAGGTGAAGCGCTTCGCCATCTGCACGGCAACGGCCTTCAGCGCGCCGACCGATACCTGCGGCGCGCGGGCCCCACCCGATGCCGCGCGCACCGATCGAGCCGGTCCGCTGGCCCGCCCACGAACCGACGCCACCCCGAAGCCTGCGGCGCCGAGCACGTCGTGGCCCACACCGAGCGCGGTGAAAGCAGCCGCCGGGATCGACGCCTCATCGGCATAGGCCTTCGCGTGGCGAACGAACCCGTCTTCGACCACCGACGCATCAGCGGAGCGCGACCGCTCGAGCGCCGCGGCGGCGTGCAGTCGGTCGATCGGGTCCGTAGCGGCAGCAAAGGCGGCCTCGGCGGCGGCCACCGCCTCGTGGTCGACGATCGACGATGGGTCGTCGATCCAGGCGAGGTAGCGGCGGACGGCGTCTTCGGCATCGGTGGTCACCCGCCGATGCTACCGATGGCCCTCAGGTGTCGAAACGGTCCAGGCGGCGATAGCCCACGACTCGCCCGAGCGACACTGCCGCGGTCTCGCGCACGAGCGACCGGAAGCTGGCCTTTCCTTCGGCGGGCGAGATCGACGCACTGAGCCCCACATCGCCGGCAATGCCCGCCAACCGCTTGCTGTGCGACGGACCCGACACCAGCAGCACATCGTCGATTCCCTCGGCCCGCAAGAACCGGGCGGTGGCCGCCAGCGATTCGTAGGTGGTGCGCCCTTGGACCTCCTTGCGGATGGCGTCGTCGGGTACCCCACGACTGCGGAGTTCGTTGTAGCCCACCGTCGCTTCGGTGAAACGGTCACCGTCTTGGCGGCCGCCGGTGACCACGATCAGCGGAGCCATCCCCTGTTCGTACAGATCGAAGGCGTGGTCGAGTCGGTTCTGCAGGGCCGGTGAGGGGGTGCCGTCATACTGCGCCGCGCCCAGGACCACGATCGCCTCCGCCTCTCGGACACCATCATCGTTGCTGGCCTGCCACACCTGGACGAACGTGACGCCCACGTAGGCCACCGCCACGACCACGAACACAAGGACGTAGAGGCTGACCCGACGTCCCCACGACCGGACCCGACCACGCGATGCCGATTCGCCGGGCGCTTCGGCGAGGTCCTGGGAGTTGGTGGGTTCGGTCATCCCACCCGGGTTCGGGTGGCACGCAGTCGGCCCAGCGTGCGATCACGACCCAGCACGGCGAGCGACTCCCAGAGCGGCGGGCCGACCGTGCGGCCGCTGATCGCCACGCGCACCGGCCCTTGGGCCTTCGACAACTGCGGATCGCCCTCGGCATTGACGATGCCGGCGTCGACCGCCGCGGCCCGCACCGCAGGCTCGATGGCTGCGGGCACCCAATCGTCGGGGGCCAAGGCGGCGAGACGAGCGATGGTGGCATCGAGCATCTCGGCCACCGCCTTGCCCTTGGTGATGGCCTTGGCCCACGACGCCTCGTCGACCGTTGGCTCGTCGACCACGAGGAACTCGATCATCGGCTCGACCTCGGCCAGGGTGCGCACCCGCTCCTGCACCTCGACGGCCAGCGACCGCAAGGCCGCGACAGACGCCTCGCCGTGGGTGAGGAATGGTCGACACCGCTCGATGAAGGCATCGACCGAGAGAGCACGGATGTGTTCGGCATTGACGAACGTGAGCTTCTTCTGGTCGAAGAAGGCGGGCGAGGCATTGACATCGGTGAGGCGGTACTGCTCGACGATCTCGGCCACCGGTCGGACCTCGACGCCGTCGGCGGGGCCCCAGCCCAACAGCGCGAGGTAGTTGACCATGGCCTCGGGCAGGTAGCCGCGGTCTCGGTAGTCGGCCATCGACACGTCATCTCTGCGCTTCGAGAGCTTCTTGCGACCCTCGTTGACCAGCAGCGGCATGTGGGCAAACGCCTGCGGCGCGGCCATGCCCAACGCGTTCAGCAAGAGCAGGTACTTCGGGGTGCTGTTGACGTGGTCCTCACCCCGGATCACGTGGGTGATGCCCATGTCAGCGTCGTCGAAGGCATTGGCCAGAAGAAACATGGGCGCACCGTTGCCCCGCACCACCACGAAGTCCTCGATGTCGGCGTTGGCGAACGAGATCTCACCGCGAACCAGGTCGGTCCAGCCGGTCCGGCCCTCACGCGGGGTCCGGAACCGCAAGGCCCGACCCGGCCCGGGATCGAGGCCCCGGTCACGGCAGAAACCGTCGTAGCCCGGCTTGCCCCCGGCCTCTTTGTTGCGAGCCTGCACCAGTTCGCCGGTGCAATCGCACGCGTAGACGGCGCCACCGGCAACGAGCTTGGCCGCCGCATCGGCATAGAGATCTCCGCGCTCGCTCTGCTTGACCGGCGTGCCGTCCCACGTGAGCCCGAGCCACTGGAGCATCTCGAGCACGTTGTCGATCAGCTCAGGCCGGTTGCGCTCCGCATCGGTGTCTTCGATCCGAAGGAGGAACTCGCCTCCGCCCTGGCGGGCGACCAGCCAGTTCGCCAGAGCGGAATGGCCAGACCCCACATGGAGGAAACCCGTGGGAGAAGGTGCGAAGCGAACGCGAAGCGGAGGGGACACACAGCCACGTTATCGGCGGGGTCTGGCACGCCCGGGGCACGTTCGCCCCCGAAGGTCACCCTGCTCGCACGAGCCCGAGGTTGGCCACGAACAGCACCGCCCCGGCGGCCACGCCGAACGCATGCCAGACCTCGTGGTAGCCGAACCAGCGCTCGGAGAGGATCGGTCGACGCAGGGCAAACAAGATGGCGCCCGCCGTATACAGCAGCCCGCCCAAGGCCACCAGCGCCAACGTGGCCGGACGGTCCCACATGGCCGGCAAGATGATCGCTCCGGCCCACCCGACGACGATGTACATCGCACCACCGAGCCGGGGATACCGATCGAGCGCCACGACCTTCAAGACGATCCCCGCCAGCGCCCCCGTCCACACGATGGCGAGCGCAGGCCACTTCAAGGGCGTCGAGACCCCGAGCACGGCGATGGGCGTGAAGCTTCCGGCGATCAGCACGAAGATCATGGAGTGATCGGCGCGTTGCATGATTCGCCGAGCCTGCGGCGACCGAGCGAACACGTGGTAGCTGGAACTGGTGAGGTAGAGCAGCACGCTGGCCAGGCCGTAGATCCACGCCGCCACCTGGGCCCGAGGGGTGGGCGCCGAGCGAACGAGCCAGACCAGTCCGACGATCGATGCCAGACAGGCCACCTGATGAAGGCGACCACGCAGGATCGGCCGCGGCGGGAGGTCGATCATCTCGATCAGTTCGGCTGCCCGTATCTGCATCCGACCACCTCCCCGTGGCGCGCTGGTTTCACCCGATCGGTCCGACCACCGCGGATTCAACCGTTCGCCTCCGGCGCAGGGAGGAATACCGATGCCACCCGCCGACGAGGCGGGGCCACAGCATCGTCACCGAACCAACGCCGCCGCAGCGGCGCCGTCACCCACCCGAGCGGGCAGAGGGCGACGTAGATGTACGCAACGGCCAGCCCGGTGGCGGCTGGCACCGTGGCGAACCCGATGCCCAACACCACCACGGCGAGCACGGTGACCCAGATGCGGTCGCGTCGCGGCGACGCCAGCCAGCGGAACGACGTGAACCGGAACGATGAGGCCATCAACGCCGCTGGCACGATGGCCAAGGCGGCCGGACCCCAACGATGCCAGCCATCGAAGTTGCCATCGAAGGCGAACACCGAGGCGAGCACGAGCCCTGCCGCGCCGGGGCTGGGGAGGCCGATGAAGTAGCGCTTGTCGGCGAGCGGGTCGATGGTGACGTTGAAGCGGCCCAGCCGGAATGCCGCGCACGTCAACCAGAAGCACGCCAGAGCCCAGCCGACGAGACCAAGGTCATGGAGCGACCAGGTCCACAGCAACATGGCGGGGGCCACGCCGAACGAGATGAGATCTGCCAGCGAGTCGAACTGCAAGCCGAACGGGGTGATGGCACCCACGGCTCGGGCCACCGCCCCATCGGCAATGTCGAAGACCACGGCCACGCCGATCAAGACGGCCGCGAGGTCATAGTGGCCAGCGACCCCGGCGCGGATCGACGAGAACCCGCAGAGCATGTTCACCAGGGTGAAGGCACTCGGCGCCATGGCCCGAGCCCGACTGCGAGCATCGAGCCGTTCGGGATGCACCACCGCAACACCAGCGGGCGAGACCAGCGTGAAGTCGTCCGCCCGTCGATCACCGCTGCGGCGAGAGGCGCTCAGATGGGCCGCGGCATCGGCGGCGCGAACCCGATCGGTCACGTCTGACGCCCTGGCCAGCGGCCGATGACCGACGCTCCTGCCACCGTTCGATCGCCGACCGCCACGAGCAGCACCACCTGGGGCGGAACGAACACGTCCATGCGCGACCCGAAGCGCATCAGCCCGATTCGCTCGCCAGCAACGAGATCATCGCCCACACCGACTCGGGTGACCACGCGCCGGGCCGCCACGCCCACCACCTGACGGAAGATGACGACCCGCTCCTCGCCGTCGACCGAGGTCACGACCTCGAGCTCGGACCGTTCGTTCTCGTGAGCGCTTGCGGCCCGGAAGGCGGCGAGCGACCGACCCCGACGATGCGATGCGGCGCGGACCGTGCCCCCCATCGGCGTTCGGTTGATGTGCACATCGGTCAGCGAGAGGAAGATCGACACCTGCTGCCACTCTCCCGGCGGCGCCACCCCCGGTTGCGGTGGGCCCACATGGAGGACTCGACCATCAGCGGGTGCGAGCACCTCGTTGAGGTCAGCGGCGATCCCCAGGTCAGGCGCTCGGTCCGGATCACGGAAGAAGGCAGCGATGGCGGCGGGGAGCGCCATCAGCACCGCGGCGAGACGCCACCGACCCCCGATCACCGCAACCACCGCGGGCGCCGCGGCGATCCCGATGAACGGGCGGGCATCGGGATCGAGCTTCATGGCGAACTGCTGACGGTTCGGGGCGGAGCGCATCTCGGTCACCGACGCTCGATCGCCAGACTGCCACGATGGCCGCCCGGCGTCATATCAGGGCCGGCCAATGAGCCGGGGCAGACGGACGGCCAGATGTCTGGATCAGACGGCCGGGTCAGACCGTCAAGAGGCTCCGCCAGTCGGCGTGGTGAGCAGCGGCGGCATCGGCGGGAGTGAGGCGGAGGGTGGATTCGGGCACGGCGTCGGCGACGGCCCGAAGCTCCGGATAGTGGTGGGCCGTGAGGCGCACGCCCTCGAAGCGCTTGGTGCGCTCGGCGACCAGTTCCGGCGGCGCCGCCGAATCGAGGAAGCCCCAGACCGTGTAGGCCACCCGAAGGTCGTGGATGACCGGTGCTCGGCCGAACAACGACGCCCGCTTCAGGGCGATCGCCACGCCACCGGCCTCCACATCGGCGAGGTGCTCGCGGCCCACCAGGTGCAACTCCTCGCGCAGCAACGGCACCAGCTTGAGGAGGTACCCCTGGTCCGGTCCGGGGGCCCCCATCCGCCCGGCGTCGACACCCGGCTGCCCACCTGTGGTGACCAACTCACCGGGGCGCTCAGGGTGCCATTCGTCATCGCGGCGAGGTGGCGACGCATAGGCGCGCGGGTGGTCGTTGGGCTTGGTGGGGACGAACTCCGGTGCTGCCATCGGGGCCGACCCTATTCCTCGGTGTGGAGCAGGCCGTAGACGAGGGAGTCCTCGAGCGCTTGCCACGAGGCTTGGATGATGTTCTCGCTCACCCCGATGGTGGACCAACTGCGTCGACCGTTGGTGGAGTCGATGAGGACGCGGGTGACGGCACCGGTGCCCTTGGCCGTGTCGAGTACGCGCACCTTGAAGTCCGTGAGGTGGACCTTGGCCAGCTGGGGGTATCCCTGCCCGATCGCGGCGCGCACCGCCGCGTCGAGCGCGTTGACGGGACCGTTGCCCTCACCGATGCGACCGACGCGCTCGCCGTTGACCTTCAGCTTCACGATGGCCTCGGTGTCGTGGCGCAGGTCTTCACCCTCGGCCACGATGACTCGGTAGGACTCGAGCTCGAAGAACGGTTGGGTCCACCCTGTCGCCCGTCGCATCAGCAACTCGAGCGACCCGTCGGCGGCCTCGAAGTGGTAGCCCTCGTGCTCGAGCCGCTTGAGTTCGTCGATGACCGACGTGAGCGCCGGCCCATCGAGGTCGAGACCGATCTCCTTGGCCTTGAGGTCCATGGTGGCCTTGCCCGCCATCTCCGATACCACGAACCGAGTGCCGTTGCCGACCGCATCCGGGTTGATGTGCTCGTAGGCATCCTTGCGGCGGCTGATGGCCGACACGTGCAGGCCGGCCTTGTGGGCAAAGGCCGAGGAACCCACATACGGGGCTTGGGGGTCGGGGGTGAAGTTCACGATCTCGGCGATGCGGTTGGCCGTGGAGGTCAGCCGCGCCAGCCGCCCTTCGGGCAAGGTGCGCACGCCCATCTTCAGCGTGAGGTTGGGGATGATGGTGGTGAGGTTGCAGTTGCCCGTGCGCTCGCCGTACCCGTTGATGGTGCCCTGCACCTGCACCGCACCGCCCCGCACGCCAGCCAGCGCATTGGCGACGCCGCACCCCGTGTCGTCGTGGAGGTGCACGGCAACCTTCACGTCGTCTTTGAAGTGGCGGGTGACCTCGCGGACCGTGGCCTCGATCTCGTTGGGCAACGAACCGCCGTTCGTGTCGCAGAGCACCAGCGTCTCGGCACCGCGCTCGGCCGCAGCTTCGAGCACCCGCAGGCTGAACTCGGGGTTGTGCTTCCAGCCGTCGAAGAAGTGCTCGGCGTCGAACAACACGCGCACCCCCGCCGCCGTGAGGAACTCGACCGAGTCGGCCACCATGGCCTCGCCCTCATCGAGCGTGGTCCGCAGTGCCTCGGTCACGTGGTAGTCCCAGCTCTTGCCCACGATGCACACCGCAGACGTGCCGGCATCGAGGAGGTTGCGCAGGGTGGGGTCGTCGTCGACCTTGCCGCGCGGGCGGCGGGTGGAGCCGAAGGCGACCAACAGCGACCGTTCGAAGCGCAGTTCTCTGGCGGCCCGTTCGAAGAACTCGATGTCTTTCGGGTTGGCACCGGGCCAGCCGCCCTCGATGAAGTGCACGCCCAACTCGTCGAGTTCATCGGCGATCCGCAGCTTGTCGTCGACCGTGAGCGAGATGCCCTCGAGCTGAGCACCATCGCGCAACGTGGTGTCATAGATCTCGACCGCCTCGGGCAGGCCCGGATCGCGCGGTACCAGCAGCTCGCTGGGCGCTTCGGCCACCGGTTCAGGAGACATGTTCGACCCAGTCCTTGTAGCGATCGGTCTGACCGCGGATGGCCCGGTGGTATTCCTCGGCAATCGCCGAGGTCATCGGGCCGGGGCACTCGATCGGCCGATCGTCGACCGAGTTGACCGCCGAGACCTCGGCCGCGGTGCCGCACAAAAACATCTCATCGGCGATGTAAACGTCGGAGCGCACGATGTTGGACAGTTCGACCGCGATGCCGATGTCGGCGGCGATGGTCATCACCGAGTGCTGGGTGATGCCTTCGAGCGCGCCCGCCGCGAGCGGTGGCGTGAGGAAACGACCCTTGCGCGCCACGAACACGTTCTCACCGGTGCACTCGGCGATGTAGCCCTGAGGGCTCAACATGATGGCTTCGTCGTAGCCCGCCTTGAGCGCCTCGACCTTCGCCAGCGAGGAGTTGACGTAGTTGCCCGTGGTCTTGGACGCCGGCGGCATGGTGTTGTGGTCGTGGCGGGTCCACGAGCTGGTCTTGAGCCTGACGCCTTTGGTGAGCGCATCCTCGCCCAGGTACGCACCCCACGGCCAACAGGCGATGGCCACATCGACCGTGCAGGGCAAGGTGTTGAGCCCCATCTCGCCGTAGCCGTAGTAAGCGATGGGCCGGATGTAGCACGAGGGAAGGCCGCTCTCGCGAACGACGAGCTTGGTGGCCTCCACCAACTCCTCCACGCTGTAAGGGAGATCCATCATCATGATCCGAGCGGAGTCATGGAGCCGCTCCATGTGATCGGTGAGGCGGAACACCGCGGGACCATCGGCGGTCTCGTAGGCACGCACGCCCTCGAACACGCCCATGCCGTAATGGAGGGAGTGGGTGAGGACGTGGATGTTGGCGGCGTCCCAATCGACGAGCTCGCCGTTCATCCAGATCTTCTCGGTGGGCGTGATGGGCATGGCAAGTCCCTTGGGGGTCAGAGTCCGGCGGCGATGGCGTCGCCGATCTCGGGAGTGGAATTGGTCAGGTTGGTGGTGGCGGCGCACGCCTTGCGGATCCGCTCCGCAGCGTCACCTTCACCGAGCAGATCCAACATCATCGCCGCCGACAAGATGGCAGCGATGGGATTGGCTTTGGCCTGCCCGGCGATGTCGGGGGCCGACCCGTGGACCGGCTCGAACATCGACGGGGCTTGGCGGGATGGGTCGAGGTTGCCGGAGCTGGCGAATCCGATGCCGCCAGAGATTGCGCCACCGAGGTCTGTGAGGATGTCACCGAACAAGTTGTCGGTGACGATGACGTCGTAGCGCTGAGGGTCCTGCACGAAGTAGATGCAGGCGGCATCGACGTGGTTGTACGCCGTGGTGACGTCGGGGTAGTCGGCCGCCACGATGTCGAACACCCGCTGCCAGAGATCGCCGGCGAACGTGAGCACGTTGGTCTTGTGGACCATGGTCAGGTGCTTGCGGGGCCGGCTCTGGGCCAGCTCGAAGGCGTATCGGATGACGCGCTCCACGCCCAGGCGGGTGTTCACCGAACCCTGCGTGGCGACCTCGTGAGGGGTGTTCTTGCGGAGGAACCCGCCCTCGCCGGCATAGGTGCCCTCGGTGTTCTCGCGCACCACGAGGAAGTCGATGTCCTTGTCGGCCAGCTTGAACGGCCGGAGGTTGACGTACTGGTCGAGCGCGAAGCGCATCTTGAGCAACAGACCCCGTTCGATGAGGCCGGGGGGAACGTCGGGGGTGCCCACCGCGCCGAGGAGGATGGCGTCGAACCCTCGCAACTCGTCGAGCACGTCATCGGGGAGCACGGTGCCGTCGCGCAGGTAGCGGGCCCCTCCCAGATCGAAGTTGGTGGTGTCGAGTTCCACCCCAGCGGCGCGCACGACCTTCAGGGCCTCGGCCACCACTTCGGGACCGATGCCGTCCCCGCCGATCACTGCGATGCGATGTGCCACCAACTGCTCCGTTCTTCGTTCCCATTTCGATCTGACCCGGGTGCTCCGGGACCGGATTGGCCCCTCACAACGACAAAGCCGCCCACCGGAGTGGACGGCTGGAAGCGCACACCGGACTCGGCGTGCGCTAGGCGATGATGCGTACCGAGGCAGGTTTCGACATGGGGTCAAGTCTAGGCGTCATCTGACGGTCCTCTGCAAGGACAATAGGCCCGACTACCGTTCGATCGACCACCCGATCGAGGTGATACGTGTTTCCATCGCCCACCACCTCTGCGCCCACCACGAGTGGCGGCCTCGTGGTGCGCACACGCGTTGGCGATGGCCTCCTGGTGGGTGCCGCCGCCGCCGGCATCGGTGGTGGTGCGTGGTGGGCCATTGCGGCGTTCGGCCAATTCGAGCAATGGCACTACGCCTCGGCCGTCTTGGGTCTGTTGGTGGGCTTCGGCGTGATCCTCGGAGCTCGGCGGGGCGGGCCGGTTCCAGCCATCATCGCCTTCGTGCTGGCCAGCGTCGCCATGGTGGTGTGCGTGTACCTCATCGATCGCAGCCTCCAGATCGCTGCGCTCGAAGATGCCGGCATCACCAGCGCCATTCCGCTGTGGTCCGGGTTCTCGGCAGCTCGCGAGGTCATCTCTGGCTGGGTCGACGTGGCCCCGGAGAAGGCGGCAGGGTGGCTGTTGGCGCCGCTGATCGCCGCGATCGTGGCGGGACGTCCGAGTAGCCGGCCCGCTCTGGACTGACCGCCCACGGGCGCCCTCTCCTACACTCAACGCCATGAATGCCGACCCGATCCCGCTCTCTCAGGCGGCCTACGACCGCATCAAGGCCGAGCACGATGACCTCGCCACTCGCGGGAAGATCGACATCGCGCGAAAGATCGAAGCGGCCCGCGAATTGGGCGACCTGTCCGAGAACGGCGACTACCACGCCGCCAAGGAGGAGCAAGGGAAGATGGCCGGGCGCATCAATCACCTCGCCAACCTGCTCGAGAACGGCGTCATCGTCGACAGCGCCGCCACCGACGAAGTGCAGCCCGGCGTGGTGATCGGCCTTCGCTACGAAGGCGACACCGATGTCGAGCGCTACCTGCTCGGGTCCATCGAGGAGCGCGTCGACGATGTCGAGGTGATCTCGCCCGGCTCGGCTCTGGGGGTTGCGTTGGTGGGGGCCAAGGTGGGTGCGTCCGTGGAATACGAGACGCCCACCGGAGCCAAGCTCACCGTCGAGATCGTCACCATCGGCGAGTAACTGACGCTGTTCAGGCGTTCTTCGGGAGTTCGCTGAAGGGGACGTTCTTGGTGTCGCCGGGCTCCTTGGGGAGGCCGAGGACGCGCTCGCCGATGATGTTGCGCTGGATCTGGTCCGTGCCGCCGTAGATGGGAGGCGCCTGGGCGTAGAGCGCGGTGGTGGTGACGGCGGCGAGGAACGGGTTGCCCGTGAGCTCGTTGAGCTTCTGCTGGTCTGCGCTGTCGTAGGCGTGGAGCATGCCAGCGGCGCCGACGATCTGGAGGCCGAGGTCTCGTTGGAGCCGCACGATGTTGGACATGCCCAGCTTGGAGATGTTGCCGATGCCGGGAAGGTCTTTGCCGGCGGCCCGAGCTGCCTTCGACCGCTCCGCGCTGTACCGGCCGATCTCGCCGAGCGTGTAGAGCAGGGCCAAACCCTGGCGGACCGTGGGGTCGTCGATGCAGCCGTAGTGCTTGGCCATGCCGACGAGCATGGCCGCGCTGCCGGCATCGTTCTTGTGCTTGGGCTTGGCCGTGCCTGCGTCGCTCGGAGCCGACGCCTTGGCCCTCGGGGCCGGGGCGAAGTCTCCGGCGCGCTTGTCGAGGTGGCCCGCGATCTGGCCAGGGGTCGCGCCACCCACGCCTCCACCCGACCCGCCCGCACCGAGACCGGCGCGCTCGTGGCCGAGGGTGCTGTTGGCCACGGCCCAGCCGTTGTTGAGGTCTCCGATGACGTTGGCGTGCGGGACGCGGGCCTCGTCGAGAAAGGTCTCGTTGAACATGGCGTGGCCGGTCATCTCGCGCAGCGGGCGAACCTCGATGCCGGGCTGCACCATATCGATGCCGAAGTAGGTGATTCCCTGGTGCTTGGGCAGATCGGGCGAGGTGCGGGCGATGAGCATGCCGATGTCGGCGGTCTGACCCAGCGATGTCCACACCTTCTGGCCGGTGACGATCCACTCGTCGCCGTCGCGCATCGCCTTGCAGGTGAGCCCGGCCAGGTCCGACCCTGCACCGGGCTCGCTGAACAACTGGCACCAGGCCTTCTGACCGGTGACGATGTCACGCACCATGGTGTCGATCTGATCTTGGGTCCCGTGGTCGGCGATGGTGGGAGCGGCGAGCAGCAGCCCCAGGCCGGCCGGAGCGCCCAGCGCGCCGTAGGACGCGATCGCTCGCTGGACCTGCACGCCGACGGCGCGCGCCACGCCCTTGCCGTAGGCGTTGGTGGGCAGCGTGGGGGCCGCCCAGCCCGCGAGGCCGAGCTTCTCCCACCATTGGGCCACCGTGAGGTCCGGGTTCCAGTTGTGGTCCAACCAGGCGTGGAGCTCGGCGAGGGTGTCCTCGGCGGTCGCAATGGCATCGAGCGTGTCGGTCATTCTCGCGGTTCCCCTGTGATGCGGTGGGCCGTCAGGCTCGCGACCCCGGGACAGAATACTTGACCGTTGGGTCAAGTATCCATCCGGCGGCGACGCTCGCTCCGAACTCAGGTCGGCACCCCGCCCGCCGATGGGAGCACCATGGCCACGTCGCAACTCGCCGAATCCTCGCTGCCGGGCGACATCGGTGCGCCCTGGCTTCCCCCCGGCCGCCGCGTCGAGTTGCCGGGGCGGGGCGAACCGTTCGTGCGCGACTCGGGGGGACCCGATGGAGCACCGGTGGTACTTCTCTTGCACGGGTGGGCGGTGACCGCCGACGTGAACTGGTTCCCGGCGTACCCCGCATTGGTTGACGGCTACCGGGTGATCGCCATCGACCATCGCGGGCATGGGCGAGGCATCCGCCC
>Ga0105044_10009356_pt1 | contig 13413 bp, 11 predicted proteins | sample MAT01_FD_78092 | JGI IMG/M metagenome (GOLD analysis project Ga0105044, IMG submission 78092) | Freshwater microbial communities from Lake Fryxell liftoff mats and glacier meltwater in Antarctica - MAT-01 | ecosystem: Environmental > Aquatic > Freshwater > Ice > Liftoff microbial mat | place...
CACGCAGCCGGTACTGGTAACGCGCGGTCATCAACGCAAAACGGGTCGGCGAGCAGACCGGCGAATTCGCATATCCCTCGGTGAAACGCAGTCCGCCGGCGGCGAGTTTGTCGAGTTCGGGCGAGACCGCGCCAAGCGGTGCGTCGCGGCCGCCATAACACCCCAGGTCGGCATAACCGAGGTCGTCGGCGACTATGAATATGATGTTCGGGCGCGTGGGCTTGGGCGTGTTCATGATGCCGCGTGGAGGCGTTTGGCAACTCGGCGCTGGTGGAGCCGATTGGATCGTAACCCAGTGACAACAGCCGCTGCTGGATCTTCGATAGTGGTTTGCCCCAAATTTGAAAATGGTAGTGACCCGCTGACCACTTCATTCCTAGAATGGATTTAGCTGCAACGCGGGCCAGCTGGCAAGCTAGCCTTTATTTTGAACTCTGATGGAGATTTTCAACTATGAAACTCGGTGTACTTCAGCGTGTTTTGCCATTCGTCGCGATCGTGGCCGCAGCCCTGGTGGCGGTTCCTGCGGCGGCTCAGTTGACCGTTGTATCGTTCGGAGGCGCCTATCAGGAAGCGCAGAGCAAGGCCGTGTTCCAACCCGCCGCAAAAGCGATGGGCATCACGGTCAAGGAAGAAACCTATACCGGCATCGGTGACCTGCGCTTGAAAGCCAAGGCCGGAGCGGTGACGTGGGACCTGGTGACCAGTGGCGCCGGCGGCTCGGCGCGCGCGGGCTCGGAGGGAATTCTGGAAAAAATTGACTACAAGATGGTTGATGTTTCAGATTTTGTTCCCGGCACCTTCGGTGAGTACTACGTGGCGGGAGATATCTTTTCGACCGTGATGGCATGGAACACCAAAACATATGGCGAAAAAGGCCCGCAGAACTGGGCTGATTTTTGGGATGTCAAGAAGTTTCCCGGCAAGCGCTCCATGCGCAACACCTATGCCGGCATGCTGGAGCCGGCCCTGATGGCAGATGGCGTGCCACCCAACAAGGTGTACGAAGTGTTGTCTGCGCCCGGCGGCATTGAGCGTGCCATCAAGAAGATCAAGGAGCTCAAACCACATATTGCGGTCTGGTGGACATCGGGCGCCCAGCATGCGCAGCTGATGAAGGATGGTGAGGTCGACATGGTGATCGGCTGGAACGGGCGCTTCGATGCAATCGCCAAAGACGGTGCGAAAGTGGCGTACACCTATAACCAGGCTTTGCTCGACGCGGATACCTTTGCGATTCCGAAAGCTGCGCCGAACAAAGCCTTGGCCATGAAATTTCTGGCAGAAATCAGCAAACCGCAATACCAGGCTGAACTCACCAAGTACATCACCTATGGCCCCGCCAACAAGAAGGCGTTTGAAATAGGTGCGATCGACCCCGCGTATGCCAAGCGCCTGCCCACCCATCCTGACAATGCCGCCAAGCAATTGCCGCTGGACCAGAGCTGGTACATGAAGTTCGAACCTGTTGCCGCAGCCGCCTACCAGAACATGGTGACGGAATAAGTCAGCGGGCGTACAACGGGTGAGTGCCGTTCCGATAACTGCACGAGGCTTGCGCAAGCGTTATGGCTCGGTAAGGGCGCTCGATGACGTGGATCTCGCGGTACGGCCAGGCGAATTTTTGACCTTGCTCGGTCCGTCCGGGTCCGGCAAGACCACCTTGTTGATGGTGCTGGCCGGCTTCATCCGCCCGGATCAGGGTAGTTTGCTGTTCGGCGACGAGGAGGTCATCCGCCTGGCCCCGCACAAGCGCAACATTGGCATGGTTTTTCAGAGCTATGCCTTGTTCCCGCATATGGACGTTGCCGGCAACGTGGCCTATCCGCTGATTCTGCGTGGTGTGAAGGGTCCCGCCTTGGCCGAACGGGTTGAAAAGGCGCTCGAAACCGTGCAGTTGAGTGGGTATGGCCAACGGCGTATCGATGCGTTGTCGGGCGGGCAACGACAGCGGGTGGCGCTGGCCAGAGCCATCGTGTTCGAACCACGAATCGTGCTGATGGACGAGCCCTTGTCGGCGCTTGACAAGCAGTTGCGCGAGCGCATGCAGATCGAACTTCGTCGGCTGCACGATCAGTTGGGAACCACCACCATCTACGTGACGCACGACCAGCGCGAAGCCTTGACCATGTCGGACCGGATTGCGGTGATCAACGAGGGCCGCATACAACAGCTGGACTCGCCCCGCACCCTTTATGAGCGACCCGTCAGCCGTTTTGTAGCCGAATTCATCGGCGAGTCCACGGTACTCAACGTGACTGTCGGGCCCGCTCGCGATACCTGTATTTGCGCCGGACAAGTGCTGAAGTTGGCGCAGACCGCGTCGCGTGACGGTGCGGCGCTGCTGATGCTCAGGCCCGAGCGCCTCAAAGTGTTGGCGGCAGACGCGCAAATTGAGGATGGGAAAAACCAATTGCAGGCCCGTGTGGTGGACAACGTCTACCAAGGCGACAGCTTCTTGCTGCAGGCGCAATTGACGGACGGCAGTGTCATTGGCTTGCGTGGCATTGCCGGAACGGCAGAGCTTGCGGCTTTGCCGGCACGCGGTGAAACACTTCGACTGGGTTTCGACGTATCCGATACGGTATTGCTGGCAGACTCCAATGTCTGAAACGCGCGCGCCAGTCGACGACTTGCATGCGCAGGCGCTGCGACGGGACGAGCGCAAGGAGCGATGGCTGTTGCTGGGCTTGAGCGGGCCGGCATTGCTGCTGCTGGCGGTCATCATGATTCTGCCCGTTGCCTGGTTGCTCGGCTTGTCCTTCATCGGTGACGACGGCCATTTCACATGGACGCACTATGAGCGCATGTGGGTTCAACCGTCCTTCCGCCGCATATTTTTCACGACGTTCCAGGTCAGTCTGATCACCACGCTCTTGTGTTTGCTGGCCGGGTATCCGCTGGCCTACCTGATCGCGCAATTGCCCACGCGCGCCGCCAATTTATGTTTGATTGCAATATTGCTTCCGTTCTGGACGTCAGTTCTGGTGCGAACCTATGCCTGGCTCGTGCTGCTTCAGAGAAAAGGTCTGATCAACCAGTGGGGACTCTCCATGGGTTGGTGGGATGAGCCATTGGCCTTGGTGCACAACCTGACCGGTACTCTGATTGGCATGGTGCACATCATGCTGCCGTTTCTGGTGCTCCCGCTGCTGGGGGCCATGCGCTCGATTGACATGAATCTGATCAAGGCTGCATCGAGCCTCGGTGCAAGCCCCGCGAGAGCGTTTCGCACCGTGTTCCTGCCTCTGTCATTGCCCGGGCTTATCGCCGGTTGTGTAATTATTTTCATTCTCTGTCTCGGCTTTTACATCACGCCGGCGGTACTGGGCGGGGGCAAGGTGATCATGGTCTCCAACCAGATTGCCAACGACATCGAGATGTTCTTCAACTGGGGGGCTGCCAGCGCCCTCGGTGTGGTGCTTCTGGTTCTGACATTGATGCTGCTCTGGCTTGCCAGCCGCCTGATGCGACTGGACCGCGTGCTGGGTGGGGAGGGTTGATGCTCGATTGGTTGAATGCAAGTGCCAGTGACACCCAGGTGACGCACCGGCAACGGTTGTGGCTGTACCTGGTGGCAGCGCTCGTCCTGTTTTTTCTGCTGGCTCCCACGCTGATTGTGGTACCCATGTCTTTCTCGGCGTCCCAATACCTGGAGTTTCCACCGCGCGAATGGTCTTTGCGCTGGTACCGGGCCTATTGGGAGTCGACCGAATGGATGCAGGTCACGAGGACTTCTTTTCTGGTCGGCGGCTTGACCATGCTGCTTGCGACGCCGCTCGGCACCTTGGCTGCATATGGGCTATTTGCTTCGCGCCTGCGTGTCGCGCGCGCGATTCACACGCTTTTGCTCACGCCGATCATTGTTCCTGTGGTGCTGGTGGCGATCGGCGTTTTCTATGCCTTTGTAAGACTCAAAATGGTCAACTCTCTGGCAGGGATCGTCATGTCGCACAGCATGCTGGCGATTCCATTGGTGGTACTGATCGTCAATGCGGCACTGAAGAGTTACGACATGAACCAGGAGTTGGTTGCGCGCAGCCTGGGGGCCTCACGCCCACGGGCGTTTTTTACCATCACACTGCCGCAGATCCGGTTCGCGCTGATGACGTCCGCCTTGCTTGCCTTCCTCACCTCATTTGACGAGGTCATCATGGCCCAGTTCATTGCTGGCGGCGACAACTCAACCCTTACCCGCAAAATGTTCAGCGCCTTGCGCGATCAGATCGACCCTACGATCGCAGCCATTTCCACACTCATGATCGTTGTGACAACGGTCTTGTTGGGGCTCGTACTGTTGATCGGGCGCGGGAAAAAGTGATCTGCGGCAACACGTCCCGGTGCGATGGGGGTGCGCCTGCCTGATGGGACCGGCCGCGGCGCCTAGACATCCGGCCCCGCGTTGAGGAAATAGAGCTTCCGCATATGCTCATGGATCACCCATTCGCCCTTCCAGCCGATGGGCAGCACCAGCAGATCGCCAGGACCGATGCGGCGAGCGACGCTGCCGTCCTGATTGGCCACAGTGGCCGAGCCGGAAATGACGTGGCAAACCTCTGCGCTCTTGGTGCGGTCGGCGGTGAAGCGCCCGGGCGTGCATTCCCAGACTCCGATCGAGGTTCGACCATCCTGCGATGCCCAAAGCCTGGTCGATGCCTCGCACTGGCCTTCGGTGAGCGTGGTTGGTTTTGCTGCGAAGGCACCGACCGCAATAGAGGCGAGGTCAGGGAAGGTATGGAGGTCGATCATGGTCATTGCTGGCAGGTTGGTTCACCGCGTCACCGGCGGCGGCGCGCGAACCGGTCCGGCGCGTAGGGTTTGAGGTCGATATCGGGCGGCTCGCCCGACGCCAGCGCCGCAACGATGCGCCCGGTATGGGGTGCGCCCGTCAGGCCGAGATGTCCGTGACCCGCTGCGACAAGGATATTGGCATGGCCTGGCAACGGCCCAATGGCGGGAAGGCTGTCCGGCATGCCGGGTCTGGGCCCCATCCACCGCGTGCCGTCATCGAGCCGGGCGCGGGGAAACATGCGCCTGGCCTGCTTCTGCAGCACTGCGGCGCGGCGCCATGACGGTGGATCGTCGGCGCGGCCGAGTTCTTCGGTACCGGCAACGCGCAGGCCCGTTTCCATGGTTGTGACGGCGAAATGCATTTCGAGTTCGCTCACCACGTGCCGCAAAGCGATGGCGGGATTGGCAAATGTCATGTGGTAGCCGCGTTCGGCAATGAGGGGCAGGGCCAGACCCAGCGGCTCGACCAACGCGCGCGTCCATGCGCCCGCGGCAATGACCACGGTATCGGCATCGATGCTGGCTCCCGGGGTGTCCACAGCCACGGTGGCCCCGCAGGGCCTTACGCGAAGCACTTGCGCCCGCAGCACCTGCCCACCGCGCCGCGAAAACAGAGTGCAATAGGACTGTGCCAATCGGAACGGGTTAGCTGTATACCCCATCGGTCCGACACGCACGCCGCGCGTATAGGCGGGCGACAACTCGGGTTCGGCGTCGCGCAGCGCGGCACCGTCGAGGACTTCGATCTCGGCGCCGCGTTCACGCCGCAGTTTCCAGGCGAGGCCGTCCAATACGTCAATGGCATGCGGATTTCGATGGACATAGAGTCCCGGCGTAGATCGCACCAGCTCCGGCACCCCGGCCTCGTTGGCGAGCGCGCGATGCAGCGCAACCGACGTGCGGTACAGGGCGTGCATCGCGTCGGAAATCTGCGGGACCCGCAAAGCGGCAGCCGAACGCCTGAAATGCAGCAGCCACGGCAAGGTCTCAGGCAACGAGCGCCAACGGACAGCCAAAGGGCTGTCGGGGTCGACCAGCATACGCGGCAGCTGTCGTTCGAACCCGGGCATCCCCACCGGAACGACCGCCATGGACGCCAGGATCCCGGCGTTGCCGAACGAGCATCCGGTGCCAGGTTCGATCCGGTCGACGATGGTCACGGCCCAGCCGCGCCGCTGCAATGCAAGAGCGGTGCAGATGCCGACGATGCCCGCGCCGACGACAATGGCTCGGCCGGTACCTGTCATGGCGGGAACCGTTCTGGCGCGGGTTGCGCCAGAACCGTCACGATCGATTCCATACCATCTCCCGTTTGGTGCAGCGCTAGGCGATGCGGGCGGCGACGCTCTTGACCTTGCAGTAGCTGCGCAGCGCCTCCAGGCCTTTCTCGCGGCCGAAGCCGGACAACTTGTTGCCCCCGAACGGCACGGAAATGCCGCCCGCGAAATACTCGTTGATAAAGACCTGACCCGCATCGATGTCGCGCGCCAGTCGATGGGCAGTGCCGAAGTCACGCGTGAACACACCAGCCACCAACCCGAATCGGGTGCCGTTGGCCAGCGCCAGCGCTTCGTCGAGCTCGTCGAACACCTGAACGGCCAGCACCGGCCCGAAGATCTCGTCCTGCACTGCCTCATCCGTCGGCTGCAGATTGTCCAGCACCGTCGGCTCGAAGAACCAGCCCTGCCCCGTTTGCGGATCGCTGGATGTGGCACCGCCACACAGCACCTCGACACCGCGGTCGCGCGCACGTTCGACGTAACCGGCGATCTTGTTCAGATGTGCATGGGAGTTGACCGGGCCCATGCCGGGGTCGCGCAGGCCATGGCCGAGCGTCAAGCTGCGCGCGCGCTCGACCACGCGCTGAACAAACGCGTCATGGATGCTGCGGGCTATCACCAGGCGCGAGCCCGCCGAGCAGATCTGCCCTGCGTTCTCGAAGATCGCGCCGATGACGCTCTGCACCGCAGTGTCCATGTCGCAGTCTGCCAGTACCACCACCGGTGATTTGCCACCGAGTTCCAGCACCAGCCGGGTGACATTGGTTGCGGCCGACTGCATCACGTGGATGCCGGTGGCGACCGACCCGGTGAATGTGATGTGGTCGATGCCGGGATGGCTCACGAGCGCTGCGCCGGCCGATGCGCCGGTACCGGTAATGACATTGCATACGCCCGGGGGAAGGCCCGCTTGCAGGCACAACGCGCCCAGCATCAGGCAGGTCAGAGGCGTTTGTTCTGCCGGCTTCGCCACCACGGTGCAGCCAGCGGCCAGCGCCGGCGCAATACCGCGCGCGGCGGTGGACAGCGGATAGTTCCAGGGAATGATGTGGGCCGTCACGCCGATCGGCTCGTTCAGTGTGTACGCCAGATAGTCCGGACCGATCGGAATGCTGCTGCCTTCATGCTTGTCGCAGGCTCCGGCGTAGTACTCGAAGCAATTCGCGGCACCGGCGACATCCCCTTGCGCTTCGACCAGCCGCTTGCCCGAATCCAGGCATTCGACGACGGCGAGGCGCTGCGCATTGGCACGGATCAGCAGCGCGATCTGGCTGAGCACCTTGCCCCGCTGGGCGGGCGTCGCGTAGCGCCAGGGCCCCGTCAAGGCGGCCTGGGCAGCCGCCACCGCCAGATCGACATCCTGCGCATCTCCGGCAGCGAAATCGGCGAAGGGCTGCCCGGTTCCCGGGTCGAAGGTCTGCATCTGCGCGCCTGCCACCGATGCGCGTGCATGCCCGGCAATCAGGTGCTTGTCGGGCAGGCCGGACAGCGTGCCGGTCGTCTGCGCCTCGCGCACCAATGCCTGCTGTGCCACGCTGCCAGATGTGCTGCTCATGGTTGCGCGCTGACCTGATAGGTGGCGTGCGCGAGCCAGTCAGGACTGATGTCGACGCCCCAACCCGGGGCGTCTGGCAGTGCAAGCTTGCCGTCACGCACCTGGTACGGCGACTGCACGAATAGTCCTTCCTGCCATGGGTAATAGTCCGGGCCTTCGATCGAGAACTCCAGGTACTTGCCGGGATTGGGAATGGCGCACAGCAGGTGCATTGTGAACAGCGTGACCATGGACAGGTTGGCACTGTGCGGCGTGCATGGCAGGCCGGCGGCGTGGGCCATGTGTGCGACGCGCATGGTGCGCGCCATGCCGCCGAGGTAACACACGTCGGGCTGCACGATGTCGACGGCCTTCATCGCGATCATGTGCTTCCACATCGGCAGGTAGCAGTCTTGTTCGCCTCCGGTGACGTCGAGTTCCAGCGCCTCACGCACTTCGCGCGTCTGCTCGAGTTCCCAGTAAGGGCAGGGCTCCTCGAAATGGCATACCCCGTTGTCCTGCAGCATCCTGCCGACGTCGATCGCGCGCTTCGGCGAATAACAGCTGTTGGCGTCCACGAGCAGTTCCACGTCGTTCCCCAGCGCGCGGCGCACCGTTGGCACGATCTCCTCGGAGCGTCCGGGCCACTCGTCCACGTCACGACCGCATTCAGCGCCGACCCTGAATTTGAAGGCATCGAAGCCCAACGTGTCGCGCAGCGCCACCAGGCGTGCGGCCTCGTCTGCCGGCGTGATGTCGCGCTTCATCGATGAGGCATAGGCGCGGATCGGTCTTGCCGTGCCGCCCAGAAGCTCGGCCACGCGTTTGTTCTCGACCTTGCCACGCAGGTCCCACAGGGCGGTGTCTAGCCCACACATGGCGCGGTACAGGTAGGAGGAAGGGAACTTGTGTTCGCGCTCGGCGATGCGGTCCATCAAGGCATCGATGTCCAGGCTGCTCTGGCCCAGCGACCACGGTGCCACCTGGCGATGCAACACCTGCACCGTGATGTCGGTGTTGTAAGGAGAAACCTGGCCCCAGCCCTGCGCCCCGTCTTCGGTCGTGATCCGTACAAAACCGACGAAGTTGTTGCAGAAGGTCTCGATGCGGTGAATTTTCATGGTCGTGCGCAGCCAGTACGGATCTGTGAATTTCCGCATGATCCCGCCAAACTGGATTGCCCCAAAGGTCCATTTTGAACTATGGGTGATACCATTATTTTTGCTTTTTCCTGGTGCACTACGATGGTCAAACGCGCGGGTGGTTCATTGTTGCTGTCGATCAAGATCGACCGGAGTTCGCCGCAGCCGGTCAGCACGCAGTTGTGCGTGGCTTTGCGGGAAATGATCCTGGAAGGCGGCTTTCATGCCGGGGAGCGATTGCCGGCGAGCCGCACGCTGGCGCGTGAACTCGGACTTTCCCGCACCACCATCATCGAAGTGTTCGACCGACTGGTGGCAGAAGGTCTGGTCGAGTCCCATACCGGCTCCGGTACCTTCGTCAGCAAGGTGTTGGGGACGAGTCGCCCAAGGCCGGCCCGACCCGATGTGTCTTCGATGGTGCGTATTGCGCCCAGACTCTCGCGTCTGATGGCGCAGGCTGTGACCCGTTTTGGCGATCGCCAGCGGTTGCCGCACTTGCCGCGCGCCTTCACGACCGCACTGCCGGCGTTCGACGTATTTCCGATGGCGCAGTGGGCACGCTTGTCTGCCAAATATCTGCGCAGTGCACGCGATGAGATCATGGGGTACGGCGACCCCAACGGCTCGCCACAATTGCGTCGTGCGCTGGCGACGCATCTGCGCGCGAACAGGGGTATCGTCTGCGACCCGGACCAGTTGTTCATTGTCGGCGGCGCCCAACAGGCATTTCACCTGATCGGGTCCACATTGCTCAATCCGGGCGAGAAGGTCTGGTTCGAGAACCCGGGCGCGATCGGCGCGCGTAACAGCCTGATCGCCAGTGGCGCGGATCTGGTGCCTGTTCCTGTGGACGCGCAGGGCCTGTGCGTGGACGAAGGCTTGCGCCTGAGTCCGCAGTTTCGTCTCGCCTTCGTCACGCCATCGCACCAGCAGCCACTGGGCTGCGTGATGAGCCTGGAGCGCCGCTTCGCGTTGCTGCATGCGGCCGAGCAGGCCGGTGCCTGGGTCATCGAGGACGACTACGACGGCGAGTTCTTCTTTGGCGGCCGCACACCGCCCACGCTCAAGAGCGTGGACACCACGGGGCTTGTGATCTACGTAGGTACGTTTAGCAAGTCGTTGTTTCCGTCGTTGCGTCTGGGGTACCTGTTGGCGCCGCCCGCGCTGGTCGACACCTTCACGGCGATCATGAGCAAATTCCTGCAGGGCGTGCCGTCGCAGACGCAAGGTGTGGTGGCAGAATTCATCGACGAGGGGCACTTTTCGGCGCATGTGCGGCGCATGCGGCATGTGTACCTGGAGCGTCACGAGGCGCTGCTCGATGCTGCGCGCCGGCGCCTGTCAGGCTTGCTCGACGTCCAGCCCACGCACAGCGGACTGCATACCATCGGCCACTTGCATGCGTCGATCTCGGAGATGGCGGTTGCCCGCGACGCCGATCAGCGTCAGGTGACGGCGTCGCCGGTCGGGCGATTCTCGCTCGCGCCAGTGGCGATCAATGCGCTGGTGCTGGGATTCGGCGGGGTTTCGCCCCAACTGATCGACGCCGGCGCTCAGGTGCTGGCCGAGGTGCTTGAGAACCGCCTGGCCGCCACGGCCCCGCGCAAGTCCAGGCCGCGCGCCACGGTGGTTTGACATTTCGTCCAGAGCGGATCTGTGCTCCTGACCGGTGGCCGTGCGAAGCTCGCCTGCATTGCAGCATGGGACCATTCGTGACGGAGTTCGATTTCATTGTGGTGGGGGCCGGCACGTCGGGTTGCGTCCTGGCAAACAGGCTGTCGGCATCGGGGCAGCATTCGGTGCTGCTGCTCGAAGCCGGCGCCAGCGACAGCCGCTTCTGGCTGCGCACGCCGATCGGATACGGCATGTCGTTCTACAACCCGCGCGTCAACTGGATGTACCGCACCGAACCGGACCCAGGCCTGGGCGGGCGCCAGGGCTATTGGCCACGTGGCAAGGTATTGGGAGGATCGAGCAGCATCAACGCGATGGTGTTCGTGCGCGGTCAGCCGCGCGACTTCGACGACTGGGCGGCGCTGGGCAATCCTGGCTGGGCCTGGAGCGATGTCCTGCCGTACTTCCGGCGGCTGGAAGACAGCGTGCATGGGCCCAGCGCCGTGCGCGGCAGGGGTGGCCCGGTGCACGTGAGCGATGTGCGTGCCGATGTGCATCCGCTGTGCGAGAACTATCTGCGCGCAGGTGAGGAACTCGGGTTGGCGCGTAACCCCGATATCAACGGAATCTCGAGCGAGGGCGTGGCGATCAACCAGATCACGACCCGCAACGGCCTGCGCGAGTCGGCCAGCACCGCCTACCTTCGCCCCGCGCTGCGGCGCAGCAATCTGCGGCTGCAGACCGGTGCGCACGTCACGCGGGTGTTGTTCGACGGTCTGCGCGCCAGCGGTGTTGCATTCATGCAAAGCGGACAGGAAACGCGTTGCACGGCCCGTCGCGAGGTGATTCTCGCCGGTGGTTCGATCAACTCGCCGCAGATCCTGCAGCTCTCCGGAGTGGGGCCCGGTGCGGCTTTGCAGGCGCTGGGAATTGCGGTCGTGGCGGACCTTCCGGCGGTCGGGTGCCATCTGCAGGACCACCTGTGCATCGATCATGTCTACCGTTCGCGGGTACCGACGCTCAATCGCGAACTGGGCACCGTGTGGGGCAAGCTGTGGGCCGGCGCGCGCTACCTGTTGCAGCGTCGTGGCCCGCTGGCGCTCAGCATCAACCAGGGCGGCGGATTCTTCCGTTCGCGCGAAGGCCTGGCGCATCCCGATATGCAACTGTACTTTTCGCCACTGAGCTACATGCGCGCCGTGCCCGGGCGCAGGGCGCTGACCGCGCCCGATCGGTTCGCCGGCTTCTCGCTGAGCGCGCAACCGTGCCGGCCGACCAGCCGCGGCTTTCTGGAACTGCGCAGCCCCGACCCGATGCAGGCGCCACGCATCGTCCCAAACTCGCTGAGCACGCAAGGCGATCGCGATGACATGCTGGCGGCGACGTCCTTCTTGCGCAGGCTCGCAGCGGCGCCATCGCTGCGCGACATCATCGACCATGAGATATTGCCGGGGTCGTCGGTGCAGACGGCGCACAGTCTGATGGACGATGTCGCCCAGCGTGCGTCCACGGTCTTTCATCCGGTCAGCACCTGCCGCATGGGGCCGGACCCGCAACTCGCGGCGGTGGACCCGCAACTGCGGGTACACGGAGTCTCGGGGCTGCGTGTCATAGATGCTTCGGTCTTTCCGACGCTCACTTCGGGCAATACCAATGCGCCCACATTCATGCTGGCCGAAAAGGGCGCCGACCTGGTGCTGGCACAACATCGACACTGATACCGACATGACCGACGACGAATTGATGCAAGCGTGCAAGTTGACCCCGTATTGGTGGGACGACGTGCCGCGCCCCCGCTTGGCGGATGCGCCGCTGCCGGCAACGGTCGACGTGGCCGTGGTCGGCGCGGGCTATACCGGGCTGCATGCGGCTCTTCAGACGGTACGCGGCGGGCGTTCGACAGTGGTGTTCGACGCCGAGGACGCCGGATGGGGCTGCAGCAGCCGCAATGGGGGGCAGATCTCCACCAGCATCAAGCCCGGATTCGAGCAACTCGCGCGGCGTCACGGGCAGCAGCGTGCCTTCGATATTCTGAAGGAAGGGCAGCAATCGCTGGCCTGGATTGCGCAATTCGTGCGCTCCGAGGGCATCGAATGCGATTTTGGACAGGTCGGGCGGTTTCATGCGGCACACAACGCCGCGCAATACGAGGCTCTGGCTGCCAGGATTGCGTCCCAGCCGAAAGGCCTGGAGGTGGACGCGTTCATGGTGCCCAGGGCTCAGCAACGCGAGGAACTCGGCACCGATCTCTACTGGGGTGGTGCGGTCTATACGCAGCACTGTTCGGTGCACCCAGCGCGTTATCACCAGGGTTTGCTTGAGCGCGTGCTGTCGGCGGGTGGACGTGTGGTGCCCCGGTGCCCGGTGCAGGAGATCAGCCGCAGCGGCGCGCAGTTCCTGCTGCGCACGCCGCAGGGCAACGTGATCGCGCGCGATGTGGTGATTGCAACCAACGGATACACCGGCGCCCTGACACCATGGCTGCGCCGGCGCGTGATCCCCATCGGTAGTTACATGATCGCGACCGAGCCCTTGCCCAAGCAATCGATGGACCGGCTGTTTCCGAGCAACCGGATCGTGAGCGACACGCGAAAAGTGGTCTATTACTACCGGTGTTCCCCCGACCGTCGTCGCGTGTTGTTTGGCGGGCGTGTATCGCACAAGGAGACCGACCCGAGGATCAGCGGCCCCAAACTGCACGCCGACCTGGTGCGCCTGTTTCCGGAACTGCGCGACACTCGAATAAGTCACTCGTGGTGCGGATTCGTCGCCTACACGTTCGACGAACTGATGCACATCGGCAAGCACGACGGTATGCACTATGCGATGGGTTATTGCGGCGCCGGTGTCGGAACCTCCAGCTACTTCGGAATGCGCCTGGGCCAACAAGTGCTGGGCTTGAAGGAAGGACGCACTGCGCTCGATGGCCTGGCGTTCCAGACCCGGCCGCTCTACAGCGGCAACCCGTGGTTCCTGGCGCCGTCGGTGGCGTACTACCGTTGGCGGGACAGCCGAGCGATTTGAAGCGCTGACGCGCGGCGATTGCGGGCTC
>Ga0105044_10009357_pt1 | contig 13412 bp, 10 predicted proteins | sample MAT01_FD_78092 | JGI IMG/M metagenome (GOLD analysis project Ga0105044, IMG submission 78092) | Freshwater microbial communities from Lake Fryxell liftoff mats and glacier meltwater in Antarctica - MAT-01 | ecosystem: Environmental > Aquatic > Freshwater > Ice > Liftoff microbial mat | place...
CAGCGGCTTCTGCGCCAGAATACCGCGCAGGTGCTTCTTCCCGGCCGCTTTCAGGATCAACTCGGGTTGCACATCGGGCGGCACGGCGAGATCAAGCACTTCGATCGATTCATCATCGAGCAGGTCGTCGATGGATTCGTGAACGCGCGGGATGGCATGCAGGGCCGCGACCTCGGCAGCGCGACCCCGGGTGCGCGATGCGATGGCGACCGGGTTGAACCCCGCCTGCCGGTACGCGACCAGATGGCAGTCGCGCATGATGAACCCCGACCCGACGCAGCCGATGCGGAAGTCGCGTCGGCGCGGCAGGACGGGCAGGTAGTTGATGGAGAGTGTCATGCGGGACTTCATTCACACCACGGTCAGGCTTCGCAGTTCACGGGGCAGCGGGAACGCGACATGCTCTTCGCGTACCGTGCGGCTTTCCACGGTGGCCTGGAAGCGGTTCTTCAGATGCTCGATGCACTCGATGACGTTCTCTTCGGGGGCACTGGCCCCGGCAGTGATCAACACGGTGTCATCGGCGCGGAACCAGTCGTCCTTCAGTTCGTGCACGGTGTCGATCAGATAGGCCGACTTGCCGCGGGTCCGGGCGATTTCCGCGAGGCGGTTGCTGTTTGAGCTGTTCTGCGAGCCGAGTACCAGAATCACGCGCGCATCGTCGGCAAGTTCCTTGACCGCCTCCTGCCGGTTCTGGGTTGCGTAGCAGATGTCGGCCTTCGCGGGCCCGACGATCTGCGGATAGCGTTCGCGCAGCGCCGCGATGATGTCGCTGGTCTCATCCACGCTCAGCGTCGTCTGTGTCAGGAACGCGACCTTGGCGTCCTTGGGCAGATCGAGTTTGCGCACGTCGGCCACGTCCTGCACGAGGACCATATGCGCGGGGGCTTCGCCCATGGTGCCGAGGACTTCGTCGTGCCCCTCATGGCCGATCAGGACGATGGTATGCCCGTCCCGCGCGAAGCGGATTGCCTCCATGTGGACCTTGGTGACCAGCGGGCAGGTCGCATCGATCGCGCGCAAACGACGACGTTCGGATGCTTCGCGAATGAGGGGGGCGACGCCATGCGCGCTGAACAGGACCGTGGAACCTTCGGGGATTTCTTCGATCGAATCGACGAAGATGACGCCGCGCTTCAGGAAGCGTTCAACGACGGGTCGGTTGTGTACGATCTCGTGGTAGACGAACAATGGCGTTCCGAACAGATCGAGCGCCCGCTCCAGGCTTTCGATCGCCATGTTCACGCCCGCACAAAAGCCGCGCGGGTTGGCCAGAATGATATGCATCAGCAGTTACTCCTCGTGCTGTCTACCGCTATCCTATGGCCGGCGCAACGGGGGGAAACGAAAACCGCCGGCCGGGAATGCCGGTCGGCGGATTTAAAATCGCATTCAGAAGTTCGACTTACTTGGCGTAGACCAGCGTCTTGACGGTCAGAATCATCTTGTCGCCTTCCTTCTTCACGGTGCCGGTAACCTTGCCCGGCTTGACTTCCTGGCAGACGTCGTTGTGGTACTTCTTGCTCGAATCGGCATCGAACCAATAGGTGCTCTTCTTGCCGTCCTTTTCGACGACCATGGCCACCGCGCACTTCGCGCTTTCCTTCAGTTCGCACTTGCCGCAGAGGATCTTGCCGTCGAGGGAGACTTCGGCGTCGGCCGCGGTGGCCGGGGTGACGAAAGCGACGAGAGCGAGCAGAGCTGCGAAAACAGACAGAAGACGAATCATTGAGGAACCTCCGTTTGGGATCAGCGTCCGCAGGCCAACCTGGCCCGCGACTTGCTTGGAGAATATAGTCGAGCGGCGCAACAACTGCAACACCGATCTCCGGTCGGGGTCGCGCGAAACCGTACAACAGTCGAAACAGTCATTATCGAAACAGTCCATCAGCAGCGAAGGATTGACGTCATGCGGGTGATTTGCCACTCGTGCCAGAATTCGTTCACTGTCCCCGATACGGAGGCCGGAAAGTCGGTCACGTGTCCGCAGTGCAGTCAGGCGTTCACCGCACCGCAGTTGTATGCGGCCCCGCCTCCGGAGCCGTTTGCGGCGTCGCCATCCGCGCCGGAAATAGCGACGCCGCCAGCGGCTCCCTCAGCGGCGCCGCCAGCGGCTCCCGTGGCGACGCCGCAAGCGGCGAAGACATCGTTCCACCTGTCGCTCAATCGCCGCGTGTGTGAGTTCACCGTACTCGCCGCGTTGCCGTTGCTTGTGATCCTCAGCTTCTTCAAATGGGACGGAGCCTACCCCGCCGGGTACAGCGCGTACACGCAGAACGCCTGGCAGGCACTGGGCGGGATGATGAGCGTCGACCCCGTGTCCGAGAAAGTGCTGGGCGTTGAAAAGTCGCTGAGTCAACAGCTGGGTTCATCGTGGTGGATGCTGCCTTACCTGATCGTGCTGCCGCTGACACTGATCATCGCATGGGGCAGCATCGTGCAGCGCTGGAAGGCGATCAAGCTGCCGCGCGTGCTGGACCGATCGCTGCATTACCGCCCGGCGATCCTGATGGCCGGGGCAGGGCTGATGCTGTTGTTTGTTTTGCTGCAATATGCCGCGGGGTTCGGCGTGCCGAACGCGTTCGAATCGATTACCGAGGACCGCTTCAAGGATCAGCTGATTCAGGCTAAGACGCCTGAGGAGATCCAGCGGGTCGAGATCGAGATGGCCGGCTTCACGGGTCAGTTCGGCATCCGCACGACGCTATGGTTCAAAGTGGTGATTCTGCTGCAGTTCATTCTGCTGCTCGCGGTCGTCGGCGATGCCGCGTTGACTCACCGCGGCAACAGAACACCACCGGCAGTCCGTGTCAGCTGGTAAGGCAGTCATTTACCAGACGGCCGCTTCTTCGCCGTCGATGCGCAGCGTCAGACACTTGGCGCTGCCGCCGGCCTTCAGGAACTCGTCCAGTTCGACGCTGAGCGAGCGATAGCCGGCCTCCTGCAGTTGCTCAGCCAGTCGCAGGCAGCGGCTGTTGTGGATCACGGTCTTGCCGACGACCACGGCATTGCAGCCGAAGCGATTCGCTTCTTCCCCGATCACCGGGATCAGGTGCGGCACATTCGACTGGATGACGCGTTTGCCGTAGTCGTCGAACGCGTCAGGGAACCAGAGCGCGCGTTCGGGATCGAGCGGGCAGAAGCAGGTATCGAGATGGTAGAAACGCGGGTTCACGAGTTCCACCGGCAGTACCTGCACGCCCGCCTGCTCAGCCACCCACTGATGCGCCCGTACGTCGGACCGTGTGCGGTAGCCGGCAAACAGCGACCGGCCAAAGAACAGCGCATCCCCGGCCCCTTCATGGAACATACCGTCGGGCCAGTGCACCACCTCGAAGCCGTGCTCGCGGAACCAGGCATCGAAGAAGGGGGATTCGCGCGCACGGACCTCGTGCATGAACCGCGAACTGAAGAAGCGGTTGTTGAACATCAACCCGGCATTGGCGGTAAAGACCAGATCGGGCAGGCCCGGTTGCGGCGTCATCTGTTCGACGGTAACGCCGAGGTTCACCAGTTGCCCGTGCAGTTCGCGCCACTGCGCGAACGCCAGATCGCGCACCGACGCCATCGACCGCTTCATCCACGGATTGATCTCGTACTCGATCCCGTAATGATCGGGCGGGCACATCAGGATTCGGGGAGAGGGGTGCATGGATCAGGCCTCGGCAACATAGGGCTTCACCGTGTAATATAGCCTTTGGAACACCGCACCTGCAGAGAAAGCACATGACACTGAACGAACGCGCCGCACTGCTGGCGGACGACCTGACTAACCATGCCGAGGCCTGGCGGGTGGGATCGACCACCGTTGCCGGGGCGCGCGTCATCGATTGCGGCGGCGCGGTGCCCGGCGGACTTAACGCCGGACTGGCGATGGCGCGCATCTGTCTGGCGGGACATGCCGACGTTTCACTCACATCGCTGGATGGCGGACCGGCCATCCAGGTCTGGAGTGACGATCCGGTGCGGGCATGCCTGGGTTCCCAGTATGCCGGCTGGCAGATCAAGGTCGACAAGTTCTTCGCCATGGGTTCCGGCCCCATGCGTGCGGCCTACGGCAAAGAGGCGATGTTCGATCATCTTCCCCATTTGCGGGAACAGCCGCCGTGTGCCGTCGGCGTCCTGGAGACGCGGAAACACCCGACCGAAGATGTGGTCGCCTGGCTGGTGGCCAAGCTGCCGACATCGGTTGAAAAACTGACGCTGTGCGTGGCCCCGACGTCGAGCATCGCCGGGACCGTGCAGGTGGTGGCCCGATCGCTGGAGACGGCCCTGCACAAGCTGCACGAACTGAAGGTCGACCTGGGCGAAGTGGTTTCCGGCATGGGCGTCGCGCCGCTGCCGCCGATCGCGGCCGACGAGATCAGGGGGATCGGCTGGACGAACGATGCGATCCTCTACGGCGCGCACGTGACGTTGTGGGTGAAGACCGACGATGAACTTCTCGCAACGTGGGGACCCAAGGTGCCTTCCAATGCCTCGCCCGATCACGGGGCACCGTTCGCTGAACTGTTCAATAAGGCCGGGGGCGACTTCTACAAGATCGACCCGATGCTGTTCTCGCCGGCGATGGTGACGTTCCACAACCTCAAGAGCGGCCGCAGCCACACGTTCGGTCAGCGTGAACCCGGGATTCTGCGGAAGTCGTTCACGACTTGATCAGAACCGCCCCTTCACCGTTTCGCAGTGTCACACTGGTGACCGGCGCGCCAAGCGTGCCATCCGCGGCCAGCACACGGTAGGTGCCGTTGAGCTGATGCGTTGTGGCCGTGGCGCTGGCCGTTGTGCCGATGCCCCTGCCGAGTGCATACGAAAGCGGCTTGTAAAGCACCAGGGCGTTGTCGTATTCGCGCTGGTAGACGTTGTAGGACAGGGCCGTGTTGGCGGGGTCCCTGCCAGTTGTGAACAGGCTGTAGTCGCCCTTCGCCTCGCCGACGTTGTACGTCAGCGCGTTGAACCAGTGCCGGCTCCAGGTTGTGTTGGGTTCTTCACCGCCCCAGAGCATCAGCATCGTCGATTGCGAGTCGCCGATCATGTAGTAGTAGCTCAGCGTCGCGATCTGCGTTCGGGCATCGGTCGGTGAGCCGCCGGTCGACAGGCTGTCAATCACCATGTAGCCCGAAGGGTCGGTTGCATCCTGCCGTCGCTTCACGATGGCCGCCAAGTCGTTGAACTGTGACCAATTGGCCGACATGGCGCGGATGGCGAACTCTTCCATCGTGCCCGGCACTTGCTCGACGACATAGTCGGTCTCGACGCCGCCGTTCGACGTATTCGCCATGATCCAGCGCGGGGCGATCGCCCGTTCCACCGTCGCCAGCAGGGCACCGTAGTCGGCCGCATAGGTCGCGGTTTCTTCGATCACGTCATATTCGTACACCGGGTTGCGGCCGCTGGAATTGTCGAAGAACAGCCCATCCGCCAGCGGGTTGGCGTTCAGGAATCGCACATGGTAGTCGGCACTCCAGTCGCGCACGATCTGCTGCGCGGGATCAGTCACGTAGCGATGCTGGCCGTAGAAGGGGTAGAACAGCCGGCTTTCGTAGACGAAGCGGGCATCGTTCCCCGCACGACGGGCGGCATACTCGGCGTTGTTCAGGTAGCCGTCGCCGTCGCGATCGGCGGCATGGTCGAACGCGGGAATGGTCCCCGTGGAACCGCCCCGCGCGTTGACGTAGTCTCGTCCGAGGATACTCGTCGCGATCGGCCCGGTGCCGGTCGTTCCGGTCAGTGTGCGGACGCGAACGTAATACAGCAGGGCCGTGGACCCGGGTATGGTAGAGGTGACCCAGTCGCGCGGCGGGTCGAAGGTGATCTGGCCCGATTGAGCGAGACCGTTCGTCGTGTCGGCGTTGATCGAAAGCGTTTTCCAGGCGGTGGGATTGCCGTTGGCATCGGTGGCCGTGGCGTACTCGAACACGCCTGACCAGCCGGCCTTCTTCGCGCTCGACAACGAGACGTTGATCTCGCGGAAGTTCTCCGTGTACCCCAGATACAGCGATGTGCCGACGCTGCCGAACGACACGTCGCCCGTAGTGGAGTTGCGTGTCTCGGCCGTCAGTCTCTTATGCCCCGCGGTGCCGCTGTTGGGGCCAACGCTGGCGTTCCAGAACCAGGTGACCGGCACGGCCGAGGAGCTGGCACCGCTGAAGGCGGTCGGCTTCGCGACATGGTAGAAGGCCAACTCGCGCGAGACGTTCCGGGCGTCCGCATACTTCAACCAGTCGGTCAACAGTTCCAGGTAGATGTTCGACGCATTCGAGTAGATCAGCTGCGGCGTATCGGGCGACGTCTGCTGAATCGTGCCCAGGTAACGTGGATTGGGGACGACGAGATCAATGCTCGTCTGCAGCAGTTGCTTTTCGAACGCCCCCATCGGGTTGCCGCTGTAGGCCAGTGCGGCGATACGGATGTGCGGGTAATGCCTTGGGATCGTCGGCAGTGCCGCCTGGGTGTTGCTGAAGGTGAACAGGCCGGACACCTCGACGACGTTGCCGGCTTCGTCGTGCGCTCGTACTGTCAGCCGATGAGCACCGTTCTCGAAGTTGCGCGTATCAAGCAGCCAGTCGTAGCCGGCTTCGCGGTCAATGGCCACGAGCAGATTGTCAACGATGCATTACACACGGTTGATGCCGCCCGCATCGCGTGCGATGATGCGGAATCCGACTTCCCCCGAGAGCGGGCCGGCAACGATCGGTGGCGTGACGGTCAGCGTCGGCCCGGTGATGTCGCTGAAGTTCGGCATCGCGGCGAAATTGTCGAACGTCACCTTACCCGCGTACAACCTCGGCCGGGCAACGCCGACGTTCCCGCCGGTACGGATCGTTGTGTCGCGGGCGTCGAGTGCGGCGGCGGGTTCGTCCTGCCAGTCCCCCCATTGGTTCAGCCATGCGCCGGTATCCAGCCGCTGGATGCGGGCCTGCAGATGGTCGCCCTCGGCCGTCAGTGTCGCCCGCACCCACAGTGATGAGGTGTACGCGGTCGAACGCAGGCTGACGATCGATGTCGACACGCCGTCGTTCACTCGAACGAGACTGACCGTCGTGCCGCGCGTGATCGAGAGTGCATAGTAGTCCGCGGAAGTTGAATCAAGCTGGTTGCCGCGCACGATCAACTGACCGGGTACCAGCGAATCAACGAACAGATCGACCGAGGCTTCGACGTTGGCGGGAAGCGCTTCGCTTGCCCAGAGCCGACTGCTGCTGGTCGACAGACCGTTGGACGAAATGCCGTTGCCCGATCGGCCGCCCCCGGCAGCGACGAAGGCCGACTTGTCATTGCTGTAGCTCGACCAGCCGGCAGGCGCTCTGCCCGCGGCTGTCGTGTCGAACGACTCCGTGACCGTCGTGTCATTCGAGGCGGGCAATGATGCGATGTCGTCGATGGCGACCGCACCGGCGTAGCGTGCAGCCCTGCCAACTCCCAGGTGCCCGCTCTGGTGGATGGTGCTGTCGGTCACGCTCATGGCAGTCGCCTGCGTTGCCACCCACTTGCCGGTCGAGTCGAGGTACTGGCCGTTGTCGTGCCGCTGCACGACGGCGGAAAGTTCATCGCCATCGGGAACGAGGCTGACACACAACCATCGGCCGCTGACGTAGCTGGTGCTTTTCAGGTTCGCCAGCGTGGTCGATACACCATCGACGACGCGCGACAACTCGATCGTCACACCGCGCGTCACGGTCAGGGCGTAAAAGGTCGGCGTCGCGGAATCGAGATCCGACCCGCGGATAATCAGTTGCGTGGGGACGAGGCTGTCAATGTAGATCGACGCTTGCACACCGGTGTCGGCCGACGCGACCGACGTATTCCAGAACCGTGACGAAGTACTGCTGATGGCGGTGGACGAGAGTGATTGAGTGCCGCTGACCGATCGTACCGAAGAAGTGGTGTAGGCGTTGTTCCCGTCGCTGGCCCACTGTTCCCAGCCAGGCGGCAGGGCGGGTTTCGTCACCTGATCGAACGACCCGGTGCCGAAGACGGCCGAGGGAACCTCCCGTTCTTCGAGCTGTTCAACACGCAGCCGCACATTCCGGATCGAAGAATGGGACATGATCGTGGACACCCTGCCTGCGGTATACGGGCGAATGCGATGGCAGGCCGCTGACCGGGGGTCACGCGGGAACGCGCGGAAGCAGCCACTTCCGCTTTGATCGGCAAGGTGGAACGAACAGGTTGAAGTGGGAATCGATGTTGGAAACGGAACCGGGCTGATCGGCCGGCACGATACGGTTAGCCAGTTCGACAGGAACGATGGGTACAGTTCACCCTTACGGGGCAGTCGGCAGGCCGGACTCTCCCACCTTCACGAAGCGGATCGTCGGAAGGTGCTGTCCGCCGGAGGTCGGGTGGCCGGCCAGGATGATTACGCGTTGTCCGGCCGCGACAGCTTTCTGCTCGAACGCAGCGCGCAGGGCGGCGTTCATACGGTCGTCGCCCGGGGTTTTGCTCTCCTCGCGGACGACGGCTTGCACGCCCCATACCAGCGACAACTGCCGCAAAATCGCTTCATTCGGCACCGGTGCGATGATCGGGATCATTGGCCGATGCCGGGCGATCAGCCGCGGCGTGCGTCCGGAGACCGTTGGCGTGATGATGGCGTCGGCCCCGATCTTGTCCGCCAGTTCGACCACTGACTGCGTGATCGGATCATCAATGGACGGCCCGCCGACCGAGCGATACTCCAGTGGATGATCGACATCGTGCAGGTGCGCCTCAGCTTCCAACGCGATGCGCGCCATGCACAGAACCGCTTCAACGGGCCAATGACCCACGGCCGTTTCGCCTGAGAGCATCACGGCATCGGTGCCATCGTAAATCGCATTGGCGACATCGCCCGCTTCCGCACGGGTCGGGCGCGGGTTCTGGCGCATTGAATCAAGCATGTCGGTCGCGGTGATGACCGGCTTGCCCGCCTGTCGTGCCAGCGCAATCAATCTTTTCTGGACGGTGGGCACGCGCTCAAGGGCGATCTCGACGCCCAGGTCGCCGCGGGCCACCATGATGCCGTCGAAAGCGGTGATGATGGCGGAGGCATGCTCGACCGCTTCGGGCCGTTCCATCTTGGCCATGATCGGGACCGACAGGCCGTGCTTCAATGCTTCCGCCCGCAACTCATCCGCCGAACTCGCCGTGCGGACAAACGAAAGGGCAAGCCAATCGACCTTCGCGCGGGCCGCAACCTCGATGGCGACACGGTCGCGGTCGGTCAGGGCGGCGGTGGTCAACGGCGTGTCGGGCAGGTTAACGCCCTTGTTCGGAAGCAGCGGCCCGCCCACGGTGACTTTCGCAAGCAACCGCTCGGGTGTGTTCGACACTGCCTCGGCCTGCAGCCGGCCGTCGTCGAGCAGAATGCGTTGCCCGGGCTTCACGTGTTCCAGCAGTTCCGGTTCGCTCAGGACCAGATCGTCAGGATCGAGCGCGGTCGACGTATGGCTGAAAGCCAGCATGTCGCCGACGGCCAGCTTGCGTTCCGCCTTCAGGCGGACGCGCAGCTTGGGCCCCGGCAGGTCGGCCAGCACAGCCACTGGTCGGCGAAGTTCGCCGGCGATCTCTCGAAGCTGGGCGATCCGCTTCAGATGATCGTCCGCGGTGCCGTGCGAAAAGTTGATGCGCGCGACATCAATGCCCGCCTGTAGCACGGCACGGAGCATCTCGGGCGAATCAGTGGCGGGCCCAAGTGTGGCGACAATTCGTGTACGGCGCTCTGGCATGGGGCTTGAGAATCCACCGGGGAAGGGGATAGAACAAGCGGGGAGAGTCCCGGGACCTTCTCCCGGTAACACCGCTTGGGCAGGCTATGAACGTGCCGTCGAATCGCCTATCGTCGTGGATCGTAATTGTCGGCTGCGTTGTCGGCCTGGCATCGGTCTTCGCGGCCCCACGGCTCATCACGCTGACGGATCCGGGTGACTTCCTGATCCGCAACACCATCCGCCTGTCGCTGGTATTCTGGTTCTGGTCGATGTACCTTCGAGTGAGCGCATGGAACATTAGCCTGCAGCGATTGACATGGTCGCTGGCGTGGCTCGTCTACGTGATTCATGTCGCGATGGCGTTCGAGCATTACCACCATTGGTCGCACGGCTCAGCCGTTGACCATGTGGAAGGTGTCAGCGGCTTCGGGCGGGGATTGTTCGTTTCCTATTTCTTCACGCTGGTGTGGACGATCGACGTGGCCGTCTGGTGGCTCGCGCCGGACCGCCGCGGGCCGCGCTGGCTGATTTCCGCATGGTACGGATTCAGTGTGTTCATCGTGCTGAATGGGACCGTGATCTACGAGACGGGGGTGATTCGTTATGTGGGCATCTACATGTTCGTGTATTTAGGAAGCGGGTGGTGTCTGCGACGGCGGATCGTGCATCGTTGAGCGCCACGCAGGCATAGAGCTTGATTTTGAAGAATCTTCTGAAGACTTCTGCTCGAATACTTTGTTCATCGCTTTTCAAGAACAGTGAGTCGCTACTGTTGATCCGGAAGCAATCGGCTTCCGGGCGATTCTTGATTCATCGCCGGCAAGGCGCAGGCTCGCTCAGCAAGAATACTCTGTTTTAATTCGCTCGCAATCCTCTCAAGCTCAATTGCCACTTCGCATTCGTGTTCATCGACCGTTGATGAGGCGGGTTGCTGCTTTGCCTTGGCCAGTTGTTCGCGAATCTCTCGTAGCGTTTTTCTTCCGGTCACAGGATTTCTCCCAATAGTTCCCACCAGGTATTAGTCTGTCGCGTCGCGTCCTCAGCGGACATCCCTGCATTCAGCATATCACGGTCGGTTCCGTCACCGCAGATCCAGGCACCGATGATCGACGCAAGAAACTCTTCAGTTGCCTCACCCATCCGTCGCTGTAGTTTGCTCAGTCGAGGGTACCGGGCAAGCAACTGATGACCACGTTCATGAGCAATGATCGAGCGAAGTGTGAAATCGTCGCCCGACGCATCTCGTTCAAACGCATCTGCACTCAGCCACAGTAGATCCGACCCTTGCTCGATCCCGCGGCCATGTTGCGCGCCTCCCGTCGGTGCGTACACGTGACGATACTCGACTCGTCCTACAAAACCAAGAGATCTGGCAATGTGCAGGGCTCTTGATTTTCGACGTCGTTGCTGTTCGTTATCGATCGGTTCCGGACTTCTTTCGGTCATGCGATGTCTGCTGAGCGGATGTTGACTCTACGAATTGGTCAGCCCCCGGCCGCGACGCGCACCGCCTCAATCAGCACCGCCGACTCGCGTACCATGTCAGCGTCTGCATTGCCCCACACCACCACTGCCAGCGCGTTGTCACCCCGCCGCAGTGTCATCATCCCCGCGCTGCCGCTGACACGCAGTTCCTGCCAGCCGTCTTCCGGCACTTCATCCGGAAACGCAGGCAGGCCGTCGATCATGCGCAGTTGCAGCGGCAAGCCCGAGGAGGCGGCCTCGCGCTGGATGTCGGTCCAAGCGGGTGCCGCTCCAGTGAACGGTACGGTTTTCTCCATTCCCATGTATCAATCGCTCTCTTAAACAATGGCGTCGATGACCTGGCCGCGGCAGAGCGGCATCGGTCGGCCGACGGTGTCGCGGATTTCAGTGTCGGGGGCATGGCCGAGACAATGGAAGATGGTGGCAAGCAGATCGGGCGCTTCGACCCGGCCATCGACCGGAAACGCCGCGCTCTTGTCCGACGTGCCGTGCACGACGCCGCCCTTGATGCCGCCGCCTGCCAGTGCGATCGAGAAGCAGCTTCCCCAGTGGTCGCGGCCGCCGTTCTTGTTGAACTTCGGCGTACGGCCGAACTCCCCGTACCAGACGACGAGCGTTTCATCGAGCAACCCGCGGGCAGAGAGATCATTGATGAGTGCCGAGTAGGTCTGGTCCATCATCGGCATCAGAAAATCCTTGATCGATTCGCTGTGCTTCGCATGCGTGTCCCAGGTACCGTTGTTCGGCTTCCCCGCCACACGGGTGAAGTTAACCTGTACCATCGACACGCCATTTTCCACCAACCGCCGGGCCAGCAGTGTGCTCTGCCCGAAGCGGTGCCGGCCATAGCGATCGCGCGTGCGCGGCGATTCCTGTCCGAGGTCGAACGCCGCTCGCGATGCCCCGGTGCCGAGCAATTCAAACGCCTTGCGTTGATCGGCCTGCTGCGTTTCAATCGGGATCGAGTGGTTCAAACCATCAAGATGGCGGTCAAGTTGTTCCAGCAGCGTTCGGCGATCGTTGAATCGATCCACAGCCACTTCTTTTGGCAGGCTCATCGCCTCGATGCGGAAGTTCGCGTCGCTGGGGTCACAATGAATCAACCAAGGATTGTGCTTGTGCCCCAGGAACCCGGCATCCTGCCCCGGCCAGGGGATGCTGCCGTCGTTCCAGATGTGGTCGGGCAGGACAATTGAAGAGGGCAGTTTGCCGACGGCCGGTCGCAGGTAGCGCACCAGCGCCCCGATGCTCGGCCAGTTGTTCGGAGCGCGGGGCGTGGCATTTTCCTGATTCATCGGCTGATGCGGCACACCCGTGAGCATCTGGTAACCGCTGGCGGAGTGTGCGTTGTCGCGAGTGGTGACGGCACGCAGCACGGCAATGCGGTCGGTCAGGTTCGCCGTCAGTGGCATCAGTTCGCCAACGCGCAGGCCCGGTGTTGCCGACGGGATGGTGCCGAAGATGCCGCGGATTTCCTCGGGGGCATCCGGCTTCGGATCCCACGATTCGTGCTGTGGCGGACCACCCAGGTACATCAGCATGATGACCGACTTGGCCTTGCCGAAGCTGCGTGGGCTGTTCGCCCGCAGGCGCGGAGCGGGCAGGGCGCTGATGGCCGCCCCGCCCAGCGAGAAGCCGCCGATGCGAAGCCACTCTCGGCGGTTGATGCCGTCGCACAGGCGGCTGCCATTGTCGAAGAACTGCAACATGGGGAGAGTCTCGAACTTTCAGGCGGGGACCGCAGTATAGCCGTGGCAACCGACGGGCGACATCGGAAAAGCAGATGTTTCAACCATCAATCGAGCGAGGACGGATCGACCCCGAGCTGCTTCAGTTTTTCCAGCAGTTTATCAGCGCGGGCTTTTTCCTGTTCAGCGCGGGAACTCTCCTGCTCGGCGCGGAGCTTTTCCTGTTCGGCGCGGGCTTTCTCCATTTCCGCCCGCAACTGCACCTGCTGTGTCGCCTGCCGCTGCAGTTCCAAATCGTTCTCCGCCGATTTTCGCTGCTGCAACACTTCACGATAATCCAGCAGGCGGCCGCCATCGGCGGTTCGCACGATCAGATCCGTGACGGTCAACTCGAAGCTGATCCCCAATCGCGGCGAACGGAACGTCTTGACGTCTTTTACTGCCTGCAAACGGCCATTCGTGCGGACGAAGATCTCGACGGTAATCAGATGAGGGTCCCAGATGAAGTACTCTTCGACGCCGAAACGGTCGTAGAACTCGAACTTCC
>Ga0105044_10009358_pt1 | contig 13412 bp, 12 predicted proteins | sample MAT01_FD_78092 | JGI IMG/M metagenome (GOLD analysis project Ga0105044, IMG submission 78092) | Freshwater microbial communities from Lake Fryxell liftoff mats and glacier meltwater in Antarctica - MAT-01 | ecosystem: Environmental > Aquatic > Freshwater > Ice > Liftoff microbial mat | place...
ATTGTTCAGAAATTTTATTCCCTGAAGCTCGTTCCCCGTCGGAACAGGTGACTGCCAGTACCATTGCGAGTGAAGTGGTTGGGTGAGAAATGTAATAGAGATGAATAAGATGAGTAGAGAGTATAGAATATTTTTACTCAAACCAAAGATTTTATGATGTAATGAAAGCACGGGGGTGAATAAAATTTTCATAAGCCAAAATTAAATTATAGAACTTGCAAAAGTTTTAAATAGTTGAGGCAATATAGAACTAAATTACAGAAATGTCAAACAGCAATTTTTACGATTTGTGAAAAAATATTTTTTGCTTGTGAGAATGCTTTTTTGAGAAATGAAATACAAAAGAATCACGCGGATACGTTTAACTCGGTGTTATACTTCAGAATCTATTAGTTAATAGTTTATTATGAGTTTCTAAGATGTGTTAGCAGTTCATCTACTTTGTTCAGAGACAGATTGTGAGAACTGCTTGTTACTTATGGTAGTCAGACTCATCATTATAATACTCTCTCCCAATCACCTGGTCCTATCAATGATGCCATTGAAGAGTAATGATAATTAATTAAATTTGCCGTCGGTTTTCCTTGTAATTTTAAGCTATCATCGGTATTTTTGCATAAATCAATAATTAACCTGAAATGAAAAGAACTTATCAACCCAGTAACAGGAAAAGAAAAAACAAGCACGGGTTCAGAGAAAGAATGGCTACAAAGAACGGCCGTAAAGTGCTTGCAAGAAGAAGAGCTAAAGGCAGAAGAAAGCTCACAGTGAGTGATGAATTTACAAGACATCCGTAAGAGATTAATTCTTTAAATGGATAACGGTGATAATCAATCTCACAATGGATACGGATTATGCAGGAATGAAATTATAAGAGGAAATAATGCTTACAAAAAAGTTCTTGAAAACTCGGTTTTAATTTCAACAGATCTTCTGAAGGCATTTTTAAATTTACAAAGTAGTAAATCAGATCCAATTAATTTCACAATAAGCCCGCCTGATACATTTAAAGTTAAGGTGGGCTTTATTATTGCAAAAAAAAAGATCAGGAAAGCTTATCTTCGCAACAGGATAAAGAGACTTCTGCGGGAAACTTATCGATTGAATAAAAAACTATTTTCTAAACTTCCCCCCGGAATAAGTTTGATCTTATCACTAACTGAAAAAGGTTACCTGCATTTCAGCGTCAATCCGAAATCCAAACTGAATATCATTCAAAAAGAAATGCAGGATCTTCAGAAAAAAATTTTAAGAAAATTCAACCATCAATGAGCTCTGTAGCAATAGTTTTGATAAAGCTTTATCAGGCACTCATCTCCCCTCTTCTTCAGGGCTCGTGCAGACATTTTCCTTCCTGCTCAAGTTACGGGATTGAAGCATTCCGAACTCATGGATTTTTCTACGGATTTTATCTTACTTCAAAAAGAATTTTGAAATGTAATCCTTTCTTTGACGGAGGATATGATCCTGTTCCGCATAAAAAAAAATGTGTACACAAAACAGAAACATTTAAATTACATACTGAAAATAATTAATGGATAAAAGATCAATATCGGGATTTGTGTTAATCGGTGTAGTGCTTATGATATGGCTATACTGGAATTCAACTAATCAGGAAAAAATTGTAAAAGAAAACAGACAGAAAATTGATTCGCTGAGAGCTATTGAGCAATTGACCAAAAAAACTGCAGATACAATTAATACCAAGACACCAATCGTTGCAACAAATGATTCACTGGCTAATGACTCTTTAAAACTTCAGTTCGGAACATTATTTTCTGCATTGGCGATCGGAAGCCCTAACAATGTAACGGAGCAAACCATTACCGTTGAAAGTGAAAAGGCTACAATGGAGTTCAGCAACTATGGAGGCGGCTTAAAAAAGTATACGATAAAGAATTATACGACATGGGACAATAAGCCTCTTCAGTTAGTTGACTGGAAGAGCGGACGCGAGCTTCATTTGCTCTTTACATCCAAGGAAGGTAGACTTATAAACACTAGAGATCTTGTTTTTACATCAAGCAGTCCGTCTTTAACAAATGTAAATCTAATGACAGACAGCAGCTTCAAGCTTATTTATACACTCAATGTTTCCGCAGACAGCTCCGAAAGGATATCGAAGATATATACTTTCTACAGAAATATTTACGAGTTTGATGTCACATACGAATTAAATAATCCTTCGAAATACATTTCAGATAATAAATACCAGGTCGTCTGGGAATCTTCACTTAATCTTACCGAATTCCGAAGTGATCAGGAAGCAACATTCTCTGAAGCCTTTGCATACATGGGCGGTGAACTTGAAAAAATAGATGCTACTTCAATTGGAGAGCAATACAAAGGCGACTTTAATGGTAATACCGACTTTGTTAGTTTAAGAAATAAATACTTCGGATTATTCATTATTCCTATTGAAAGAAAAGGAGATGGTTCATATCTCGGCGGATATATGGAAACTCTCAAGGACAATGGTTCCCGCGAACATTATTCGGTGGCAATAAAAATGGATATAAGGAAAGAGAAGATGGAAAAGTCATCTTTCCGGATTCTTGTTACTCCGCTTGATTACAGTATTCTTAAATCATACGAGCTCGAACTTGAAAAGACTTTAAGATTTTCTCTTGACTTCATTGTAAGACCTATTGCACAGTATATGATTCTTCCGGTATTTTTATTTCTTCACAGTATAATACCAAGCTGGGGTCTTGTGATAATCATATTCGCGTTGCTGATGAAAATTGTCTTGAATCCGCTGACAAAGACTCAGATGAAATCGATGAAAAAAATGTCTCAGCTTAATCCGAAGATAACCGCTATCCGTGAAAAGCATAAGGATGATCCCGTCAAAGCTAATCAGCAGATAATGCGGCTTTACAAAGAGGAAAAAATCAATCCTGCCGGCGGATGCCTGCCGATGCTCTTGCAGCTACCGATACTTTATGCATTGTTCGGAGTGTTTAACTCTACGATTGAATTAAGACACACGAGCTTCCTCTGGATAAAAGATCTGTCAGCTCCGGATGTTATACTGCATCTTCCGTTCATGATCCCGATATTCGGAATTGATCAGATTTCAGGACTGGCGCTTTTGATGGGTGTGACAATGTTCATACAGCAAAAGATGACAATCACAGATCCGAAACAGAAAGCAATGGTTTATATTATGCCTGTAATGCTGACACTGTTATTTTTCAGTTTCCCTGCTGGGTTAAATCTTTATTACTTTATGTTCAACCTGTTCTCAATTACGCAACAGTGGTATACTAACAAGAAGAATCCACCTGATAAAGTAGAAGTCGTTACGACATCTAAAAATAATTCAAATAATAATTCAGTAAAGAAAAACGTACCGTCCAAATAAAAAAAATAATTTAAAATTGGATGCTGTTTATCCGAAGAAAATTGTAATCGTTCAAATCGGAAAAATCGGGGATATGATACTTACCACTCCCCTTTTTTCCGGATTGAAGAAAATGTTTCCATTAGCAAAACTCATAGTCCTCTCCGGCAATCTAAACAAAGACATTCCGCTTCACCATCCTTCTGTAGATGAAGTGATCGTATTTTCAAAAAATATTTTCCGAAATTTTTTCCTGAGGCAGACCTCACTTTCCGGCATTGATCTGTGGATAGATACAAAGGATAATCACTCCAAAACCGGCGAACTAATGGTCAGGTTTTTCAAGCCTGCACTTTCAATGGGATTTAACTTTGGAAAAAAAATTTATGATATCGATCTGAAAGATTATGTATTTGGAAAGCATGCAACCCGGACAAATCTTACACCTGTTGCATACTTTGAAAAGGCAAAATTTGATAAGTTAGTCCTGCCATTATTTGATATTCCTGAATCAGTAAGATCTGATTTACGGTTTAAGGGAAACAGAGTACAGGGAAAAATAAATATTCTCGTCAATGTATCAGCCGGAACATCAAGCAGATATATAGGCAGTGATGTATGGGTTTCAGCAATTGAGAAGATCAACTCGCTAACTTTAAGTTCATTTACACTAATGGGTTTAGAAAAGGACAGATCAATCATTAATTATATTATGGAAGGTTTGAAAAATATTGATATCAAATATATCCCGACGGATAATATCATTGAGTCAGCTGAATTGATCCGAAACAGTGATGGGGTAATAACACCCGATACCTCGGTAATACACATTTGTTCTGCGTTCAATGTACCGGTCCTTGGTTTGTATCCTGAAGTTAAATGGAATCTGGAAAAATTTGCTCCACTGTCTGATCATAATGAAATAGTAACCTCAGGTAATAAGGATTCTCTGGAAGGCATAAAAGCCATCGATATTGCTGATGGCTTTATAAAATTGCTGGAAAAAATAAATGGTGGAAATGCCGAGAGTCGAACTCGGGTCCGAAAAGAAGACCATTAGAACGTCTACATGTGTAGTCTGAACTTTAAACTTTCACAAAACACAGGTCGTCAGACCAACCCTTGTTTTGCTATTCCGTTAAGTTTCATCCAAAGAAGCCGGAAAATCCTTTAAACTAACTTACCTTTTATGACGCTTTAACAATTCCGGTAAGTGAGCCCCGTTAAAGCGAAGTTGCTTAGTTTATTAAGCAGCTAATGCGTAGTTATTATCTACTGTATTGTTGTTTATGTTTGTCTACCTTTTTAAAGTGCTGGCAGGAACACTACATGCAGTTTTAACCATCTTTCTTCCCGTCGAAACCGTTGCATTCCCGATAATTTAAAGAACAATGAAAATGTTAAGCTGTTTTTATGTTTGAAGAAGATGAAGGTAAATTCGGCTTGATCTCTGTCTTAATTTCTTTTGTCTCTTCAACTTCCTTTTCATTAACGTTTTTATCTTTATATAAAATTCCGATAGGTACAACAACGCAGTATCCAAAGATCAAAAGTATCGGAGCAACTGTTGTAGGCAAAAATCCGTCAACAGAATTCGCGGACATAAAAAAATATCCCAGAATAATGATCACAACTCCGAGACCTATCAACATATAATTTTTTGAAGTCATTGCAAAATGCAAATGGCTTTGCTCTTTGCGGCTTCTTTTTGTCTTTAATGCCTGGACATTTCTTTGTTTGGTCTTAGCCATTAATATAATTATTTTTTAATTTTTGATAATTCATTGAAATAATGTGATATGCTTAAAATTCCCCTGTGAAAATTGCTTAAATTCATATGTTCGTCAGGTGAATGCGCATTCTCATCAGGCAATCCGAATCCTAACAATACCGTAGGTGAACCTAGCAGCGTCTGAAATGTATTCACAACGGGGATCGAACCGCCTTCTCTCATAAAGACAGGTTCCTTTCCAAAGCCGAGTTCAAGAGCTTTTATCGCTGCATCCATAGCCGGAGAATCAATTGGCGTTATGGCTCCTTTTCCTCCGTGAAGTGATGTAATCTTTATCTTAACTGATTTAGGTGCGATCTTCATCACAAAGTCCGTAAATAGCTTTTCTATTTTTTCAGGATCCTGATTGGGAACCAGACGCATCGATATCTTCGCGCTCGCTTTTGAAGGAAGTACTGTCTTCGCCCCTTCACCCTGAAACCCTCCCCATATACCGTTACAGTCAAGTGTTGGTCTGCCGGAAGCTCTTTCTAAAGTCGTATATCCTTCCTCACCGAATACTTCTTCTATCTCAAGTCCTTCCTTATATTTTTTTTCATCAAACGGAAGCTTAGTATATTCAAGTCTTTCTTTTTCAGTTAAATTAAGAACATCATCATAAAAGCCGTCTATAAGGATCTTTCCTTTTGTATCTTTGAGCTTACAAATTATATGAGACAGAGCGTTTATCGGATTATCAACAGCTCCTCCAAACGAACCGGAATGAAGATCCCTGTTCGGTCCTGTCACATCTACCTGCATATATGCAAGTCCCCTTAGCCCGTAACATATCGTCGGAACATCGTAGTCGAACATTGCTGTATCCGATACAATTACATAATCACACTTCAAAAGCTCTTTATTATTTTCAATGAAGTCATCGAGATTCTCACTGCCGATCTCTTCCTCACCTTCGATAAGAAATTTTATGTTAATTGGTAATGCTTTATTAATTTTAAAATGCGCTTCAAGACTTTTTATATGTATGAATACCTGACCCTTGTCATCTACTGAGCCTCTGGCATAAATATTTCCATTCCTCACAGTTGGCTGAAAAGGAGGATCTGTCCAAAGCTCGATTGGATCTACAGGCTGTACATCATAGTGTCCGTAAATTAGTACAGTCGGCTTGTCTTTTCCCGCATTCAGCCATTCTCCGTAAACGATTGGATGACCCGGTGTTTCGTATATTCTTACATTTTCAAGACCTATAATATCAAGCTGTCCCTTTACATAATCTGCACAATGTCTTACATCTTCTTTATTATCGGGATTAGTACTTATGGAAGGTATCTTCAAAAATTCTTTTAACTCTTCAACATACTTATCTTTGTTGTCATTAATTAACTTTACTATTTTATCCATTCAGATTTTTTTAAAATAAAGGATGCGGCTTCAATGAAACCGCATTCCCTATTTGAATAATTTTTACTGTTTATCTTCAAGAAGCTTCATATCTTCCTGTGCGCTCTTATTAGCAGGATCAATTTCAAGAACTTTCTGATAGCTCACCTTCGCATCATCAATCTTGCTCAAGGCAACTTCAGATCTTGCTTTCCAAAGCCATGACTGAACATAAGAATTATCAAGAGCGTTTGCCTGGTTGAATGTTGCTATTGCTTCTTCATATTTGGCAAGGGAATAATAGCAAAGTCCTTTATATACATAAGCTGCGAGCTGTGTTGAGCCCATTGACAATGCCTTATCAAAACTTACAATCGCTTCTTCGTAGTTTTTCTGATTAAAGTATGATACTCCCATCTGATAATAAATGTCATCATCGGTACTGTCTGAAGCAATTGCCTGATTAAAATATGAGATTGCATTGGTGTAATCTTTTTTATTAGAATATATCTGGGCAAGTTTCACATAATCTTCAGTATCGAAGAGATTTTTGTTAACTTTTGTATAATAATCCAGCGCTTTATCATAATCTTCCTTTTCATTATAAACATAAGCAAGATATTTGTATGGCAAGGAGAGTTCTTCATTTGGGTTAGCTGCAACTATCGCATTCAGCTTTTCAATTGCATCATCATATTTTCTCTGACCATATAATATCTGAGCTTTATATGTTTCACCTTCAAGCGAACCGGGTTTTAAAGCTGTGAACTTTTCAATGGATGAAAGGGCATCACCATAATTTTCATTAAAATAAAGCAGTCTCCCTTTCTCAAGATATGCATCAGCAAAGTTTGAATTTGACTGTATGGATTTATCATATTCTGCGAGAGCTTCGTTATATTTTTTTTGTTTAAAATAAACCTTGCCCAATCCATAGTGAGCGTTTGCATTTAAAGATTGCAGTTTCAATGCTTCATTATAATTTTCTATAGCCGGATTAAATGCTCGTCTGTAATAATAAGCGTCACCAAGTCCGACATATATTTTGGGATCATCTTTGGAAATTGTTTTGGCAAGCGTAAGCACTGTGATAGCGTCATCAACCTTTCCGGCGTTTGTAAAATTCTTTGCCTGAGCAAGAAGAACATCTACATTTTCAGGCTCCGATTTCAATGCTCTCTTGAAATAAGTATTACCTTTATCATAATCCTTTTTCATGCTGTAAAGATTACCCATTGTCATCAGCGCACCAATACCCTCATCATCTTTTTTTAAAGCTTTATTCAGAACATTTTCCGCTTCTTTCATTGAACCTGTGTTTAACAATGATAGTCCGTAATAATAGTACCCTTCATAACCGTCATCTTTAGAAGCAGCGGTCTTTAAAAGTTCAACTGCTTTAACGTAGTTACCGGATTTGGCTGCGTTTATTCCCGCCTCAAGATTATCCTGAGAATAAATATTCTTTCCAAGGAATACTAAAACGATCAAAAGAAAAATTTTTCTTACCGAGTTATTCATAATGTTTTAATTTTTTTCAGTTTTTAATTTAGCTGTATGGTCCTCACCGGTTGATATATGGGAACGAGACTGTTGCGTAAAACGACTTTCTGTCCATCTGACTTAAGAAGAAAAGTAATGAAGCCGGAAGAAAGTTTTATTCCAAGATCTGTAGAGAAAATATAAACTGTCCGGCGGTATGGATAATCTCCGTTGAATATGAGACCCTGATGAAACTCTGCGAAATCCTGTTGAACACCGCTGTCACGTATTTTTGAAACTCTTAATGTTTTGACCGTTGTATCAATCGTGTCCTGATTTCCTTTTGAAAGCCAGTTCATGGTTATTATTCCTATCGCGCTTTCGTTGCTTCTAATCTCATTCAGCATCTGCACTGAAGTCGAACAGACAGCAGCGGTTGTTGAATATTCGAGGTTTTTAAGTACACTGTCCTGTATATACTTATTTGTTGCTGAATTCTTTCTTTGAATAAATAGCTTGATCTTATCTTTGTTACCTTTGAAAAAAGATTTCACTTCAGCATTCTGAGTTTCATTCTGTGCCTTTATGTCAGTCCAGTTTTTAAAATCTCCCGAAAAGATCTTATTTAGATCTTGAGAAGTAATTCTCAAAACAGGATTTTTTATATTTACAATGAAACCTATACCGTCAATCGCAAACGGATACTCCTTAAGCTCAAGTTTGTTCTTCTGAAGCAAAGCTTTTTCATCTTCATTCAGATTTCTTCCAATCACTATCATCTTTGTATCACCATTTATAAGATCAGCTATGGCATTATTTGTCGGCACTGATTTCAACTGTATTTTTGAACCGGGGTTAAGACGCTCAAATTCCTTTATCTCATCAAGCATCAGCGGTTCGAAATTCTCGTCTACAACAATGGAAAGCTCACCCGTGGTTGAAACCGATCTAATCTCATCGAACTTGCATCCATAAATAAAAGAACAGAAAATTATTATGCAATATGTTAAAATCCTTTTCATTGTTAATTGAGAAATTTTTCTCTTTCCTCATCCAGCTTCAGTCTTCTTTCTTCCATCCTTACCTGCTTGATCTTTGAAATTGAAGTAATGAATCTGTAAACACCATATATCATCAGTACGATACCAAACATTAATTTTGTTGAATCAAGATTGCCCGGATAAAGGACTCCTGTCAGAAGCAATACTCCGAATACAAATGTGACTATTGACGTCCCGAAATTTATATAAACCGAAGTGTTCATTTTGAATTACTATTTGAATTTTTTTCGTCAGAAATTTTATCTGAACTTTTACTTAGCCTGAAATTAAATGGAACACTGAATAGTCTTAAAACTCTTTACTTACTCTTCATCAGGTTTTTCTTCATCATCATTTTTCTTTTTATCCTTAGCACTTAGTGTAAAGCTGAAAGGAACACTCACCCAGCATTTTACCGGCTGTCCGCCTTGTAGTGCAGGAGTGAACTGAAGATTGGTAACCTTATCAGCCACTTCATCACGGAATACTTCAGGTCCGCTAACACCACCGACCTTTATTACTGATCCGTCAGTACCTACAAGAACCTTAGCAACAACTCTTCCTTCTATTCCTGACTGTCTTGCAATTTCAGGATATCTCATCGAACTTTTAACCGAACCGAGATTCACTGCAACCGGAGCTTTCTCAACTTCAAACTGCTGAAAGACGTCCTTCTTCTTTTCTTCTTTCTTTTCTACTTTCTCTTCAACTTTCTTTTCTTCAACCTTTCCGCTGAAATCAGGATTTACCTTTGACGGATCATCTGTTCCGGTTGAAGCTACAGGAAGCTTAACATCTTCAAGTTCTTCCTGGCTCTTTAATTTAACTTCTTCTACAACTAATTTCTTAGCAACCGGCTCAGGAGCCAATGCTGCAAGATCCTTTAAAGCGACATCTTTCGGTAGTTCGGGTGGAACTTCCTCAAGCGGTGGAGGAACATCAAGATCCTGAATATTAAATACTCTTTCCTGCGCCTTTTGGTCTTCTTCTGCTCTCACTCTCTCAAGATACATCGCGCCTACATAGCCGCCTATCAGCACTAAGTGAGCTATGACAGCGATGATCAGACCCCGGGTCACATACTTCTGGTAAAGCTTCTTCAGCTCGGGTGCGCCGTATTTCATCTTCCTATTTATCTCTTCGAAGACTTCATTGCTGTTGTCAATATTTTCTGACATTTGATACTCCCGTTTAAAGGTTTTTAAAATTGTTTAAGTGTGTTACTGCAATATTGAAAATTTTGTTCCGTAAAATTTTGATTAACATAAATTAAATTACAAAAAAATAAAAGTTACTAAAATCATTCTATTACTTCAGCAACTGACATTGATGTTACTTCCTTCGCAAACGACATTAGATTCTTCGCTGAAGCCCTTCCTTCTTCGGAGATCATAGCGGCATTGAGCTCCTCAGCATTATTGAAATACAGATCCGCCTGCATATAAAAATCAGGGGGCAAATTGCCAAGCCCCTTAAGTCTTGATACTTCAATCTTAACAAGCCCGGGCATTTTTTTTGCAAGTGGAACATGCTCTTCAAAATATTTCTTATCAAAGCTCTCTTTATCCTGCGGCTCTTTGTAATAAGCAATTAACTTTACCATTAAGTATTTATTTATTTTAAGTTTTATTTTTTTGGACCGAAATAAGGAAGTATCCCTATCGGGTTGTGGAAGTATTTTTTTACCATTTCATCTGTGGAAGTTACCGGCAATTTTTCTTTTGTCCCTGCATCATTAACCTCTTCATCGAGACTGACCAATTTTATAAGCTCATCCGAATGTCCGTCATGAAGTATTTCCCTGCCGTAAGTTACTTTTACCTTATCTTTTTTTTCAAAAAATGCAATAAAACTCCTTGGCACAATCTGTTTTTCCGGAATTTTTACATCATAGCTGGTATAAACACCCGATACAGGAATTGCTTTCGGGTCAATTATGAATTTATCCCTCTCCTCGACATAATACTTTCCATTTAGTATGTTGTATAAATTGGAAGCAAGCATTTTCTTATATTCATCCTTTGTATACTCCCTCTCGTTCTGAAAACCTTCCGGAGCAAATGCTACCGCCCTTGCTGAATAACCTTTCCTCGCAAGAACAAGAGTACCGAGCGGACTATCTTTGAACAATTTTTTTGCATCCGCATGACGCATCCTTATACACCCGTGTGATGAAGGTCTCACACCAAGATTACTATAGTAGGCGGTTCCGTCAATAGAATGAAAACCAATACCCTGATTAAATGGCATGAAGTGATACATATTAGCTGCGTTGAACTGAGATGACTGGTGATGTTCTGTTTTTACAAATATCGCAAAAAGTCCCGGACGTGATTCCAGCGCTTCGGCATCTGCGTATTTATTACCGGAAGAGATGGCATACTTTTCTGTATGTCCGTTGCGCCAGTGCTGATAAAGAATCTGCTCGTCTATGACCAGCTCGAGCCAGTTCTCTTTTTCCGTATAGACAGTATCCTTTATTCCCCCTGAAAGATCTTCGGAAGAAAGTATGTTAAACTTACCCGCATTTTTTATTTCCTTACCTTTTATTTCATTCGGTGAATAATTTCTGAAATGCGCGGAATTGTAAAAATTTCCATTTGCAAAGCCGGCAATAGCCAGGCTTAGAATAAGAACCGGAGGTATGTATTTAAGAAAATTCATTTTAGAAGAATTTTGATTAGAATCAGTCTTACTTTCTTCTAAATTATAATTATCGATATTAAGTTCAGATGATTGCATTTGGTAAAAAATATCAATTTTTAATTTAATTTGAAACGTAATTTGATTTGTTAATGCTTTTTTAATTTGGAGTCAGTGTAAAGGATAAGAATTATGGCAAATGGCTTCATTCTAAATCATTCCACATCCGTCCAAATAAGAAAAAAGCTTGCCACGAATTTCACTAATGATCACGAATTAAAACATTATCATCAATTTAAAACAGAATTAACATAAATTTATTTGGACAGCATAAGTATATCTTCAAGGGTTATTTAAAGGTCGATTTTAAAGATTCGATATTAGTGCAAAAATATTACCAAACAGATTGAATATAAAATTATTTTAAATTTTTAAAAAACTTTTTTGGACAGCACTGAAATCATTCTCAGGAAAATTAAATTTTGGTATTACTATTTATAGCATATAAAAAAAAAGCGGGACTTCAATCCCGCTTCTAAAAAACTTTGACTCATAATTCGCGGCTCTTATGCATCCTTCAGCGCTTCAGCACCACCAACAATTTCGAGAATTTCTTTTGTTATAGCTGCCTGTCTTGCCTGGTTATATGAAAGCTCGAGTATCTTTAAGAGATCTGTAGCGTTTCGAGTTGCGGTTTCCATAGCTGTCATTCTCGCTGCCTGCTCTGCAGCGTTGGATTCGAGAAGTGCTTTCCAAAACTGAACTTTGTATTGCTTCGGAATAAGCTCCTTTAATATTTCAGCAGCGCTTGGTTCATATATATAATCAGCTTTATTTTTACTTTTTGTTTCTGCTTTAGCTGTTGAAGGTTTCTTTAACGGCAGAAGCTGCTCTTTCACAGCTACCTGCTTTGCAACTGACTTAAATTCATTATAAATGATCTCAACACTGTCATACTGTTTCCTTCTGTAACCGTCAATTATAAAGTTAACGATCTCATTGGATATCTCAAAAGACAGATCGTTAAAAATATTCACATAAGATTTTATGATATTGAGATTTTTCTTTTTAAGTGAATCGTTTACCTTTCTTCCGACCAGAATAACCTGTGTGTCAGCGCTCAAACTGTTAATATAATTTAAGCCAAATCTTATAATATTAGTATTGAATGAGCCTGCAAGTCCCCTGTCTGATGATATTACCACAACAAGCTTTTTACGAACTTCACGATCTTCCATGATGTTATTTACCTCTTCACCGGCAGCTTCAATAAGATCGCTTAGAAGTTCATCGATCTTTTTGGCATAAGGTCTCATCGAAGTAATCCTTTCCTGAGCACGCCTCATCTTCGCCGAAGCCACCATCTTCATTGCCTTGGTGATCTTCTGCGTTCCCTTGATACCGGTAATTCTTGTTTTTAATTCTTTAAGTGTTGCCAAGTTTTTCTAATTATAAATTGTTCAATGGTAAATAATAAATATTGCTTGAATGCCAAACGCCGTGACCTTAATAATAAGAAAATTAAAATTTATGATTTTAAAGTACTCTTAAATCTTTCAGTGAAATCCTTCAATACTTTATTCATCTTTTCAGTATTTTCCGGTGTAAGGTCTTTTGTATCTCTTATGCTTTGAAGAATGTCTCCATGCATGTTCTCAATTTCCATCATAAAGTCCGTCTGGTATCTCAGCACATCCGGGATCGGTATCTCATCAAGAAAACCTTTAGCAGCCGCATAAATTATTACCACTTGATTTTCTACAGCCATCGGAGAATACTGTTTCTG
>Ga0105044_10009359_pt1 | contig 13412 bp, 14 predicted proteins | sample MAT01_FD_78092 | JGI IMG/M metagenome (GOLD analysis project Ga0105044, IMG submission 78092) | Freshwater microbial communities from Lake Fryxell liftoff mats and glacier meltwater in Antarctica - MAT-01 | ecosystem: Environmental > Aquatic > Freshwater > Ice > Liftoff microbial mat | place...
GCCACTAGAGCTCACGCTCCTGGCGGCTGCGCCGCCGGGCCGCTCGGGCCACTAGGGCGCGTCCTCCTGTTGCATCGTCGCCCACAAGCCGTGCTCGTGGAGGCGCATGACGTCCAACTCGGCCTTCTCCCGGCTCCCGTTGGCCACGACGGCCCGCCCCTTCTCGTGGACGTCGAGCATGAGGGCGGTGGCCTTCTCCAGGGAGTAGCCGAAGAGCTTCTGGAACACGTAGGTCACGTACGACATGAGGTTGATGGGGTCGTTCCAGACCAGGACGATCCACGGCCGGTCCAGGTCGGTGACGTCGATGACCTCCGGGTCGTCGACCTCGAGCGGGCTGGTCGAGCTCACCGGGCGGCCGGTGCGGGCTCGTCGGCGGGGGTCGGCGCCGGTTCGACCACCCAGAGAGAGAGGTGGAGCGACAGGACGGCGATCCACACGACGGTGGCGCCCAGGACGTGGAGGCCGACCAGCACCTCGGGCACCCCGTTGAAGTACTGGACGTAGCCGATCGTGATCTGGGCGGCGACGGCGGCCAGCACCATCCCACCCCGTCGGGTGCGCACCATGAGCACGAGGAGGAGCGCGGTGAGCACCCACGCCAGCCCGGCGTGCAGGCGCACGACCTCGCGGATGGCGAACGGCAGGCGTTCGACGTCGGGATCACCGCCGTGGGGCCCGGTGCCGGTGACCGCGGTCCCGACCAGGAGGACGAGCCCGGTGAGGGTGACGAGGGCCCAGCTGACGCGCCGGGTGGGCACGGGCACGTCGGGGCGGCGACGACCCTCGTCGGGTTCGCCGGCGCGGTGGCGGAGCACGACGGCGTTGGCCACGAGGACCATCGACAACAGGAAGTGGCCCATCACCGCAGGGGGCGTGAGCTCCAGCAGGACCGTGATCCCACCGAGCACGATCTGGGCCACGACCCCGGCGACCAGCCCCCAGGCCAGCAGGACCAGGTCCCGGCGGACGGGCGAACGGCGGCGGGCCCCGAGGACGGCCGCCGCGACCGCGACCGACACGACACCGGTGAACATGCGGTTGACGAACTCGATGATCTCGGGCGTGTCCCGGAACTTCGAGATGACCTGGCTGCCGTCGCAGGTGGGCCAGTCGGGGCAGCCCAGGCCCGAGCCGGTGAGGCGCACGGACGCACCCGTCACCACGATGAACACGAGGGCGACCAACGCGACGGTCGTGACCTTCCTGTACCGCTCCGGGGTCACCTCGATCCGCGTCACGACCTCCCAGGCTAGGGATGGCCAACCATCGGTTCCCCATTGGGGACCGGGGGCCGTCGGCCCATAAGATCAGGCGCTCATGGCGGTCACCACCCTCACGGCCACTCGGTCCCGCATCGGGGCCTACGTCGCCCTCACCAAGCCGCGGATCATCGAGCTCCTGCTCGTCACCACCGTCCCGGTGATGTTCGTGGCCCAGCAGGGCGTGCCACCGCTGTGGCTCGTGGTGACCACCGTGCTCGGCGGATCCCTCGCCGCGGGCGGGGCCAACGCCATCAACATGGTGGTGGACCGCGACATCGACGCCCTGATGGAGCGCACCCGGAACCGCCCGCTGGTCACCGGTGAGCTGACCCCCCGCGCCGCCCTCGTCTTCGCCCTGACCCTCGAGGCCGCCGCCTTCGCCCTGCTGTGGTCGACGGTGAACCTGATCAGCGCCGTCCTGGCCGTATCGGCCTGCCTGTTCTACGTGTTCGTCTACACGCTCTGGCTCAAGCGCACCTCGAAGCAGAACATCGTCATCGGCGGGGCCGCCGGGGCGGTGCCCACCCTGATCGGCTGGACCGCGGTGACCGGCACCCTGGCCTGGGCGCCGGTCGTGCTCTTCGCGGTCATCTTCTTCTGGACCCCGCCCCACTTCTGGGCCCTGGCGATCCGTTACCGCGAGGACTATTCGGCGGCGTCGGTGCCGATGCTGCCCTCGGTGGCCGACGACGACACGGTCGGCACCCAGATCGTTCTCTACACCCTCGTGGTGTGGGCCCTGAGCCTGGTCTTCGTCCCGGTCGGGGAGATGGGTTGGCTCTACACGGTGGCCGCCGTCGTGCTCGGCGCGGTGTTCACCTACCAGAGCATCCGGCTCAAGGGTGACCTCACACCGGAGCGGGCCATGGGCCTGTTCCACTGGTCGATCACCTACATCAGCCTCCTGTTCGGTGTCATGGCGGTGGACCCGCTGATCACGTGACCACTCTGATTCCCCCCGCCGGATACCCCCTGTGTAAGGTCCCGAACCGGCCATGACCGTGATCGAGGCACCCTCTTCCGCGCCCCCCGAGGCCACCCAGGACTCCCGTCGCGAACCGCGCGGTCTGCCTGCGGTGCTCGGCTCCGGCGACCACAAGACCATCGGACGCGTGTGGATCGGCGCCTCGGCGCTGTTCCTGGTCCTCACCGTCGTCGTCGGCGTCCTGCTCGGCGTCGAGCGGATCACCGTGGACGAGCTCGAGGTGCTGGGCAACGACCACGTCCTCCAGTTCTTCTCGCTCTACCGGGTGGGCCTGACCTTCCTGGTCGTGCTGCCCTTCTTCCTGGGCCTGGCCACGGCGATCGTGCCGCTCCAGGTCGGGGCGTCGAGCATCGCCTTCCCCCGGGCCGCCGAGGCTGCGCTCTGGACCTGGCTGGGTGGGGCGGTGCTGCTGCTGGTCAGCTACGCCATCGACGGCGGCCCGGTCGCCGCTCCGAACCTGGACCCCGAGTCCATCGCGCTCGGCGTGGTCGGGCTGGGCCTCGTCGTGCTCGGCCTCCTGACGGCCATCGTCTGTGTGGTGACCACGGTCATCGCCCTCCGGCCGGTGCGGATGTCCCTGCTGCAGGTCCCGCCCTTCGCCTGGTCGATGCTCGTGGCCGGCGTGATCTGGCTGCTGTCGCTGCCCGTCTTCATGGCCGGCCTGGTCCTCGCCTACCTCGACCTGCGCTACGGCCAGTTGCTCTTCGCCCAGCCCGGCGAGCTCTACCAACGCCTGGCCTGGATCTTCGCCCAGCCGCAGGTCTACGCCATGGCCATCCCGGTACTGGGCGTCGCCGCGGAGATCGTCCCGGTGTCCGCCGGGACCGTCCAGCGGCGCCGGGGCGCGCTGTGGATCGGCATCAGCGGGTTCGGTGCCTTCGCCTTCGGCGCCTGGGCCCAGCCCTTCTACCGCAGCCAGCTGCTCACCGAGGCCGCCTACGTCGGCTTCGCCTTCGCCATCGGCCTGGCCCTCCTGATCGTGCTCGGCGGCGTGGCCGACAGTGCCCGGAAGGACCGTCCCGCCCTCCGGCCGGCGTTCGTCCTGTCCGTCCTGGCCCTCTTCGTGCTCCTCGCCGCGGTCGGCGCCGGCGCCGCCGCGGTGATCGAGCCCTTCCACCTGCTCGGCACCAGCTGGGAGGTCGGCCACCTCAACCTGGTCCTGACCGCCTCCCTCGTCGGCGCGCTCGCCGCTCTGTGCTGGTGGTCGCCCAAGCTCTGGGGCCGTCACGTGCCCGCTCCGCTGGCCTACGGCGCCGGCTTGCTCCTCGTCGGGGGTGGGGTCGTGCTGGCCGCCGCCGAGGGCGTCGCCGGAGTCCTCGACCAGCCCGCCTTCTCCTTCGCCGGCTTCGAGCCCCGCGACGGCGTCGAGACCTTCAACATCGTCGCGGCGGCCGGGGCCGTGCTGTTCGCCCTCGGTGCGGTCCTGCTGGTGCTCGCCCTGCTGCGGGCCATGGTCGGGAACGACACCGCCGAGGACGCCCAGGACCCGTGGGGAGGCCAGACCCTCGAGTGGTCGGCGCCGTCCCCGCCGCCGGTCGGGAACTTCGCCGAGCCCGTGGCCGAGGTGACCTCGGCCACGCCGTTGGTCACCAACGAGGAGGGAGGGGCGTAGATGTCGACGGCCACCGCCACCACCGAGCCCCTGTACCCCGCTCTGGCCGCCCCGCCGCCGCCGGCCCGCCCTCGGGTCCTGCTGGTCGGCACCATCCTGGCCAGCGCGGCCATGGTGATGGGCTACGCGGGGATCATCGGCGCCTACGTCTCCACCCGGGCCACCAGCGCGTCGCCCTGGCTGCCCGATGGCGTCGTCATCCCGCTCTCGGCGCCCAACATGGCCGCGGTCACCCTGCTCATGTCGGTGGTGACCCTGCACTGGGCCCAGTACTCGATCCGCAACGACGATCGGCCCAACGCCTACGTGGCCCTCGGCCTGACGCTGGTGCTGGGTGTGGCCTTCGTGAACTCGGCGGTCTACCTCTTCACCCAGATGGGCGCGGCCATCGCCCGCACCCTCCCGGAGTTCCTCCTCTACGCCGTCGGCGGCTTCCACATCGCCACGATCGCGGTGGGGGTGGTCTACGTGGCCCTGATGGCCTTCCGGGCCCTGGGGGGCCAGTACTCGGGCCGTGACAGTGAGGGTGTGGCTGCTGCGGCGGTCTTCTGGGACGCTGCCGTCGCGGTCTACCTCGTGTCCTGGCTCGCCGTCTACGTGACCAAGTAGGAGCTCATGGTTGGTACCGGCTCTCGCCTGTTCTTCGCCCTCGCCGCGATCGGCCTGCTCGGCGCGGCCGCGTTCGGCCTGGCCAGCGGCGGTGACCCCATCGGGGTCGCTTCCCTGGGCTACAAGGGGGGCGTCGGCGAGCACTTCGGCTATGCCCTCCTCACCGCCTTCGGTGTGACCTCGCTGGGACTGGGCCTGGTGTCGGTCGCCATCCGGGACGCCGATCCCGACGCCACCGCAGCCCTGGTCGGCGTCGAAGCCCTGCCTGAGGTGCCGGCCCCGAACTCGACCAGCCCCTGGCCGATCGTCGGCGCGCTGGGCCTGGTCGTCAGCGCGCTGGGCCTGGTGGTGGGCGCCGGCTACTTCCTCTTCGGCCTCGTGATCCTGGCCGTCGCCACCATCGAGTGGGCCGTCAAGGCCTGGGCCGACCGGGCGACCGGCGATGCCGAGGTGAACCAGGCCATCCGCAACCGCCTGATGGCGCCCTTCGAGGTGCCGATCGCCGCGGTGATCGTGATCGTCTTCCTGTTGCTCGCGCTCTCCCGGGTGTTCCTCGCCGTGTCCTCGACCGGGGCCTCGGTCATCGCCACGATCCTCGCCTTCCTGATCGTCATGGGCGCCTTTGTGGTGTTCACCCGCCCCCAGGACACCAAGCGCCTGGCCACCGCCCTGCTCCTCGTCCTGACCCTCGGCGTGCTCGCCGGCGGCATCGCCGGCGTGGTCGCGGGGGAGCGCGAGTTCCATCACGAGGAGCCGGCCCACGAGAGCGAAGGGTGAGGCGGGTGGCTGACTTGGACGCCCCCGAGTCCTTGGGTCACACTCGGCCCGTGAGGTCCCCCCGCCTGCGCACCCTGGCCCTCGGCCTGCTCGTCCTTCTGGTCGCGGCGGGCTGCGCCTCCGATGCCCCGCTCGACACCCTGGAGCCCCAGGGCCCCGCGGCGCGCTCCATCGACAACCTGCTGAACCCCGTGATGATCATCGCCGGGGTCGTGTTCCTGCTCGTGGAACTGGGGATCGTCTTCGTCGTCATCCGATTCCGGCGCCGCAAGGGCGACGACGGCGGGGAGCTCCCCGCCCAGACCCACGGCAACCTGGTCCTGGAGCTGGGGTGGACGATCCTGCCCGCGGTGATCCTGGCCTTCGTCGCCGTGGCCACGCTGGCCACCCTCTTCGACCTGGCCGACCGGCCCGAGGACGCCCTCGAGATCGACGTGGTCGGCCAGCAGTGGTGGTGGGACTTCCAGTACGACGTCGACGGTGACGGCGAGTACGACTTCCGCACGCCCAACGAGATGGTCATCCCCGCCGGTCAGCCGGTGAACCTCGACATCACGTCCATGGACGTGATCCACAGCTTCTGGATCCCGGCCCTCAACGGCAAGAAGGACGCGGTGCCCGGCCGGCAGCACGACCTGACCATCGAGGCCGACGAGCCCGGTACGTTCTGGGGCCAGTGCACCGAGTTCTGCGGGCTGTCCCACGCGAACATGCGCATGCGGGTCGTCGCCCTCCCCCAGGACCAGTACGACGCCTGGCTGGCCAACCAGATCGAGCCGGCCGAGGCGGCCACCGGCGACGCGGTGGCCGGTGAGGAGCTCTTCGTCTCGAGTTGCACCTCCTGCCACCAGGTCCGGGGCCTCAACGACGACTACACCGGTGCGGCCGTGGTCTCGGGCACGTCGCCGGACCTGACCCACCTGATGACCCGCTCGACCTTCGCCGGCTCGCTCTTCCGCCTCTACGCCCAGGCCGACGACGACGACCTGAACACCCTCTATGACCGCCTCGCCGAGGAGGGCACCTTCAACCGGGTCCAGCTCGAGGCGTGGCTGCGTGACCCGGCGGGCGAGAAGCCCAACTACGCCGACCCCGTAGCGCTCAACGGGGCCCTGCCCCGCGGCATGCCCAACCTGGGGCTGACCGAGGAGCAGATCGACCAGCTCGTGGCCTACCTACAGACCCTGGACTAGAGGCATACCCGTGGCACTCACCGAAGAACGCCCGCTCGCCCTGCCCTCGGGGGCCGGGGCCGACGACGACTTCCAGCCGCTCGGCGTCTTCCGCCGCCCGGCCACGACCACCGGCTGGCGCAGCTGGGTCACCACCGTCGATCACAAGAAGATCGGCATCATGTACGGCGTCACCGCCTTCTTCTTCTTCCTGGTGGGCGGGACCGAGGCGCTGCTGATCCGGGCCCAGCTGGCCCGTCCGGGCAGCGACCTGCTGTCGGCGGAGACCTACAACCAGGTCTTCACCATGCACGGTGTGACCATGGTCTTCCTGGTCGTCATGCCCATGGCGGCGGCCTTCGCCAACTACCTGTTGCCGTTGCAGATCGGGGCCCGGGACGTGGCGTTCCCCCGGATGAACGCCTTCAGCCTGTGGTGCTTCCTGGCCGGCGGGATCTTCCTCAACACCAGCTGGTTCCTCGGCGGCGGCGCCGACGGTGGCTGGTTCGCCTACGCCCCCAACACCGGCGTGACGTTCTCGCCCTCCCACGGCCTCGACTTCTTCACCATCGGGCTCCTCATCACCGGCATCGCCTCGCTGGTCAGCGCCGTCAACCTGACGGTCACGATCCTCAACATGCGGGCCCCGGGCATGGACCTGATGAAGATGCCGGTCTTCACCTGGATGATCTTCGTGGTCCAGGTGCTGCTGGTGCTGGCCATGCCGGTCATCACCGTGGCCCTGGTGCTGCTCACCCTGGACCGCCTCTTCGACGCCAACTTCTTCAACGTCTCCCAGGGCGCCGATCCGCTGCTGTGGCAGCACCTCTTCTGGATCTTCGGCCATCCCGAGGTCTACATCCTGATCCTGCCCAGCTTCGGCATCGTGTCCGAGGTCATCCCCACGTTCAGCCGCAAGCCGATCTTCGGGTACCCGTTCATGGTCGCGTCGGGCATCGCCATCGGCTTCATGGGCTGGGGGGTGTGGGCCCACCACATGTTCGCCTCCGGCCTTGGCCCCATCTCGGTGGCCGCCTTCGCCCTCTCCACCATGTTCATCGCCGTCCCCACCGGGGTGAAGATCCTGAACTGGATGGCGACGATGTGGGGCGGCAAGCTGGAGTTCACCACGGCCATGCTGTTCTCCATCAGCCTCGTCGGCATGTTCACCATCGGTGGCCTGTCGGGCGTGACCCACGCCGTGGCCCCGGCCGACACCCAGCAGACCGACACCTACTACATCGTCGCCCACTTCCACTACGTCCTCTTCGGTGGGGCGATGATGGGCCTGTTCTCGGGGTTCTACTTCTGGTGGCCGAAGGTCTTCGGTCACTTCCTGAACGAGAAGGCCGGCAAGGTCCACTTCTGGCTCATGTTCATCGGCTTCAACCTGACCTTCGGGCCGATGCACATCCTCGGCCTCCAGGGCATGTCGCGCCGGATCTACACCTACGAGGAGGGCCTGGGCTTCGATTTCTGGAACCTCGTCTCCAGCATCGGCGCCTTCACCATCGCCGTCTCGATCCTGGTCTTCATGGGCAACGTGATCAGCAGTCGGCGGGCCGCCCCCAACCAGCCGGCGCCCGGTCCGGACCCGTGGGATGCCCGCAGCCTCGAGTGGATGGTCGCCTCGCCCACCCCGGAGCACAACTTCGACGAGATCCCGACGGTCACCCAACTCGACGAGTTCTGGCACCGCAAGTACGGCAAGGACGAGGACGGCCGGACCGTGCGGATCGCGGCCACCGAGGACGTCACCCAGGACGGCAGCGCCACCGGCATCCACCTGCCCGCCCCGTCCTACTGGCCCCTGGTGATCTCGGTGGGCCTGCCCCTCGTGGGCTACGGGCTCATCTTCAACCTGGCTTGGGCCGTCCCGGGTGCGCTCCTCGTGCTGGGCGGCATCTACGGCTGGGCCCTGGAACCGGTTGACGACGACGAGAACCCACCCCATCACCCCGGCCCGGCCGAGGCCCTGGAGGCCGGCAACGCCCCGGCGGCCGCGCTCGGGGCCGGTGCGCCCGAGCCGGCCGATGGGACCGAGACCGCCACCGACACCGGGGAGGCCGGCGCATGAACGAGGCCGCCACGCTCGACCCGACCACCGGGCACGAGACCTTCGCCACCAGCACCGGGCTCTCCAACGAGAAGCTCGGCATGTGGGTGTTCCTGTCCTCGGAGTGCCTCCTCTTCGGCGGCCTCATCTCGACCTACCTGCTGTTGCACAAGAAGTCGGTCGGCGGACCGACGCCCGAGGAGGTCTTCGACATCCCGTTCACCTCGGTGTCGTCCTTCGTGCTGCTGATGAGCTCGCTCACCATGGTGCTGGCCGTCTCGGCGATCACGCGCGGTGACGAGTCCCGCAGCCGGCTCTGGCTGACCACGACCGTCCTGCTGGGCGCCATCTTCGTCGGCGGTCAGGTCTACGAGTTCACCTCCTTCTACCGGGAGGGCCTGGGCTTCACGACGAACATCTTCGGGTCGTCCTTCTACACCCTGACCGGTTTCCACGGCGTCCACGTGACCGTCGGCATCCTGATGCTGCTGTCCCTCGTCGGCCTGTCCCTGCGGGGTCAGCTGGGCCAGGACAAGGCCGAGACGGTCGAGATCATCGGCTTGTACTGGCACTTCGTGGACGTCGTCTGGATCATCATCTTCACCGTCGTCTACCTGACCGTCTGAGGCCACGATGAGCACCGAGACCCTCGAGCACGAGCAGTTCCTCAGCGAGCCGGACGACACCGGCGAGCACGGCCACGCCTCTGACGCCCTCTACGTCAAGGTCTTCATCGTCCTCTTCCTGATCACCGCCGCCGAGGTCGCCACCTACGTGGTCGACATCGGGGACTTCCTCCTCCCGTCCCTGATGATCATGATGGTCGTGAAGTTCGCCCTCGTCGTGGGCTTCTTCATGCACCTCCGCTTCGACAGCCGCCTCCTGACCTGGGTCTTCGTCGCCGGCCTCTTCCTGGCGGTGGTCGTCTACGTCGTGACCTTGACGACCTTCTCGTACTGGCAGGCGTGATGCCCGTGGCGGCCGCCGTCGACGCCTGGCGTTGGCAGCCGCACCTGGAGGTCTGGTTCCTGGTCCTGGGGGTCGTGGGCCTGTCGCTCTATGTGACCCGGGTGATCGGCCCGAAGGTCGTCCCCGAAGGCCAGCCCGTGCTCACCCGGTTCCAGCGGGTCAACCTGGTCCTCGGCATCCTCACCCTGTGGCTGGCCTCGGATTGGCCCCTGCACGATCTCGGCGAGGACTACCTGTTCTCTCTCCACATGACCCAGCACCTCCTGCTGAGCTACGTGATGCCGGTGTTCTTCCTGCTGGCCACCCCGCCGTGGTTGGCCCGGCTGGTCGTACCCGCCGGGTCGACCTCGTACCGCTGGCTGCGGCGCTTCTCCCGGCCCCTCGTGGCCGGCCTGCTTTTCAACGCCGTCGTGGTGTTCACCCACTGGCCCGAGCTGGTGAACGTGGCGGTGACCATCGGGCCCCTGCACTACGCCCTGCACATCCTGGTCGTGGTCACCGCCGTGCTGATGTGGATGCCCGTCCTCGGGCCGTTCGCCGAATGGCGCATGGCGAGCCCGTTGGCGGTGGGCTACCTCTTCGCCATGTCGCTGTTGCCGACCGTGCCCGCCTCCTGGCTGATCTTCGCCGACGGCTCCGTCTACAACGTCTATGACACGGCCTTCCGCCTCTGGGGGGTCTCGGTGACCTCGGACCAGCAGGCGGCCGGGGTGATGATGAAGCTGGGCGGCGGCTACTTCCTGTGGAGCGTGATGGCGGTGATCTTCTTCCGTTGGGCCTACGCCCACCAGAGCGGTGATCCCGCGCGCATCGAAGCGACCCGGACGGGGCGCTTCGACAAGGAAGAGCGCCCGGGCTCGCTGACCTACGGCGAGGTGGAGGCGGCGTTCACGGCGGCGGGCGATGCTCCGGTCGAACCGCATTCGTCGACCCGACCCCGCCCCTGAGCCGGAGAGCACCGTGATCCTGCAGGACAAGACCGTCATCGTCTCGGGCGTCGGACCGGGTCTCGGCGGTGAGGGCGCCCGCATCGCCCTGCGGGACGGCGCCACCGTCGTGGTGGCGGCCCGCTCCGCCGACAAGCTGGCCGCCGCCGCGGCCGCACTGGATCCGTCGGGCGAACGGGTGCTGGCCGTGCCCACCGACATCGTGGACCTGGCGGCCTGTGAGGCGCTGGTGGCCGCCGCGGTGGGGCGCTTCGGGGCGGTCCACGGCGTGGCCCAGGTCGCCGCGGTGGACACCGCGCTCGGTGATCTCGCCGCCTCCAGCGACGAGGACTGGCGCCGCTGCTTCGACACCAACGTGGTCGGTTCCATGAACCTGGTCCGGGCCGCCGCCCCCGCCCTACGGGCCGCCGGCGGCGGGGCTGTGGTGCTCATCGGCTCGCAGTCGGCGTTGCTGCCACCGTCCGCCATGCCCCAGATCGCCTACGCCGCCTCCAAGGGCGCTCTGCTGTCCGCCATGTACCACCTGGCCGACGAGTTGGGCCCGGACCACATCCGGGTCAACGCCGTCATCCCCACCTGGATGTGGGGTCCACCGGTCCAGATGTACGTGGACTGGCAGTCCGGGGAGCGGGGCGTACCGCCCGAGGAGGTCATCGCGGAGATCACCGCGAACATGTCGATCCCGGAGATCCCCGCCGACGAGGACGTGGCCGAAGCGGTGGTCTGGCTGTGCTCGGATCGGGCCCGCATGATCACCGGCCAGTCCCTCATGGTGAACGCCGGTGAGCTGAAGGGCTGACCTCAGCCTCAAGTACCGGTGCCGCCGGGCCGACGGGGGACCCGTGACCGAGTCCTCTGCGCCCGCCGTCGCCCCGTCGACGGAGGACGGCCCCGTCGAGACGGGCCCGACGACGCTGTCGGGCCGTCCCTCGATCGACGTGGCCGTCGAGCCGCCCCGCACCCGGGTGGGTCGCGGGGCCGTGTTCGGCGCCGGCCTGGTCGTCGTCCTCGCCGTGGTCGCGGTGGCCCTGGTCCTGCTGCGCAACGGGCCGGACGGCACTGATGTCCGGGCTATGGCGCCGGGCCAGTGCTACGTGGAGACCGACGTGGTCGAGGACCACGGTCGTCCCATCCCCCATGGGCGGGACACGCCGTGCCTGACCTCGTCGCCCCGGATCGTCGCCGTGGTGCCGCTGCCAATCGGTCCGTTCCCGGCCAACACCGACTTCGACACCGTGGTGGCGGGCCACTGCGGTGGCGAGCAGGACTTCGTGGTCCTGCCCACCGAGTCGAGCTGGCTGGACGGTGACCGCACCGTGGTCTGCATCGCCCTCCCCGAGGTCTGAGCCCGCACGGTCAGCCGCGGGCGCAGGCGGCGCCGAAGCCACGGTCGGCCGCGGTCCAGCCCGGGTGGTCCCCCTGGGGCCAGAAGTCGCCGGTGTGGGCGTCCTGTTCGTAGGTCACCGGCGCCGGCGCACCCGACGCGATGTGGGCCACCGCGTCGACGAGGCGGTCGACGTCGTCGATGGAGGTCGAGAGGCCGGCGCTGGCCCGCACCGCGCCGGGGATCTCCCGCCGGTCGCCCCGCAGGACGGCCCCGCGGTAGGCGGCGACCTCGTCGCTGTCCAGGCCGAGCAGGCGCAGCAGGTACGGATGGGCACAGAAGCAGCCGTGGCGGACCCCGATGCCGAACTCGGCGCTGAGCCGGGCGGCCACGAGGGCGTGGGGGACGCCCTCGACGGTGAACGCCGCGGTGGGCAGGGTGGGGATGTCGAGGGCCGGGCCGAGCAGGCGGACCCCGGGCACGGCGGCGAGGGCGGGGCGCAGGTGGGTCGCGATCTCGTCGTCGTGGTCGGTGATGGCGTCCCAACCGACGGCGGCCAGCTCGTCGATGGCCGCGTGCAGGGCGACCGCGCCGATCACGTTCGGGGAGCCGGCCTCCTCCCGCTCCGGCGGCTCGGTCCAGATGACCTCGTCCAGGTCCACCAGGTCGACCGCACCCCCGCCGGCCAGGAACGGGTCACCGTCGGTGAAGGCGTCCCGGGGCCCGACGAGGACCCCGGTGCCGAACGGGGCGTACATCTTGTGCCCGCTCCAGGCCAGGAAGTCCGCGGTGGTGGGCATCGGCCCGTGGGGCGCCAGTTGGGCGGCGTCGACCAGTACCGGGATGCCCCGCTCGTGGGCGACGGCGATGACCGCGTCGATGTCGGGGCGCCAGCCCGTCACGTTGGACGCGGCCGTGACCGCGAGCAGGGCGGGGCGCGGCCCGGTGTCGAGCTGGGCGGCCACGTCGTCGGGGGTGAAGGTGCCGTCGGTCCTGCACTCGACGAATCGGCGCTCACAGGCCCGGGCCCACGGCAGCAGGTTGGCGTGGTGCTCGACGACGGTGGTGACCACGACGGCGTCGGGGGCCAGTCGGAGCCGGTAGGCGAGGTGGTTGATGGCCTCGGTCGTGTTGCGACACAGGATGGCGATGTCGTCGCCCTCCGGGTCGCGCCCGGCGAAGGCCAGGGCGGCCCGGCGGGCCAGCTCATAGGCCGTCGTCGCCTCGCGGGACCGGTAGCCCGCCCCCCGGTGGACGCTGGAGTACGTGGGCAGGAACTCGTTCACCCGACGGGCGACGGCGGGCAGGGCGGGAGTCGAGGCCCCGGCGTCGAGGTTCAGGTACGGCCGGTCGACCCCGTCGACGCAGGGCACCGGGTCGCCGTCACCCACGAGGGCGGCAGGCAGGGTCGGTCGATCGGTCACGGGCTCACTCCCAGCGGAACCAGCGGACGGCCGCGATCGGTGCCGCGACGGCCCACACCACGAGCACCAGCCACGACCGGCCGGCGATGTCACCTCCGGGGGTGAGGGCGCCGATCATGATGTCGGCCAGGGCGGCGGCGGGGAGCAGCTCGGCCCCGGCCCGGACGGCGGCCGGCAGCTCGTCGAGGGGGATCACCATGCCCCCCAGGAGCAGGAGGACGAGGTAGAGGCCGTTGGCCAGGGCCAGGGTCATCTCGCCCCGGAGGGTCCCC
>Ga0105044_10009362_pt1 | contig 13411 bp, 11 predicted proteins | sample MAT01_FD_78092 | JGI IMG/M metagenome (GOLD analysis project Ga0105044, IMG submission 78092) | Freshwater microbial communities from Lake Fryxell liftoff mats and glacier meltwater in Antarctica - MAT-01 | ecosystem: Environmental > Aquatic > Freshwater > Ice > Liftoff microbial mat | place...
AGAGCCCGGGCTTGCGGGCCGGGTGGAGCTTGTCGGGCTGGTCGATATCGACATCCGTGCGGCAGAGGCATTCCGCGATGCCATGGGGCTTGGCAGCCTGACCCTCGGCACCGACCTTGAAGCGGTTCTGGCAATGACCAATCCCGATCTGCTGCTGGATGTCGTCGTTCCCGCAGCGCGCAGCGATGTTGTGGCCACCGGCCTGCGGCAGGGTTGCCATGTGCTGTCGGAAAAGCCGATGGCCACTTCGATGGCGCAAGCGCGCGAAATGATGCGCCTGTCGATGGAAACCGGAAAAACTCATGCCATCGTCCAGAACCGCCGCTTCATTCCCGGTGTGCGGCGGATCCGGGCGCTGATCGAAGGCGGGGCGCTTGGCACGCTGACCGGTCTTCATGCCGATTTCTTCATCGGTGCACATTTCGGCGGCTTTCGCGAAGCGATGCAGAATGTGCTGCTGCTGGATATGGCGATCCACACCTTCGATGCCGCCCGCTTCATGTCGGGCAAACAGCCGCTGGCTGTCTATTGCCACGAAACCAACCCCGAAGGATCGTGGTACGCGCACGGGGCTGCCGCCAACGCAATCTTCGAGATGAGCGATGGTGTGGCCTTTGGCTATCGCGGATCGTGGGTCGCCGAAGGCGCGCAGACCAGTTGGGAAAGCGGCTGGCGGATCATCGGCACCAAGGGAACGCTTCTGTGGGACGGGTTTGAAAAGTTCGAGGCCAATGTGGTGGCTGGCACCGAGGGGTTCCTGCGCCCGGTGACGCCGCTGGATGTACCGCCTCCGCCGCACGACGGCCAGACCCACGGCCATGCCAGCGTGATCGCCGAATTTCTGGCCGCCATCGAAGCAAACCGCCCGCCGGAAACGGTCGGAGCAGACAATATCAAAAGCCTGGCCATGGTGTTTGGCGCAATTGAAAGCGCCCGCACCAAGGCGCGGGTCGAAATTACAACGTGAAGGATTGTCCAGTGACCGATCCCGCCAAGTCCATCCGCATCGGCACGATGATCCGGGCGTCCGAAGGCCGCGCCGCCGAAGGCATCGCGGCAATTGCCGATCTGGGATTTGAAAGCTTCGAGCCGTTCTTCTGGCAGACCACCAACGGCCAGAACCTTGCCGACCTTGGCAAAAGCTGCGTTGGGGCCATCGGCGACCGGGATATCACAATCTCCACCCTCGGCATGTTCGGCAACCCGCTGGAGGAGCAGGAGATGGACCGCCAGACCCTGCAGGGCTGGAAGGATTGCATTGATAACGCCCACCATTTCGGCGCGACCTGCGTGGCGGGGTTCACTGGGCGCATTCGGGGCAAACCCCTGACCGACAGCCTGCCGCGCTACAAGCAGGTCTGGGCGGAACTGGCGAAACGCGCTGCCGACAAGGGCATCCGCATCGCGTTCGAGAATTGCGCGATGGATGGTACATGGGCCAGCGGCGACTGGAACATCGCCCACAATCCCGCGGCGTGGGAGCTGATGTTCAACGAAACGCCGGATGATAATCTGGGCCTCGAATGGGAGCCCTGCCACCAGTTGGTCGCCCTGATCGACCCGATGCCGCAGATCCGCAAATGGGCGCACAAGTTTTTTCACGTTCATGGCAAGGATGCGACGATCCGGTGGGACGTGATCCGCGAACACGGGATCACCGGAGTTGAAAAGTTTGCCTTCATGCGCAGCCCGGGCTTTGGCGACAGCAACTGGACGGATGTGATTTCCGAACTGCGGCTGGCCGGCTGGTCCGGATCGATCGACATCGAAGGCTGGCATGACCCGGTTTACCGGGATGCACTGGAAATGACCGGGCAGGTGCATGCGCTGGCCCATCTGAAAACTGCCCGGGGCGGCGACTTTGTGCCCAACCCGGTCTGAACGAGGCGGCAGGACCCGAAAACGGGCGGCCGCAGCCACCGGAACTGCAACCGCCGGAACATCCGGCGCAATGGAGGAGGAATAACATGACGGGTCTTTCCAAACGCACCCTGATGACGGGTGCCGCCTTGTTTGCCATGGTCGCCGTGACCGGGATGGCGCAGGCCGACGCTTTGCGCGACCAATGGTGCAAGGATGTGCATATCCGCTTTTTCGTCGGCGGGGCCGAAGGCGACGGCTTTGGCACCATCGTCTATAATGGTGCCAGGCAGGCGCAAAACGATACCGGCGCGCAGGTCGATTTCATCTTTTCTGGCTGGTCGTCGGAAAAGATGGTGCAGCAGTTGCGCGAAGCTGTGGCCTCTGCCCCTGACGGCATCGCCATGATGGGCCATCCGGGGCCGGATTCCATTGAACCGCTGGCTGAGGAAGCCTCCAAGGCGGGCATCATGATGATGTATCAGAACGTCGATGTGCCCACCGTCCGCGCCAAGTTCGGCGGCGGCTATGTGGGGGCGAACCTGAGCCCGCAGGGGTATGCGCTCGGGGCCGAGGCGGTGCGCATGTCGGGCCTTGGCAAAGGCGATCAGGCCATCGTGATTGCCGACTGGTCACAGGAAAACCGCGTGATCCGCGAGCTTGGCACCGTGCAGGCGCTGGAGGATGCGGGGTTCAAGGTGATCAAGCTGACCACCTCACCCGAAATGGCGGGCGATCCGAACCTTGCCATTCCGGTAATCAGCGCGGGGCTTCTGGCCAACCCGGATGTGAAACTGATCGCCTATCCCGGCGGCCAGATGCTGGGCAACGCGCCGACCTACATGCAGGCCGCAGGCAAGAAGCCGGGTGAGTTGTTCAACATCGGCTTTGATACCAGCCCGCAGATCGTGGAGGCTTTCAAGAACGGCTGGGTTCAACTGACATCGGACCAGCAGCCGTTCCTGCAGGGCTATCTGCCGATCCTGAGCCTGTGCCAGCAAAAGGTGTACGGCCTTGGCGCGATGAGCGTGGATACCGGGGCAGGGTTCGTGACGAACGACAATATCGCTTCGGTGGCGGATCTGGCCATCGAGGGCCTGCGCTGAGCGTCTGACGCTTTTGGATGGCGGAGCGGCCTTGCTGCTCCGCCATTTGACGCACTGCAACAGGAGCGACCCTTGGGCAACCGGCTGATCGAACTGCGAGAGATCAAGAAATCCTATGGCAGCGTGTTCGCCGTGGGCGGCGTCAACATGCATATCGACAGTGGCGAAGTGGTGGGCCTTCTGGGCGATAACGGCGCTGGAAAATCGACGCTGATCAAGATGCTCGCCGGTGCCGTCAGACCCACGAGCGGCGAGATCCTGGTGCGTGGCATGCCGGTACATGGCTGGAACGCCGCGAAATCCCGCGCCTCGGGGATCGAGACGGTGTTTCAGGACCGCGCGCTGGCCGTTCAGCAGACCATCGTGCGCAACATCTTCATGGGGCGGGAAATCACCAAAGCGTTCGGGCTTCTGGATATCGCCAAACAGCGGTCCGAGGCGGAGCGGCTGATGCGCGAAATCGGCTTTACCTCCAAGGTGTTTTCGCCCGATTCCATCGTGGGCCAGCTTTCGGGGGGCGAGCGACAGGGTGTGGCCATTGCCCGCGCCATCTATAACAAGGCCGATCTGATCATTCTGGATGAACCCACCACCGCGCTTTCGCTGACCGAAACGGAAAAGGTGTTCCGCTTCGTGCGCACGGTGCGCGAAAGCGGGCGGTCGATTCTGTTCATCGGCCACAACATCCACCATGTTTTCGATATTGCCGAGCGGTTCATCGTGATGGATCGGGGCCGGGTGGCGCTGGAAATCACCAAGGCAGAGGTGGGAAGCGCGGACCGGCTGATCGCCTTCATGGAACATGTGGCCCATCCCACCGGGCCAAACCCGCTTGCCCATGTTGCCGCGCAAAAGGGAGCCGCCCGATGACCGATACGCCTGAAATCGAAAACCGCTCCATCGAGCAGGGCGCGCTGCGCCGTTTTGTGCTGCAAAACCGGGCGGCCATCGGCACCTTCGCGGTGTTCGCGGTGATGATGGCCCTGTTCTTCGTGGGCAATCCGCGCGTGTTTTCCGACTATCGCATTTATTACTCGGTGCTGACCACGCTGCCCGTGGCGATTTTCGTGGTGGTGCCCATGGTCTTTCTGGTCACGGTGGGCGAGATTGACCTTTCATTCCCGGCCGTCATGGCGCTTTCGGCCTGGGTTTTCGCATTGGGTGTGCAGGCGGGTTTCGAGCCGTTCCTGTGCTTTGTGGCTGGGGCAGGTGCGGGATTGATCACCGGCGCGGTGATCGGGGCGGTAGTGGTTTATGGTGGGCTATCGTCACTGGTGGCGACATTGGGGCTCAGCTTCCTGATCCGCGGGGCGATTCTGATTGGCACCGGGGGCAAATCCATCGCCGTCGTGTCGCTGAAGAACACTGTGGCCTACCAGGTATTGTCGGGCACGATTGCGGGGTTTCCGGTGCAGATGATCTGGGCTTCCGTGTTCGTGGCGGGCTCGGCGATCCTGTACAACCGGCACAGGTTCGGGGCGCGGGTGCATTGCGTGGGAGATAACCCGGACAGTGCCGAGCAGATGGGGATCGATACGCGGCGCGTCCGGGTGCTGACCTTCGTGTTCATGGGGTTCGGTGCGGCGCTGGCGGGGATGTTCTCCACCATGATCAATTTCACCTGGTGGCCGACCTCGGGGGACAGCTATCTGTTGCCCACGCTGGCCGCCGTGTTCGTGGGCGGCACACCGACCTGGGGCGGCATCGGCACGATACTGGGGGGCACGATCGGCGCCGTCATCGTATCCTTCATTCAAGTCGGGATCGTCTCTGCGGGGCTGGACGGGTTTTATGTGCAGTTCTTCAACGGGCTGATCATCATCCTGTCCCTGCTCGGCCACCGCTGGAACCAGATCAGATATCGGTAGGTCGGGCCGTCAACGCGCGGCGGCGAGGCTGGTTCTGATCCAGTCGAGCCGGGGTGGCGGCAGAAAGGCAAGTTGTAAAAGTTAAACCCGTGCACATTGCCCGATGCGGTAGCAGTGCGGGCCAGCCGGTCGGCGGCTGCACGGACCTTGGGATGAAACTGCCGGAACCCTGCGATCAGGGTCCTGGCCGGGCCGGGCGAGCGCAGGTTCACGCCATCAGTGCTGCACTCTCGCCGGCAGGCGCTGGGTCAGCGCAGCGCAACCATACCGCCGCACTCGCCAAGCGGTGCGGCCTTTTTGGCGACAAGGAGACAGAGCGCTGCCCTGACTGAGACGCGTGCGCAAGGACCGGCAGATCAGCCGAGCCGCGCCAGAATCTCGTCTACGGTGAGCACATCGCCGAACTGCTGAATGATCGTTTCCAGCGTCGCACGGTGTTCGTCGTCGGACAGGGCCGCCGTTGCGTCCGACACCATGACGACACCAAAATCCATCATCATCGCATCCCGCGCCGTGGATTCGCAGCAGACGTTCGTCTTGGTTCCTGCGATGAGCAGGGTGTCGATCCCCAGGCTGCGCAGCACCCGCTCCAGGCTGGACGACCCCGGTATCAGCGCGCTGTAGCGGTTCTTGATGATCTGCAGATCCTCGGAGCGGAGGTCGAGTCCCTGCCAGACCCGCTGCCCCTCGCGCCCCGGGGCAAGGCTTTCAATCGTTCGGCGGCGAACCTCGGCGGCGACGAAGCGATCAAAGAAGCCCGACCAGTCGCTGCCCGCCGCAGTGGCGACATTGGCATGGTTCACCCAGATCACCAGCCCGCCCGCAACCCGCAGACCCGCCGCAAGACGGTTGATCGGGCCGACCAGCCCGCGCGAAAAGGGCACTTCGGCGGGCGCACCGGGGGCGCAAAAGGTGCCCTGCATGTCAATGACGATCAGGGCCGTGCGTACCGCAGCAATCTGATCGAACAGATGCAGCTTGCCACGCCGCGCAATCACGCGGTCGATAATGTGCTGGCGAATGCCTGCCTCGTGCATCACGTCCTCCATTTGATCCGGCCACTCTTGGGCGGAAGGTTAGAAACTCAGGCCGTCGGAAAATACCCAGACCACGCGGGTGGTGCGCTCCGCTGCATTCTCTCACCGGTGCGGCAGGGTCGAGTTGAAGTGGATCGTGTCACCGGGGCTCAAGTCATGCAGGCAGCCATCGCACCGGTAGCGGACCGCGCCTGACAGATCTCTTCGCCAGATTGGCGATCGTCCTCGCAGGCACACCGTTTGCGGCGGCACGCCATGCCGGCTCCAACCGCGCGCCTGGCGCGGGGCGCGCAGCGTATCGCCGATGCCGCTTTGGGCTTGCAAAGCCTGTCTGGTCATCGCCGGATCAGCCTGTCGTCCAGCGCGGCGTCGCCAGCAGTGGCGGTTTCGGTGTCCAGAAGCGTGGCACAGCCAGGGCAGATGAACTGCCGCAGCACAACGTCGGCATAGCCGGTGTCAAAGGCCGCGCCGCCCGCCTGTGCCAGTGGCACCTCGCGGCGAAGCGTCGCGGCCTTCCATGGTTCCGTCGCCGCTCCAAGGGCATGGCCACAGGCCGCACAACGGCACACGACACCGTCAGTGGTGACCGTCGGCAGGATGTTGCGGTGCGCTGGGCCGGTCATTCCGCCGCCTCCTGCGGGACCAGCCGTGCGTCACGGATTGCCTGCCGCAGCGCGGCCGTGCCAGCGCCATCGACGCCTCCGGCACCATCCAGCGCCACGCCATAGACATCCCGCGCGGCGATGTCCGTGACGACCCCGCTGCGCACATCGGCAGCAACCGATGCCGGATCGCGCGAAACCGGATCGCCATAGCCACCGCCGCCATTCCAGCGCACATAAAGCGCATCGCGCCCGTGCAGCGGATAAACCCCCCACGACACCCGCTCGTGCTGGCCCGCGATGGTTTCCAGACGCTCCGCCGACACCGGGCCTTCGGGGGCATCCGCAGACGCATGGACCCAGACATAGCTGTTGGGTGCGCCCGGATAGCCGCCCGCCAGCCCTTCGGACATCGGATGCCGCGCCCCCTTGCCCGAGATCACATAGTCGATCCCGCCCGCAGGTGCCTTGTGAGGCACGATGGCCATTTCGCCCCCGGTGCCGCCCCGAAATTGCCCCGGCCCCCCGGAATCCACCGCGCGTCGGCGGAACAGATAGCGGATCGGAAACGCGCCCTCGACCGTTTCCACATTGGCCATGCGGCTGATCGGGTTGGGGATCTCGCCGCCGATATCCACCCCGTCGGCAAAGCTGCGCGCCCCGCCCGCACCGGCAAAGGTTTCGGTCAGGATGCCAATGGAATAGCCGCCCCGCTGGTTGGCACCGAACTTGAAGATCGCAAAGTGGTTGGCATGCCATATTGCCGTGGCCTGATCGCGGTACTGGTCGGATGCCGCCAGCATCTTGCCGATGGTGGTGCAGGCGGCGTTGTTGACCGACTGGATCGCCCCGACCGTCGCCACCGACACGGGGGCGGGGCGGGTGCAATTCACGATGGACCCTACGGGTGCGATCATCTCGACCGGGCGGATCACGCCTTCGTTCCAGGTGATGTCGTAGCACAACAGCGGGAACAGCGGCGCGAACAGCCCGCCAAGGGCGGCCCATTTCGTGCAGTTGATGGAATGGCGGCTTTGCGGATCGGATCCGGTGAAATCGAACACCAGCCGGTCGGCGATCTTGGTCATCGTCAACAGGACGCGGGCGGTTTCGCCTTGCACATCAAGGTACTGGCGCGATTGCCACTGTCCGTCCGGCAGGTCCCGCAACCGGGCGCGGAACAGCATTTCCGACTGTTCGACAAGGGCAGCACAGGCCTCGTCCACCACTGTGGCGCCGTACTTGCCGATCAGCGCGCCCATCCGGTCGCGCGCGACATTGCAGCACGCGATCATCGAGCGCAGGTCGAGCGTCACCATTTCCGGAGAGCGTACCATGTTCAGGATGGTATCGAGCACGTCCTGCCGCATCTCGCCCCGATCCACCAGCTTCAGCCCGGGGCTGGAAAACCCTTCCGAGAAGATGTCGACTGCCTGTGGCGCGAACCCGCCGGGGTTCATCGCCCCGATGTCGGTGACATGCACAAAGCACGCCGACCATGCGACCAGCCGCCCCTCATGGTGGATCGGTGCAACCAGATAGATGTCGGAAGTGTGCAGGGCCGCCGTATAGGGATCGTTCAGCAGATAGACGTCGCCTTCGCCGATCTGCCCCTGAAACCGCCGGATGATCGCCTTGCAGGCCTCGGCGGCGCTGGTCAGATGGTGCAGGAACCCGACACCCCCCATCAACAGCGTGCCATCGGCGCGATAAAGCGACACCATCAGGTCGTGCCCCTCGTTGGTGATGGCCGAACCCGACACGTGCTTGAGTGTGATCACCGCCTCCTCCACGATGCGGAACAGGCGGTGGCGGATGATCGAAAAGGTCATCGGGTCCATGCGGGCAGTCCTTTCAGCGGTCTGTGGTGACGACGATGTTGCGCCAGCGATCCATCCGGGCGCGGTGGCCACTGTGCAGGGCAATGGTGGTGATCGGCGTATGGATCACTGCGGGCCCCGCCACCTCATTGCCGGGCTTGAGCCGCGTGAAATCGTAGATCCGTCCATCGACCATTCCGCCGGCCGTCAGATCAAGGATCGGACGGCGGCCGATCAGCGCGGCGGCGGGATCGGCCGGGCCTTCGTCTTCAACCGGCAGTTCGGGGCGGGGCATCAGCCCGCGTGCGGTCAGGCGGAACGCGGTCATCTCGATCCCGGCCTCACGGTAGGCCGACCCTTTGCCGAATTTGCGTTCGTACAGCGCTTCGAAATCGTCGCCCAGACGCGCGAGGCCCGCTTGATCAAGCGGCACAGCCGCCTGCACCAGTGTCGTCACCTCATGCACCTGCCGACCATAGCGCAGGTCCACCGACCATTCCATACGCTGGCGGTCCGGCCCGATGCCTTCAGCCAGAAGCTGCGTTTGGGCACGGGCCTCCATCGCGGCAAGGATGGCGTTGACCTCGGACGGCAGCGCCGGGATCCCCAGCGTGCGCGTGGTGGTGTATTCATGCGCGATGTCTGCCGAAATCAGCCCGAAGGCGCAGTTGACTGACGCGGTATAGGGGATGATCACGCGGCGCACCGACAGTTCCTCGCCAAAGGCGGCGGCCAGCATGCCGCAGGTGCCGCCAAAGGCATGCAGCACGAAATCGCGCGGATCAAGGCCGCGCTCGACCGTGATTTCGCGGATCAGGTCGGTGATCTGGGCGCAGGCGATCCGGTAGATGCCGATAGCCGCCGCCACCGGGTCAAGCCCCAGCGGTTCGGCCACCTGCGCCGTTACCGCAGCCACGGCACCCGCCCGATCCAGCGTGATCGACCCGCCGAGGAACTGCCAGGGGTCCATGTAGCCGATCAGCAGCATCACGTCGGTCAGCGTGGCCTCTTGCCCGCCCTGACCATAGCAGACCGGACCTGGCCGCGCCCCGGCCGAGCGTGGCCCGACCGACGGCAGCCGCGTGACCGGATCGACGGCCACGATCGAGCCGCCGCCCGCGCCGATGGAAACCACCTCGATCTTGGGGGCGATGTAGTGGAACCTGTCCACCATCGGTTCGCGCGCATGTTCCAGTTGGCCGCCCTGGATCACGCCGACCTTGAAGGTGGTGCCGCCCATGTCGGCCGCGATCACGTCGGCGTCGCCCATCAGATCGCCCAGAAACTTCGCCCCGATCACGCCCGCAGCCGGGCCGCATTCGATCATGCCCACCGCACGGTCGGCGGCCTCTGCCGCAGGCAAGAGCCCTCCGTAACCCTGCATGACCATGGTCGCACCCGCATAGCCCCGGGCCGACAGTTGTCCGGCAAGATCGGTCAGATAGTTCCGGGTGATCTGCCCGGCATAGGCGTTGATCACCGCCGTGGATCCGCGTTCGTATTCGCCGGGCACCGGGGCGATGTCGGATGACAGGGAGACATAGGTTCCGGGCGACACATCGGCGATGATCTCGCGGACGCGAGCTTCGTGCGCCGGGTTGAGGAATGACCACAGAAAGCTGACCGCTATTGCCTCCACCCCCTTTTCGCGCACCAGATGCCGCACCGCTGCCGCCACCGCCACCTCGTCAAGCGGCAGCACCACCTCCCCGTCGCAATCCACCCGCTCTGTCACGCCCAACACGGCGTCGCGCGCCACCAGCGGGGCCGCACGGTCGGTCTTGACCGGGTGTTTCATCTGGCCTTCGGTCAACCCGGCCCAACGGCCATAGGCACCGCGCGTGATGTGCAGCGTATCCTCAAAGCCGCGCGTGGTGATCAGTCCGGTGCGCGCGCCATCGCGGGTCAGCACGGCATTGTCCACCACGGTGGATCCATGCACGAACAGATGCGTGCGCGACAGCAGTTCTTCCAGGGTCAGACCCATGGGCGCTGCGGCGGACAGGATCGAGGCCAGCACGCCTTGGGCAAATTCGGGCGGGGTGGACAGGGCCTTGCCGATGTGGATCCCGCCGTCGGATCCGAAAGCGATCGTATCGGTGCAGGTTCCGCCCACATCCGTCGCGACAAGATAGCTGATCGGCGGCTTGTCTGGCATGTTTCGTGTTCCCCTAAGCTGTGGCGCGCGGATCAACGATGCAGATCACCGGGGCCGCTTGAAGGCTCAGGCCGACCAGTGATCTCAAAGCACCGGCCTGCGCGTGGCAGGTGTCTGCCGAGGCGCGGCAGACCCGATTTCCGGAAACGGGAGGCGATCTGCTTCATATTCCAAACACTAACCATGGTTGTTGAAATCCGCAATGCAGCCCCGGAGCCGCTGACCCTGCCGCTGTTTCTACTGCGCCAGATAGCCGCCATCGACAGGCAGCAGAATGCCCGTCACATAATCCGATGCCGCGCTGGCAAGAAAGACCGCAGGTCCCACCATCGCCGCGGGTGTCACGAACTTGGCCATCGGCATCTGCGACAGCAGCAGGTCGGCCGCTGCCTGATCCAGCACGCCGTTCGCCATGTTGGTGGCAAAGCCGCCGGGTGCGATGGCGTTCACCGTCACGCCGGTCAGCGCCAGTTCCAGTGCCATCTGGCGGGTCAGGTTGACCAGCGCCCCCTTGGACGCCGCATAGGCCGTGAAGGGTGCCACCCGTGTGCCGCGCACCCCCCAGGTCGATGCCGTCACGATGATCTTGCCCGACCCCTGCGGCTTCATGATCCTTGCCGCCGCCCGCATCGTCAGAAATGACCCGTCAAGGTTGATCGAATGAACCCGCCGCCACTCGGCCAGGTCAAGACTGTCAATATCGAGGGGATGCCCCGCGATCCCGGCATTGGCAAAGACCACGTCGAGCCGCCCCGCCTGTGCCATCACCCCGGCAAAGGCCGCCTCGACCCCTGCCTCGACAGCCACATCGCAGGCGATGGGCTGGAACCGCTGCCCTTCGGCCAGCGCTGCGGTTTCTGCCAGCCCACCGGGGTCGCGGTCCATCCCGAACACCTGTGCGCCAAGGGCCCCCAGCCCAAGCGCAATGCCGCGCCCGATGCCGCTGCCAGCGCCGGTGACCACAACAACCCGATCCGTCACATCGAAAAGACCCGTGGCAGTCACCCCTTTGCCCTGAGCAGTTCGGCCTTGAGCATGGCCACGTCGGCATCCACCCAGCCATCCAGTTCGGGGGCAAGGACCACGTTTTCCTGCTCTGCCGGGTCGTTGCGGGCGGACAGGGCGGTGGCCGGATCGGTGTCGGACAGGTTGAACGCCACATGCGGCAGGAACGCAGGGATAAAGCAGAACGTCCCCGGCTCGATCAGGCTGCGATGCTCCAGCGCGTGGCCGTGGTAAAGCGCGATCTTCCCCGAGATCCCATAGATCGCGGTTTCGAAATCGCGGTGGAAATGGGGTTTGGATTTCCCGCCGGGCGGAAAGGCCGTCAGGTTCATCGACAGTCCCTTTGCGCCGGCTGTCTGGCCACTGATGCCAAAGAACTGCGGCATGCCCTGCGCGGCGGCCCGCGTTGCTTCGGGGCGCAGGATTACGACTTTGGGTTCGGCATCAGACATTGCGGGGCTCCCTTGGGTTTGGGTCATTGGACAAGGTGGTTCCTCGGGGCCTCGCCCCAGCGGTACAGTGTACGGTTGGGGCGCAGCCCGGCGAGGCAATAGGGGTCTTCATCCATCAACCTTTGCGCCTCGACCTCGGTCTCCACTTCGATCACCCAGAGCGAGCCGCAGAACCCGCCCTCTTCAGGCGGGCGCAGGCCTCCGGCCATGGTGATCTGCCGGGCATGGCGTGCGAGATAGTCGAAATGTGCCCGGGTCAGCGCCACGTCGATGTCCGCCGGGGTCGCGTTGTCCAGAAACAGCGCGGCAAAACGCATCAGCGGGCTCCCTTGATCGGCGGCATCCCGGCCTTTTGTGCATAGGCTTGCATGATGGCCTGCCGATCGGCCCGGCTGAGCACTGCATCCACATCGGCAAATCCGTCGGGTGCCAGTCGTTCAACCGCGTCGATCACCGCTTCGGGTCCGCCGGTTCGGTTGGCATGCACGATCGCAGTGGTGCCGGGCAGCCGCTGCGCCTCATAGGCAGCCAGGGCCGCCGGAATGTCGGATGTGGCGGTCAGTGCATCGGCCAGCACACGGGCGTCCAGAATGGCCTGCGTGGCGCCATTGGCCCCCATCGGATACATCGGATGCGCCGCATCGCCCAGCAGCGTGACGCGACCCCTGCTCCAGAATGCGACCGGATCGCGGTCGAACATCGCATATTCCCAGATCGTGCCCGACACGGCGACCAGACCCTTTACATCCACCTCGTCACAGTGAAACAGCGGCAGATGCGGTGCCAGATCGGCGGGATCGCCTTCGCGGGCCCAGTCGGCGCGCGCAGGGGCGGGGCTGCCGTCCGGGGCCGCCCGCACGATCACCACCCAGTTGGTCAACCGCCGCCCCGGCGCGGTGCCGGGACCGATGGGATAGATCACCAGTTTCGCCTCGACACCACCAAGGATCAGCAGCGACGCGCCACCCAGAAATTCCGGCCAATCCGCCGCCCCGCGCCACATGGTCAGACCGCTCCACCGGGGGGGGCCTTCATCGGGATGGAGTGCGGCGCGGGTGGGCGAACAGATGCCGTCCGCCCCGATCAGCAGATCGGCGGTTTCAACCGGTTCGCTGCCATCGGCCAGCGCAAGGTGCGCATCGACGCCCGTTTCGGTCTGGCGCAACGATGTCAGCCGCTGCCCCAGCCGGATCGACCCGGCAGGCAGGCGCGCCTGTGCCGCCTCGGCCAGCAGGCCCAGCAGATGGCCGCGATGGACAAAGATCTGCGGCACGTCATTCCCTGCGGCCAGCCCGCGCGGTTCGTCCCACACCGTCTGGCCCCGACGGGTCTTGTAATACAGGTGCGCACTGGGAACCCCCGCGGCCTGCAGGGCGGGCAGCAGGCCCAGCCCCGCCAGTTCGCGCACCGCGTTCGGCATCAGGGTGATCCCCACGCCCAATTCGCGAAAGCGGGGGGCCTGCTCATGCACCGAACACGCGATCCCACGGGCGGCCAGCATCA
>Ga0105044_10009363_pt1 | contig 13410 bp, 9 predicted proteins | sample MAT01_FD_78092 | JGI IMG/M metagenome (GOLD analysis project Ga0105044, IMG submission 78092) | Freshwater microbial communities from Lake Fryxell liftoff mats and glacier meltwater in Antarctica - MAT-01 | ecosystem: Environmental > Aquatic > Freshwater > Ice > Liftoff microbial mat | place...
AGCAGCGCCGGCTCGGCAATGGCGCGAATCTCGATGGTGCCTTTGCGCTCGATGACGATGGTGGTCTCGGCGATTCCATTCACCGTGGGCACGGCGGCCTGAGGCTGTTCGACGCGCTCCACCGGATAGCTGAGCACAAATTGCACCGGCGTGTTGTCGGGCACGATCTGGCCATTGCGGTCGTAGATGGGGCCGGCGCGCAGGGTGAGCTTATCGCCAATGCGGCGATCCAGCGGCACTGCGGTGGCCTGGGTGTCGGTGAGCGGATCACCCGCCGACATCGGGATCAACTGGGTCGGTTCCGGCTCGGTCTGCTTGACGAGGGAATAGCCCAACGCGTTGACGCTGACGGGTGGATCGCCGTTGTAAGCGAGGTTGCCAAACAGGGCCTGGATGGCCGCGCGCAAGTAGGTTTGCGAGCGGCTGTAGATGCCGACATAGGCCGTGGCCTTGCTGATCTCGGTGGCGTCGAGGTAATACGGCGCGTTGAAGGCCAGAATGATGACGCGTTTGTCGCGCAGGGTGTCGGCCCGTTGCGAGAGAAAGTTGCGCAGGATGGCCGTTGAGCTGATGTTGGGGTTGAGATCGAGCATGCCGATGACCACCCACTGGGCCTGATCGATGGCCTGTTCGACCAGCGCCGGATCGTGCGGCACCGGCGGCGTAATGACCTGGAGATTAGCCAGCCCGGTCGAGTTGGTCGGCACGTCCAAGGTGGTGGTGACATTGACCGAGAGCGAGGGCGTGGCCGGTAATGCAGTGGGAAGCGCCGTGGCTTCGGGCGTGCTGGTGAGATCGACGGCCGCTGGCGTGACCTCTGTTGTTGTTGTCGGTGTAAATGCCTGTGAAGCCACTTGAGCCAGATCATCGAACGTGAACGAGGTGACGCGGTTGGGATCGACCTGGCCGGTGGTGTTGGGGCCGTAGAGTTCCAACGCGATGTCTTGCAGCGCGGTGGGTGGGATGGCCGGGTAGGGCGCGCAGGCATCGCACTCTTTGATTTGCTGATCGTCGGTGATGAAGACGATGCTGTCGTCCTTGGCCGGCGGCAGCGGCAGCACGGCGGGCAGGTCGCGCACCGTCGGGGCCAGCAGGGTGATGCCATCTTTGGCAATGGCCGAAATTTCTTCAATATTGGGCTGAATCTGCTCAGCGGCATCGACATCCACCTGGACATTTGGCAACTCAAAATTGCCCTCATACATGCGCAGCTTAAGCGCGAGAATGCGCACCAGTGCCTCATCAACTCGGGCCGTAAACGCCTTATCTTCCTGATATTGAGTGCGAAAGAAGGCCAGGGTGGTTTTGATGTTGGACAGTTGTGCCGCCCAATCATCAGCGGTGCTGAAGTTGCCGAGGACGAGCACGTCGTTGCCGGCCACAAAGGCTTCCTGGGCAATTCGCCGCGCATTAAAGTCTTTGTCGAGCGGGTCATAGAACCGGCGCACACTGCGAATGCCGAGCGCGTCGCTGAAGGTGACGCCGCCGCTGGCGCGCCAGCCGGATAGCTCGGGCAACGACATGAGCGCCTGATAGGCCTGTGGGTCGAGGCTGACCGGCCGCGTGCTGGCCCGGATATTGCCCTGAAAGCCGCGATAGCGAATGTGCGACACGAGCAAGCCTTCGACTGTGCTGGGCGCATAGGCGCTGCGTTGAGTGACGGCAAAAAAGGGCGCCAGCTCAATCTGCTTCAACTGCTCGAGCGACTTTTGCACCGTGGGGATTTCATCCTGAATGTTGCGGTCGCTGGAGCCCAGGCCGGGAAAGTTTTTGGCAATGACGGCCACGCGATTCAAACTGCCTTGATGCACGCCGTTGACATAGGCCGCGCCAAATTTGCCAACCCAGAAGGGATCGCCGCCAAACACGCGCGTGCCGGCATCGCTGGGTGCGCCGGGGCGGGGGGTGTCCAGCACATCGAGGTTGGGACCAAGCAACACATTCACGCCGATCTGGGCCAGCTCGCTGCCCACGATGCGGCCGACGCTCTCGGCGTGCTCGGGCTTCCAGGTGGCACCCAGCGCCAACTGGGTTGGGATCTGGGTCAGGCCCTGGCTGGATTCGGAGTGCAGCGCGCCGACTGAATCATCTGAGGTGGCGATGAACAGGGGGACGAAAGGGGTAAGCGTGTCGGGGGTGCCTGAGGTGTCGGTGAGGGGCGGGGTGGTGGTGAGGGTGCCGAGGGCTTGCAAACCGTTGGTCAGCTCGGCCACCTGGCGGGCCAGATTTTTGGCGTTGGTGTAGTTCTGATTGGCGGCATTGATCTGCACGCCGCCGACAAACTCGTTGGCGATGAGATCGGCAATGTCGGAGTTGGGCGCGACGTTGCTGCCGGGAAAGCTGACGACGAACAACTGGCCCACTCGCTGAGAGATCGACATCTGGCCGGCAATCTGGCGGGCCTGCTCAATATAGCCGTCGCTCGGCGGCACTGGCGTTTGCGCCTGTGCCAGGGATGGATGATGCACCAGGCCGGCCATGAGCAGCACAATCTGCATGACAGCCAGCACCAGACCATAGGCCGGCGTGTTTGACTTCCTGGCGATCGCGCTTGTGTTGGGTGACCGATTTTGCCGCATGAGATGCTGGACAGAATAGCAGATGGGGAGGAGGGCTGGTTGTTGGTGGCTGGTTGCTAGTAGCTGGTTGTTGGTGGCTGGTTGCTAGTAGCTGGTTGTTGGTTGCTGGTGACTAGCAACCAGCAACCAGCCACTAGTAGCGCGGCACGCTGGGATCGACCCGCATCGACCAGGCCTCGATGCCGCCGTCCAGGTTGCTGAGATTCTTGAAACCCAGACTTTGCAACACCTGACAGGCCATGGCGCTGCGGCTGCCGTGGTGGCACATGACGACATACGGCGCATCCTTGTCAAGGGTTTGCGCCCACTCGTAGATCTGGCCGAGCGGCAACAATTGCGCCGTTTCAAGATGGGCGATTTGATATTCCCACGGCTCGCGCACATCAATGAGAGCGGGGGGTGGCTGATCAGGGAGATTTACTTGAGCGTGCTGTAAATCCGCATACTGCTGCGGCATCATATTCTGGAATGGCATAGAGCCATTTTATCGGGTGTTGGAGAGGGCTTTGGAGAATGATGAATTTGACGAATTGATTGGGGTCTCCGAAGCTGAACCCCATCTGAATCTAGCCCGGTCTATTTTCATACCAGCGCACTCGTATGCCTGTGTCCCCTAAAATAGGCCGCATGAGTGAATCTTCTATGGCAATGTCACCGGCCCCAGCCAAGAGCGCGGCCGGCGTGAATTGGGATTTGGCGACCTCGCTGTTCAAGTCGGTGGATGATCCTGAGCTGGATGCCGCGCTCGAACAGGCCGGCTCCGACGTGGCCGAGTTCGAGAAGAAATATCGCGGCACGATCAAGAAGGGCCCCACGGTGGCGTATTTGCTGGAGGCGCTGAAGGAGGCCGAGGCGCTGCAAACCTCGTTGATCAAGATTAGCGCATTTGCGTCGTTGACCTATGCCGCAGACACCAGCAAGAACGACCACCGCGCGCTGCTTCAAAAGGTGGAAGAGGCGTTGACGGCGTTGCGCAACCAGTTGCTGTTTTTTGATCTGGAGTGGCTGGAGGTGCCGGATGCCAAGGCCGACAAACTCATCGGCAGCAAGAAGCTGGCCCAGTATGCGCACTATCTGGCCAACGAGCGCAAGAGCAAGCCGCACACGCTGAGCGAGGCCGAAGAGAAGATCATGAACGACAAGGCCATGACCGGCATCAGCGCGTGGCAAAAGTTGTTCACCGAGCAGACCGCTTCGGCCAAATACAAGGTCGAGGTGGACGGCGAGATGCGCGAGCTGAACCAGGGCGAAGTGTTGGTGCTGCTGCGCCATCCGGATCGAGATTTGCGCCAACGGGCCTGGGACAGCTTCTACACCACGTTGGAAGGCAAAAGCTCGGTGTTGTCGTTCATCTACGACACGCGCTTTCAGGATCATTTGGTCAGCAACCGCTTGCGCCACTACGCCGACCCGGCCGAGCCGCGCCATCTGGCCAACGAGATTGATTCCAAGACCGTGGACACGATGATGCACGTGATCGAGGACAACTATGGGCTGGCCCATCGCTACTTCAAGATCAAAGCCAGGCTGTTGAAGATGGACAAGCTGGAGCTGTATGACCAATATGCGCCGTTGTATGACGAGAAGCAGTCGCTGACCTATCAGGAAACCAGGCAGATCATCCTCGATTCCATGCAGCGGTTTTCGCCGGAGTTTGCCGACATCGTGCGGCGCTTCTACGACGAGAACTGGATCGATGCCGAGCCGCGGCCCGGCAAGCGCGGCGGCGCGTTTTGCAGCGGGGTTGCGCCGGCCTTCAATCCATTTATTTTGTGCAGCTACAACGATGACATGCGCGATGCGATGACCGTGGCGCACGAGCTCGGCCACGGGATTCACTTCTATCTCAGCCGCAAGCAGAATCTATTTAACTTTTACATGAGCCTGCCGGTAGCTGAGACGGCCAGCGTGTTTGCCGAGATGCTGGTGTTCGACGATCTGCTGACGCGGATGGATACGCCGGCCAAACGTCTGGGCCTGTTGTGCGGCAAGATCGAGGACAGCTTTGCCACTGTGTTTCGCCAGAACGTGCTGACCCGCTTTGAGTCATTGGCCTATAGCGCGCGACTGCGCGGCCGGCTGACCGGCGAGCAGATTGGTGAGATGTGGCTGGCGGCGAATGCGCCGTATTATGGCGACGCCGTGACCATGACCAAAGGCTACGAGTGGGGCTGGAGTTACATCCCGCACTTCATCAACACGCCGTTCTATTGCTATGCCTATTCGTTCGGCCAACTGCTGGTGCTGGCGCTGTATGGCAAGTATCGCCGCGAAGGTGAGTCGTTTGTGCCCAAATACAAGGCCCTGCTCGAATCGGGCGGCAGCCTGTCGCCGCGCGATCAGATGCAATTGGTGGGCGTGGACATTGCGGACCCATCGTTCTGGCAAGTCGGATTCGATGAGCTGGAGCGGCTGGTGAGCGAGGCCGAGCGGCTGAGTGGGGAGGCGTGATGGACAGGGGGAATGGGGAAGGGGGAATGGGAATCGCGATACGCTCCCATTCCCCCTTCCCCATTCCCCCGCCTTTCTGCCCGGGTACATTTATTTCGCATTTAACTTGACAATAATTTCAGCCGTCCGCGATAATCCGTGTTAGCCTGAACCCTCCGCGTCCTGCCCCACATGCGCGGCTGGTTACGTTTAGTTGTATTAACCTTTCAATTTCCAATTCCAATTTAGTTTGAGTTCGGAGGAGAACTACATGCGAAAGAACAAGCTTTATTCCTTCTTGGGCTTCGCGGCGGCTGGCAGTATGGTGCTGGCCGCATGCCAATCCGGCGGCGCTGCACGACCTGTTGTGCAAACCGTCGTGGTCGAAGTGACCAAAGAAGTGCAGACGACTGTTGAGACCACGGTGGAGAAGGTGGTCGAAGTGACTTCGGTTCCCAAGGCCGAGTGGACCACCCCCCATCCGATTTTGAGCAACTTGAAGGTGCGCCAGGCGATTGCGACCTGTGCCGACCGCCAAGAGCTGATTGCGGTGTCGTATCCGTTCCTGAGCGAGGAAGACCAGGGCAAGCTGCTCATGGATACGTGGATTCCCAAGTCATCGCCGTTCTATGCCAAGCCCAGCATTGAGTACACCCACGACATTACCAAGTCTGGCCAGATGTTGGACGAAGCCGGCTGGACGCTGCCCGAAGGTGAGAATATCCGCCAAAACGCGGCCGGCGATCCTCTGATTCTGCGCTTCACCACGACCAATGCGTCGTTCCGCCAGACCTGGGGTGCCGTGTTTACGGCCCAGATGGCCAAGTGCGGCATCGGCCTGCAGCCGTCCTATATTGCCGGCAGCATCTGGTTTGGTGCCAACTCGGGCATTGCCCGCCGCGACTATGAGCTGGGCGCCTTCGCCTGGGTAGGCACGCCCGATCCCGGTGGCCAGACGCTGTATTCCTGCGAGAACATCCCAACTCCGGCCAACAATTGGAAAGGCCAGAACGCGATGGGCTGGTGCAACAAGGCTGCCAGCGATGCAATCAATAAGGCCAACAACACCTTGAACGTTGACGAGCGCAAAGCCGAGTATGCCATCGTGCAAGATGAGTTTGCCAAGGATGTGCCCAGTCTGCCCATGTTCCAGCGGTCTGAGGCGGGTGCGTACAGCAACGTGCTCAAGAACGTCAAGTTCAACGCAACCGAGTATTACTCGGCCAATGCCGATCAGTGGGAGGGCAAGGACACGGTGGTGCTGGCCTTTACTCAGGAGCCGGCTTCCATGTTCACGTTGGTCGAGAGCGCGGCTGTGCAACGCACGGTTGGCCAGTTGGCCTTCGGAGTCAGCCACACCGCCTACGACTACGCCTATCAGCCGGTGGGTTACGCTGATGACAAATTCCCCACCATTGAGGATGGCGGCTCTACCAACACCGATGTGGCGCTGAAGGATGGCGATAAATTCGTTGGCGCGGATGGCACGGTTTATCTTCTCAAAGGCGACACCGTCACCGATCTGGAAGGCACAGCCGTGACCGATGTGAAAGTGAAGAATGCGGCTGGCGAAGAGCAGGATGCCAAGGTTGGCGCAATGGCCCCCCAAATTGTCACCAACTTTACGTTCAAGGCCGACAAATGGTCGGATGGTCAGCCAGTGGTGAAAGCTGATCGTGAGCTGTCTTACAAAGTAAATTGCGACAAGACGTCGGGCGAGGTGAGCTATGACACCTGTGACCGCATCGGCTCGGTCGAGTTTACCGATGACAACACGGTTGTGGTGAGCTACGCGCCGGGTTATCAGAACGCGTTTTATTACCTCAGTCCCATCGGTGCCTATCCGTCGCACCAGGTCGTCCAGAGCGAGGGTGCCTACAAAGGCAAAACCCTGGCCGAGGTGGAGCCAAAGGACTTTGCAACGCTGCCCGAGATTGCCGAGCTGCCCATCGGCACTGGCCCCTACATCCTGAAGAGCTGGGAGAAGGGCCAGCGCATGACGCTGGAGGCCAATCCTAACTACAGCAAGGGCGAGCCCAAGGTGAAGACGGTCATTGTTCAATTCTTCGGTGATACCAATGGCGCAGTGGCGGCGTTGTTGAACGGCGAAGTGGACATTGTCGGTACCGAGACACTGGGTGCCGGCGCAGAAGTCAAGGCCGTGCTCGATGCCGTGGCAGAGAATAAGCCCATCGAAGTGTTCAGCCAGGCCACGCCGACCTGGGAACACGTGGATTTCAACCTGAATGTGAAGTAACACCCAGGCGTGTTTACACGCCTGGTATGTTTTCGTTTGCGTTTCAAGGGGCGGGTCCCGCGTAGCAGGCTGATGGGTTGGCCTGCTGCCGAACCCGCCCCTTAATCATTGGCTCCCTATGGTCAACTTTCTAATTCGGCGTTTTACCCAGATCATCATCATCACCTTTATGGTGTGTATTGTTTCGTATACTCTGTTTTACATTGCCCCCGGTGGGCCTTTGGCAGAGTTGCGCGAGATCAACCAGGGCGGCCGCAATGCGCTTGATCCACAGGCATTTGATCGCATCATGCAGCGCTTCGAGCTGGATATCAACACCGTGCCGCGCTTCATGCGCTGGTTGATCGGGCATCCACGCGGCACGATCCAGATTTTGGGTCAAGAGTTCGACCCGCAGGTGGGGTGTCTGCGCGAGACCGAGCCGGGTCAGGTGGTTCGGCTGGTCTATCCCGATGGCCGGGTTGAAGAGAGCAACTGCCTGAAACCGGTCTACGCGAAAGATCTGGAGAGCCGGCGGGTCAGCAATGGTGTAGTGCGTTTTGATTTTGGCCTCTCCCAAAAAATCTTGCGCGACCGGCCGGTCACCGAGCTGATTACCTCACGGTTGGGGCCGACGCTGTTGTTGATTGGTCTGGCTAATGTGCTGGCACTGGCGATCGCCATTCCCATCGGCATTATTTCCGCCGTCAAACAATATTCCCGTTTTGACTACTTTGTCACAACGATCACGTTTTTCGGCTCGGCCATGCCCACCCTCTTCCTGGGTCTGATCGGCATCCTGTTTTTAAGCATCGGCCTGAAAGATGCGGGTTTGCCCTATTTACCGGCTCAGCTGGCTTCATCCAACACCAATGCCGTGATTCCATTTTTGGGCAATAGTTTTGAAATACAGGCTGGTTCTTTATTAGATCGGCTATGGCATTTGGTGTTGCCGGTCGGCGTTTTGACCTTTGTGAGCTTGACAGGGTGGAGCCGGTTTATTCGCTCCAGTATGCTGGAAGTGTTGAAGCAGGACTACGTTCGCACGGCCCGTGCCAAGGGGTTGAACGAGCGGATGGTGGTCATGAAACACGCCCTGCGCAACAGCCTGATTCCGTTTGTCACGTTGGTGGTCGGCATCATTCCCGCGTTGTTTGGTGGCGCCATTGTGACTGAATCGATCTTTAGCTGGCCTGGAATTGGACGCCTCTACGTGGATGCGCTGGGGCGCAGCGATTATTCCGTCTCCATGGCCATTTTGCTGATCGGCACCGTGTTGATTCTGGTTAGCTTTTTGATATCTGATGTGCTCTATACCATCGTGGATCCGCGGATTCGCTTATCCTAATTGCACAAATCACGAAAATTTAGCGTATTTCAAATGAGGTCACTATGACAACAGCCGCAATTGGCGCTGGTGCTGACAAGAGCCAGGCAGAAGGGTTGAGAACACTGAAGTCCGAGGGGCAGTGGGAGGTCGTCTTTCGCCGGTTTCGTAAGCACAAGTTGGCGGTCGTTTCGCTGGTCTTGTTGGCCCTGATTTTTCTCCTGTCGCTGATGGCGCCGTTGATCTCGCCTTTTCAACGCGATGAGATCGACACGGCCACCGCCTCGCGCTTTGCCCCGTTTTTCACCGTGCAACCCACCACCGGCCGCATGCATGTGCTGGGCACGGATCACCTGGGCCGGGATGTGTTTACCCGGCTGGTTTACGGCGCTCGCGTCACCCTGACCATTGCCGTGGTGGTGTCGGTCAGCTCCACCCTCATCGGCATGACTGTCGGCGCTCTGGCCGGCTATTACCGGGGCATATTGGACACGTTTCTGATGCGCTTTCTGGACTTTATGGCCAGCATCCCCGACCTGCCGATTTTGCTCATCCTCAGCTCAATCTTATTGACCGACCCTCGCCTGTTACCCCTGCCCGATTTCATCATTTCGTTCTTCAAAACGGTCATGCTGTTGCAGGAGCGTGAGGCCCGCCAGACCTTGATGATCATGGTGGTGCTGATTGTGTTTGGCTGGACCGGCGTTGCGCGCCTGACCCGCGGCATGGTGCTATCGCTGCGTGAGCGCGATTTTGTGGAAGCCTCGCGCGCGCTGGGCCAGAACAGCCTGGCTGTGATTGCGCGCCATGTCATCCCCAATTCGCTGGCCCCGATCATCGTCGCCTTTACCCAGAGCCTGGCCGTGGCCTTTGCGGCCGAGACCGTGCTGAGCTTCCTGGGCTTCGGCGTGCAGGAGCCGATTCCAACCTGGGGCAATATGATGAAGCTGGCCCAGACCTATATTTTTGAGCAGAAGAGCTTCCCGCTGGTGGTGGGCATGCCCATTTTGATCTGCTCACTGGCCTTCAACTTCATCGGCGACGGCCTGCGCGATGCGCTTGATCCGCGCATGAAGATGTAAATAGTGGTAAGACAGAGTCGGCCGCGCCCTTGCGAATATTTCGCACACAGCGCGGCCGTGCAGCAAATCGTCTGTCTGGGAAATCTCATCTGCGCAGATACTTTGACTTTCTGCGAAATTGCGTGCAAGATGCAGGGCAATAACCTGCATATCGAAGTGACGGTGCCCGAGACCCCGAAGTCCGCGACGGCGACCGCGTCCGCGACGGCGACCGCGTCCGGTGCGGCGGCGTCCATTGCACTGAAGGCTTTTCCATTCCACGACCGAACTGTGGAAAGCTGCGGGAACTTGAACGAATGAGGATTGATTTTGATCCAGGATCAATTCAGGTCAGGCTGTTCTACAAAACTTTGAGTTTATGGAGAAGTTGGTTTAATGAGTGCAACCCCCACAATGACAAAACCGGCCAGGGCAAACGGCAAGGCCACCGGAAAGTCCGATGGCGACTTGATGCTCGACATTCAGGGCCTCAAGACGCATTTTTATACCGAAGATGGCGTGGTCAAAGCCGTTGATGGCGTCGATATCTACATCAAAAAAGGCGAGACCCTGGGCGTCGTCGGCGAATCGGGCTGCGGCAAAAGCGTCACTTCGCTCTCGGTGATGCGGCTGGTCGCGCCCCCTGGCAAGATCACCGAAGGCAAGATCATTTTCGACGGCGTGAATTTGCTCGATCTGTCCGAGCGCGAGATGTCGAAGATTCGCGGCAACCGCATCTCGATGATCTTTCAGCAGCCTACTTCTTGTCTAAACCCCGTCTTTAAGATTGGCGACCAGATTGCCGAGGTGCTCAATATTCACCAGAGTCTGGGTCGTGAAGCGGGTTGGAAGCGCGCCATCGAACTGCTTAAGATGGTCGGCATTCCCGATCCGGCCAAGCGCGCCAATGCCTATCCGCACGAGATTTCCGGTGGCCAGGCTCAGCGCGTCATGATTGCCATGGCGTTGGCTTGCGTGCCGGAATTGTTGATCGCGGACGAGCCGACGACCGCGCTCGATGTGACCATTCAGGCCCAAATTTTGGACCTGATGATCGACCTGCGCGAGAAGACTGGCACCTCGATTTTGATGATCACCCACGACCTGGGCGTGGTTGCCGAGATGTGCGAGCGAGTGGTGGTGATGTATGCCGGCCAGATTGTGGAGCAGGCCGAGGTGAAGGAGCTATTCGCCAATCCGCTGCACCCCTACACCCAGGGTCTTATCGGCTCCATTCCTATTCTGGGCCAGATTCGAGATCGGCTGGATGTGATTCCCGGCACGGTGCCCAACTTGCTCAACCCACCGCCTGGATGCCGTTTTGAGCCGCGTTGTCAGGTCTGCCAGGGTGCAGCCCGCGAACGATGCAAAGTCGAGCTGCCGCCGCTGCGCGAGATCAAACCTGAACACTGGGTTCGAACCTGGCTCTACGATTGACCATTGTCCATTGACGATTGACCATTGACTCTTGCGCACAAGCTGGATGCTCAATAGTCAATCGTAAATAGTCAATAGTAAATAGAATGATGATCACAAACGGAACAAGCAACAAAGCAGAAAATTTGGTCGAGGTGAAGAACCTCGTCAAATACTTTCCCATTAAAGGCGGCCTGCTTCAGCGGACGGTCGCGCAGGTCAAAGCGGTCGATGACATCTCCTTCGCGGTGAAGGAAGGCGAGACGCTGGGGTTGGTCGGTGAGTCGGGTTGCGGCAAAACTACCGTCGGCCGCACGCTGCTGCGCCTGACGCCGGCCACCAGAGGCACGGTCGAATATCAGGGCCAGGACATCTTCAAACTGGGCGGCAGCCAGATGAAGGCCCTGCGCAAAAATATGCAGATCATCTTCCAGGACCCTTACTCGTCGCTCGATCCGCGCATGCCGGTTGGCGAGAGTATTGGCGAAGGGTTGCTGGTGCACGGCATGGGTAACGCCAAAGAGCGCAACGCCAACGTGATCGAGATGCTGCGCAAAGTGGGTCTTGAGGACTATCACGCCCGTCGCTATCCCCACGAGTTCTCTGGCGGCCAGCGCCAGCGCATCGGCATCGCCCGTGCACTGGCCCTGCGGCCCAAGTTCATCGTGTGCGATGAGCCGGTGTCGGCGCTCGACGTGTCGATCCAGTCTCAGGTGTTGAACATTTTGAAGGATTTGCAGGGCGAGTTCGGCCTGACCTATCTCTTCATCGCTCACAACCTGGCCGTGGTCGAACACATCAGCAACCGCGTGGGTGTGATGTATCTGGGCAAGATGGTGGAGCTGACCAACCGTGAGTCGCTGTTTCGCGACCCGCTGCACCCCTACACCAAGGCGCTGCTGTCGGCCATTCCCATCCCCGACCCCACCATCAAGCGCGAGCGGGTGATTCTTCAGGGCGATGTGCCCAGCCCAGTAAACCCGCCTTCGGGTTGCCGCTTCCACACCCGCTGCCCCGTCGCCATCGACAAGTGCAAGGTGGTGGAGCCGCCGCTCGAAGAGCTGAAGCCCGGACACTTGGTGGCCTGCCACGTGGCCAAAGACGAAGTGATGCGAGCCAAAGCCATGGCGAACTAGCACACGAAATAACAGGGGCAGACCCATGTCTGCCCCTGTTGCGTTTTCCAAGTGTGGCATCAGAGGGAAGTCTCTACGCAGCAACGTCATTCCCGCGCAGGCGGGAATCCAGCATTTTGATCTATTGTCGCGTTGGGGTTACGTCTGGATTCCCGCCTGCGCGGGAATGACGATTAATGACTACAACTTGGCCAAAAACCGGATGCTGGCCTCGATGCCTTTCTCCCAACACGCCAGTGCATAGCGCTCGTTGGGCGAGTGCACGTTGTCGTCGTTGAGGCCGAAGCCGAGCAAAATAATCGGCTTGCCCAGCAGCTTCTGGAAATCGCCCACCACTGGAATCGAGCCGCCCTCCAGCTCGAAAATGGGAGGGTTGCCATAGGTCTCCTGCGCGGCTTGCGCGGCCGCGGTCACAAACGGCGACTCACGCTCGATCAGCAAGCCAGGTGTGCCGTCAAATAGCTCAACCCGCACTTCGGTGGCGGCCGGCGCCACCTGCTGAATGTAAGCGGCCACTTGCTGGGCAATTTTGTGCGGCGTCATAAACGGCACCATACGGCAGGTGATTTTGGCATGCGCCGTGGCCGGAATAATGGTCTTGCCGCCGGGGCCGGTGTAGCCGCTCCACATGCCGTTGATCTCGAGCGTGGGGCGCGAGCCTTTGCGCTCGGGCAGGGTGAAGTCCGGGTCGCCAAACAATCGCATTGCGCCGGTCTCGGACAACACCTCTTTCGCGGTGTATGGCACACGCTCCAGTTCGGCCAGTTCGGCCGCGTCCACCGTGCGCACCTCATCGTAGAAGCCGGGCACGGTCACGCGGCCCTGCTCATCCTTTAATTTGGCGATGATCTGGGCCAGCGCCACGGCCGCGTTTTGCACGTTGCCGCCATACATGCCGCTGTGCACGTCCTTGTCGAGGGCACGCACGGTCACTTCGAGCCGGACGATGCCGCGCAGGCCGTAGGTCAGCGTCGGCTGGTCCATCGCCAGCAGGCTGCCGTCGCTGATCATGATGCCGTCGCAGGCCAGCAACTCTGTATTCGCCTCGATAAACGCGGTCAGGCTGGGGCCGCCGATTTCCTCTTCACCCTCGATCAAAAACTTCACATTGACCGGCAAGGCACCTGAGCCTTTGAGATAGGACTCGATGGCTTTGACATGGGCCATGTGCTGGCCCTTGTTGTCGCAGCTGCCGCGGGCAAAGATGTAGCCGTCGCGCTCGGTC
>Ga0105044_10009365_pt1 | contig 13410 bp, 11 predicted proteins | sample MAT01_FD_78092 | JGI IMG/M metagenome (GOLD analysis project Ga0105044, IMG submission 78092) | Freshwater microbial communities from Lake Fryxell liftoff mats and glacier meltwater in Antarctica - MAT-01 | ecosystem: Environmental > Aquatic > Freshwater > Ice > Liftoff microbial mat | place...
AAATTTTTATGTAGCTGATCATCTGGCAGGTGATACAGATATGTATTCCGTCATTAAAGAAATAGTAGCGATAATGAAACGGAGAAATGTTTCTATTCCCATGCGGCCTGATCATGGGCATCAAATGTTGTACGACTTGAATAAAAAAGCATATCCGGGATATAGTGCTATTGGAAGACTACGTGGTTTAGCTGAACTAAGGGGGTTAGAATTAGGTGTTTTCAGATCTTCCTTTGCTTTATAAGAGAATTATAAATGCCTTCATTAAGCGGTGAATGCTAAAAACAAAAATCCCGCAACCATTGAGTTTGCGGGGTTTTCATTGTGTACCGGGCGGTACAAATGTATCTTTAGTAGCCCGTACGAGATTCGAACTCGTATCACCACCGTGAAAGGGTGGTGTCCTAACCCTTAGACGAACGGGCCGTTTTTAAGGGACGGCAAAGATAGGTTTGCACCTGTTTTTAGCCAAATGTTTTTCATTTAATGGATCAATCAGTCAGATATTCATGTCCCCCCACTTTCCCCATATCTGCATCGGTTATTTAACTCAAATCTGATACAGGTAAACAGAGCCGTTTTTATTACCTTTGCACCTCTTTTACCAGCGAAAGCCTTAGCGAAAGCTGGATTGTTAAAATAAAACGTCAAAAAAATGAGCACAGTTAAAGTCGCAATCAATGGTTTCGGTCGTATCGGTCGTTTGGTTTACCGCCAGATATATAAAATGGAAGGTATTGATGTGGTTGCCATCAATGATTTGACAAGTCCTAAAGTATTAGCACACCTGCTGAAGTACGATAGTGCCCAGGGTCGTTTTGATGCAGAGGTGAAAGCCACTGAAGATTCAATTGTAGTGAATGGCGACTCGGTAAGAATATATGCACAAAAGGATCCTTCGCAAATTCCATGGGGAAGCCACGATGTGGACGTTGTAATTGAAAGTACCGGTTTCTTTGCCGATAAGGATAAAGCAGCTTTCCATATTACTGCTGGTGCTAAAAGAGTTGTCATTTCTGCACCCGCAACTGGTGATTTGAAAACAGTTGTATTTAATGTAAACCACAACATACTGGACGGAAGCGAAACAATTATTTCTTGTGCATCCTGTACCACCAATTGCCTTGCCCCAATGGCAAAAGTGCTGAATGATAAATATGGTATTATAACTGGTATTATGACTACCATTCATGCCTATACCAACGATCAGAACACTTTGGATGCACCACATCCAAAAGGTGATTTGCGCCGTGCAAGAGCAGCCGCTGCTAATATTGTTCCTAATACTACTGGTGCAGCAAAAGCTATTGGCCTTGTCTTGCCAGAATTAAAAGGAAAGCTGGATGGAAGTGCCCAAAGGGTTCCTACAATCACCGGATCATTAACTGAACTAACATCTATTCTTGGCAAAACTGTAACGGTTGAACAAATTAATGCTGATATGAAGGCTGCAGCTAATGAAAGCTTCGGCTATACGGAAGACGAAATTGTTAGCAGCGATATAATAGGTATTCACTTCGGTTCTTTGTTCGATGCTACGCAAACCAAAGTAATGACAGTTGGCGATAAACAACTGGTAAAAACAGTAAGCTGGTATGATAACGAGATGAGTTATGTAAGCCAGTTAGTGAGAACGGTGAATTATTTCGCCAAACTCATCAGCAAATAATTTTTTGTACCGTGTTGAACCAGTCAAATCGTTTGGCTGGTTCAGTACGGCATTTTCTTTTAAGTTTCAGATATGAGGATTAAAAATATCAAAGGCCTTTCTGCAGAGGATTTGCAAAGAGAAGTGGGTAAGGGCGGAAAGTTTATTCATTATCCCTTTATTATTTCGTTGGTGGTAGCTACTTTCAAACGAACTTCTGGGGTTTACCTGGTTCGGGGTAATGAGAATGCTGTTACAAAAGGAATGCCCTACACTTTACTATCGGTCTTGTTTGGTTGGTGGGGAATTCCATTCGGACCCAAATATACACTTCAAAGTATCCGTGCCAATATGAAAGGCGGCAAGGATGTGACAGACGAAGTGATGGCAACCGTTGCCGGGTTTGTTTTATACAAAGAGACACAAAAGGAAAAAGCCCTTCATCATTAGTAATTAATTTGTCAAAACATCTGGTATGTCAAAATTTGCTGCTTATAATTTTAAAGGGAAGAAGGCCTTAATCCGGGTTGACTTTAATGTGCCATTGAACGATAAGTTTGAAATTACTGATGATACCCGGATGAAGGGAGCTGTACCCACAATTAAAAAAGTATTGGCTGATGGTGGGATGGTTATATTAATGAGTCACCTCGGAAGACCAAAAGATGGCCCGGACGATAAATACTCACTAAAACATTTAATAAAACACCTCAGAGAATTGTTGGGGGGTACCACTGTTTTGTTTGCTAACGATTGTATAGGCGAACAGGCACATCTCACTCAAAGTATGATGCTTCCCGGTGAAGTGCTGTTATTGGAGAATCTCCGGTTTTATAAGGAAGAAGAAAAAGGTGATGCAAAATTTGCAGAAAAATTATCTGCATTGGGCGATGTATGGGTGAATGATGCCTTTGGGACAGCTCACCGGGCACATGCTTCCACTACTGTTATTGCGCAATTCTTTCCGGTCGAAAAAAGAATGTTTGGTTTGTTGATGGAAGGCGAAGTAGCCAGTGCAGAAACAGTATTGCATAAAGCAGAGAAACCATTTGTTGCCATCATTGGTGGTGCCAAAGTAAGTGACAAAATACTTATCATTGAAAACTTGCTGGACAGGGCAACCGATATCATCATTGGTGGCGGCATGGCTTACACATTTATGAAAGCCGGTGGCGGCAAAATCGGAAATTCATTATGCGAGGAAGATCGTTTAGATATTGCATTAGATATTTTAAAGAAAGCAGAAGAAAAACGTGTTAGTATTCATTTGCCTTCCGATTCTGTTATTGCAGATAAGTTTGCAGCAGATGCACAAACTTCTGTTGCACCAAGTAATAATATTCCTGATGGCTGGATGGGATTGGATATTGGCAATATGGCTTGTGAACATTTTTCCAATGTTATTAAAAACTCAAAGACAATCTTATGGAACGGCCCGATGGGTGTTTTTGAAATGCCGAAATTTCAACATGGAACAAAAGCAGTTGCCATTGCCATTGCAGAGGCTACAGCAAAAGGTTCTTTCTCACTGGTAGGCGGTGGTGATTCTGTCGCTGCTGTTAACCAATTCGGGTTTGCTGATAAAGTAAGCTATGTATCCACCGGCGGTGGAGCCATGCTGGAGTATTTTGAAGGAAAAACTCTTCCGGGTATTGCCGCAGTGTCTGACATATAACGCAGGTTAAAGCTTTCTCACTTCAATAATTCTATCATTATTTCCGCCATTGCTGGTGCAGATATATACTTTGCCCGTCGGCGAAATACAAACATCCCGCATCCTACCATAACCACCGGCAAAATACTCAGTAGTTGAAGCAATGCTGGTGTTTGCCGCATCTAATTTCAATTGGTACATCCTTGATTCTTTTAAGGCAACCATCAGCAACGAATTTTTCCATTGTGGTATCAGGTCGTTATTATAATAATCCAAACCACAAACTGCTACAGTTGGTGTCCAGGCTTTCAATGGTTCTCTTACATTATTAGTAGTGCAAAAAGTTTGTTCACTGCCAGCATCACAAAAGCCATTCACATTCGGCCAGCCATAGTTTCTTCCCTTTTCAATAATGTTTATTTCATCATCCGTACTTGGGCCATGGTCACTGCTGTACAATATATTGTTGGCAAAAACAAGCCCCTGCGGATTGCGGTGGCCCCAGCTCCAGTAGGCATTTCCGGCAACAGGATTATCAGAGGGAATAGTTCCGTCGAGGTTCAACCGGAGAACCTTACCATTAACAGAAGATGTATTCTGAGGCAATGCCTGGTTGGCAGCATCTCCGGTTGTAATAAATAATTTCAGATCTGGAGTAATTAAAAGACGGCATCCATTATGAATGGATGAGGCAGCAATATTTTCAATGATCGTTACCGGACTTGTTAACGCTGACCCTGTGTAAGTAAATCGGACAATTTTTTTCTTATATCCGCCTGAATTATAATTGTACGCAACAAAAACATGCGGTGTTGTTGAAAAATTAGGATGTAATACCATTCCAAGCAGTCCGCCTTCACCGTTGGCAACTACTTCATTAATTGTGTGCAGTAGGGAAACAGTTCCGGTCGCAGGATTCACCCGGCTTATCTTTCCACCCCTTTCTGTCATCCAGATAAAATTGTCTGGCCCCCATAAAATTTCCCAGGGAAAATTTAATCCCTGCACAATCACTGAGTCTTTAATGGCTACCGAACCGGGAGGGGGCGGTGGAGTAGTTATAGAACCGTTGTTCTTTGATTTTTTGCAATGAGAGAAGACCATCAGAGCTACTATACTAACAACGGATATTCTTTTTATTACACTCATATAGGCTGAATTTGTTATTTGCGGCGCCAAAACCATGCCGCAGGGTTATTAAAATTGGTGTTTCACCGGCAATAACACTTGATCAACCGAAATTTTACCTCGTTGATGTACCGAAAATACTAATTTTACCCTCCAATAAAAAATACTACAATGAAAGGAACTCGTAACATTACTTTATTAGTTGTTCTGGGCTTAGTCCTTATTCTCGGTGTGTGGGGATGCAGCGGGTATAATGGACTTGTAAAGCAGGACGAAAAAGTGAAAAATACCTGGAATAATGTAAATAGTGAATATCAAAAAAGATCAGACCTGGTAGAAAACCTGGTGAATACTGTAAAAGGAGCCGCCAAATTTGAACAGGAAACATTGACCAAACTTGTTGAAGCAAGAGCAAAAGCTACTTCTATTAATTTGACCGCCGATCAGCTTACACCGGAAAATATGGCAAAATTCCAGCAGGCACAAAGCCAGATGTCAGGTGCACTCAGCAGATTGCTGGTGGTGGTAGAAAATTACCCGGATTTAAAAGCCAACCAGAACTTTTTGCAGTTGCAGGGTTCGCTGGAAGGAATTGAAAACGATGTTCGCAATTCAAGAAAGAATTTCAATGATGCGGTGAATACTTACAATACAAAAGTAAGATCGTTTCCTATGAACATGTTAAGCGGCATATTCGGCTTTAGTAAAAAGGAAGGCTTCAAAGCTGATGAAGGTGCTGAGAAAGCTCCTAAAGTAGAATTCTAAGCACAAGTAATATGCGACAAAAGAAATTTACCGGCTTCATAGTTGGGGGTGCTATCCTGCTTATACTTGTCCTTTGGAGTTTTGGTTCCTACAATTCATTGGTAAAGAAAGAGGAAAAAGTAAAACTGCAATGGTCTGAAGTACAGAATACGTACCAGCGTCGGCTCGATTTAATTCCTAATTTGGTGAATGTGGTAAAAGGTCTTTCCGATTTTGAGCAAACCACCCTGGAGAAAATTGCTGAAACAAGAAGCAAAGCACTTTCCGGGTTATCAAACAATGAATTGACCGGAGAGAATTACCAGCAACAAAAGCAATTGCAGGATACATTGGCTGCTGCAGCCAACAGGATAATTATGCGGATAGAAAAATATCCAACCTTGAAAGGCACAGCTGCTTATGCTGGTTTGCAAACACAATTGGAAGGAACAGAAAGAAGAATAAAAGTGGCACGTAATGATTTTAATGCCGCAGTAGCTGATTATAATAAGAAAGTAAGAAGCTTTCCCACTAATATGACGGCTGGCTTGTTTGGATATAAAAAGAAGGAAGGATTTGAAGCGGCTGCCGGAACAGATAAAAGCGTAGAAATAAAATTCTGATGAAACTATTTCCCTGGCAAAAACCAAAATCGCTATTCAATGAGGAAGACACAAGGCTTATAGTCAAAGCTATTCGCCATGCGGAACAACGCACCAATGGTGAGGTAAGGGTTTTTGTAGAAAGCCGCTGTAGTTGGGTGGATGCAATGGACAGAGCAGCAGAAATATTCTTCACTTTAAAGATGGAGCAAACAGAACAGCGAAATGCTGTACTGGTATATATTGCTCTTAAAGATCATCAGTTAGCCGTCTTTGGCGATGAAGGTATTCACAAAAAAGTCGGGTCCGAATACTGGAACAGGATAGTTCAGGAAATGCTGGTCAGTTTTAATAAAGAAAATTATGGAAAGGGTATTGCAGAATGTGTAATCCAGATCGGAGATGCACTAACCACACACTTCCCTTTTGAAAGAGACACCGATAGAAACGAATTGCCCGACGAAATTGTATTCGGGAAATAACTCTATGAAAAGATTACTCCTTATAATATCGGTGTTTCTTTCTTTTTGTGCATCCGCACAAATGGAAAAAATTATTTCAACCCGGCCCAGTCCTCCAAAACTTGTCAACGATTATACAAATACACTAACAGAACAGCAGAAAGAAGCACTGGAGGCGAAACTTTACCAATATGATGACAGTACATCAAATCAGATTACGGTTGTTATAGTTGAATCAACCGATAATTATTCTGTTGAAGACGCTGCCATAGAATTAGGAAGGAAATGGGGCGTAGGAAGCAAGGAGTTTAACAATGGAGTAGTAATACTTGTTGCTAAAGGGGACAGAAAAGTTACCATCCAGGCAGGCTATGGATTGGAAGGGGCTATTTCAGATTTAGTTGCCAAAAGCATAATTGATAACGAGGTTACTCCCAATTTCAAAGAAGGAAATTATTATCGTGGCCTTGATGAAGCAACAGATAATATTATAAAAGCAGCCGAAGGGCGATACAAAGCCCCGACTAATTATGGAAATAAAAAGAAGAAGGGAGGAAGTATAAGCACTATAATATTTATCATCATTATTCTTATTGTAATCTTTAGTGGTGCCGGACCAGGCGGAGGCACTTATGTATCAAGAGGTGGTTTTGGTGGCTGGAGTGGTGGTGGCGGTAGTGGCTGGTCAGGTGGTGGAGGTAGTAGCGGTGGAGGTTTTGGTGGCTTTGGTGGAGGTAGTTTTGGTGGTGGTGGTGCCAGTGGTAGTTGGTAAAATTTTAAAAATATAAAGTAAAAGCCTTCCTGACTTAATCAGGAAGGCTTTTACTTTTATGACTGTAAAGCCCTCCAGAGCTTGTAGAAGGATCAGGGGTTGAGGTTTTAAAACCCTTTCCTATCTTCTTCTGGTAGTTTTGATTTGATATAATCGGCCAGTTCTTTCAATGAAGCATTTCCTGCATTCTCTTTTGCGTCTTTATCTTTCTTCGTTAAAATGCCTTTTAGCACCATGCCATTGATAAAAGGATCTGTTTGACTTCTGTAACTCGCAGGCACCCCATCCCTTAATTTTACAATTTCATCTACACCCCATTTTACTTTTTCAGGATTTTTAATAGCAGATAAATAAGTGCTGAGTGTATTCAGTACCTGGAACTTTTCCTGGCCCATTGGTAGTTTTGCAAAATCTCCAATGATTTTATCCGCCATGCTCTCATCCCCCGATTTTACAATCTCGGTCATAATCGCCTCTTTCAAAACGCCTTTCGATGGTTTATCACCAAGCTGTTTTGAAATGGTAGTTGCCATGGCCGGATCAACTTTGCTTAATGCCATTAGTGCATTACCTGCAACCGTATAGGATGAGTCATTTGTTGCAGCTTTAAACAAGCTGCTATATTCAGACTTTTTGTATTCACCTAGTTTTTGAATGGCATTGGCTCTTACAGTTGCATACTTATCTGTTTTAGCAAGACTAAATAAAATAAGCTCAAAGCTTGTTTTCACAGATTCTTTTCTCAGGTCTGCTTTACCGATGGCAAAGTTGCGCAGCCCCTCGTATTTATCTGTCAATGCTGTTTTTACTAATTCCACTGCTTTCGGGTCATCTAACTTTTTTGAAGCAAAATCAATAGCCTCTCTTCTGTCTATATAATTACCTGCATATTTATACTGGTGAATGTAATTGTCAAGTGTCTTATTATCCTTTTTAGTCCAAAGGGTTGTTTTGGTAGCATCTGCATTTACCAGGTCTGGTCTTTTCGTATAATTAAAAGTAAACGTATCTACGGCATTATTTGCCCATACATTGTGTCGTACTTTATTGGCTCCGTCATACACATCAATGGCAAGCGGCAGTTTGAAAATTTTACCGGTCTTTTGTGTTTGTTTTACAATCACATTCACTTTGCCTGCGGCATCATCATATATATAATCTATGTCCACACTTGGATTACCGCTGCCAAAGTACCATTGGTTAAAATACCAGTTCAGGTCCCGGCCGGTTACTTCTTCAAAAGCAAGGCGCAACTGGTGTGCTTCAGCCGATTTAAATTTATTAGTCGTCAAATAATTATTAAGTGATTTGAAAAAAGCACTGTCGCCAATGAAAGTTCTCAGCATATGCAGTATGCGGCCACCTTTATTATAGCTTACTGCATCAAACATGTCTTCTTTATCATGATAATAAAAACGAACCAAGTCTTTTTTCTCACTACCACTTTGCAGGTAGCCCTGCATATCGTTCATGTTCTGCTCATCACCAGCATCCTTACCGTATTTATATTCACTCCATAATGTTTCACTGTAGTTGGCAAATGATTCATTTACGGTAAGGTTGCTCCAGCTTTCAGTAGTTACATAGTCGCCAAACCATTGATGAAAAAGTTCATGCGCAATAGTGCTTTCCCAGTTGTTGCCATCTATCAGTTCCCTCGCATCTTGTTGTGCTCCTTCCTGGTGAAGGGTGGCAGTGGTATTTTCCATTGCACCAGCCACAAAGTCTCTGCCGGTCATTTGTGAATATTTTATCCAGGGATATTCTACACCCGTAGCCTTTGAGAAAAAGGCCATCATCTCAGGAGTGTTACCAAAAATCTTTTTAGCAACAGATGCAAACTCAGGCTCTACATAATAGTTTACTTCTTTGTCTTTGTATTTATCCTTAATAACTGCATAATCACCTACACCTACAAAAAATAAATAAGGCGCATGAGGCAAATCCATTTTCCAGTAATCTGTTCTTGTGCCATCTGTATTTTTCTTTTGAGAAACTAATTTGCCATTCGAGAGAGTAACATATTTGTTATCTACTGTAACAGTCAGTTCCTGTGTACAACGTTGGTTGGTTTTGTCAATAGTAGGAAACCACGCCGAACTTGATTCTGTTTCTCCCTGAGTCCATATTTGAGTTGGCTTACTTTTGTCTTCTCCTTTTGGGTTAATAAAATACATTCCTTTTACACCGAGCATTGCCCCCTGGCCGTATTTTTCATCATACTCATCTGGCTTAGCTGTATAATCAATATAAATGGTATAGCTTTCATTTGACTTATAAGTTCTATCAAGCTTAATTCTGAGGTTCAAATCATCGTATTCATATTTCAAAGGAATTTGCTGAGTGCCTTTAACCAGGGCCACTTTTTTCAATTCCATTCCTTTAGCATCAAGATGTAAAGAATCTGTTGGGTAGAAATGGGGTTTCAATGTTATCCATGCTTTCCCATATAGATAGGATTTACCAAAGTCTGGTTTTATCTCCAGTTTGGTATGAACAAGGTTATTGATTTTGGTAGCAGTCTCCCGGTAATCTTTTTTCCAGGAAGTATCAGCAGGTGGCTGAGCTATTACTGCATACAGTGAACTGAGAAATAAAATAATAAACAATAGTTTTTTCATAAAAGTTATTTAAGTGCCGCAAATTTAGCGTAGTGGCAGTTTTTTGGGCTACAATAAGGATGGAAGGTTCGGTATTTAACAAGTTGTTGCAGCCTCTCTTGGCTAAGTCGGGGGATTTCAAGTATTTTTGCTGTATTAACCCAATTCCGGAAAAATGAGAAAAATCCACCTGTCACTTTTGTTTTCATTGGCCATACTTACCGCCTCTTCTCAAAAAGTTTATTTTGTCTATATCCAAACGGAGTCTGAACAGCCTTTTTTTGTACGAATGAATGAAAAAGTGGTTAGCTCATCTTCTTCCGGCTATATTATTTTATCAAAGCTTGTTGATAGTACGTATAATTTCAGCATTGGTTTTCCTCTGAATAAATGGGCGGAGCAAAATTTTTCTGTTACAGTTAGCCGTCAGGATCATGGTTACCTGCTTAAAAACTTTGACGGTAAAGGCTGGGGTTTGTTTGATTTACAAACACTCGGAGTTCAAATGGCAATGGCTGGTAGCGAAAATAAAACAAATGCTGACAACAAGGATGTATCTGCATTTACCGACATTTTATCCAAAGCAGCAGATGACCCTTCATTAAAAGAAAAGCCTGTTCAACCAAAAGTAGAAGAGAAAAAGCCCGAAGTAGTAACTCCAGAAGTAGTTAAAAAGGAGGAACCAAAAGTGGAACCACCGGTAGTTACAAAACCCGTCGAAATAACAATACAACCGGAAGAAAAAAAAGAAGAACCTAAAGCAGAGATAAAAGAACAACCCATTACTAAAACAGAAGAAATAAAACCGGTGGCAACAGAGCCATATAAAATGTCGGTGGTTAAAAAATGGTCTGAAAGTTCCACAACCGAAGGTTTCGGCCTTGTTTTTATTGATGAGTATGAAAATGGACAGAAAGATACCGTTCGGATTATTATTCCCAATACAAAACCAATTGTAAATGTGGTGAAAGAAGAACCAAAAGAGGAGAAAAGATTTCTTGAAATACCAGATATTCCCAAAAAAGAAGAGCAGCCAGTTGTAATGGAGAAAAAAACAGAAAAAGTGAAACCAGTTATTACAGAATCACCAGCAGAAAAAATGGTTGTTAAAAACGACTGCGGGGAAGTAGCCTTGGAAAGTGATTTCTTCAAGCTTCGTAAAAAAATGGCAGCAGAGGGAAAAGAAGAAGATATGATTTTAGAAGCCAAAAAATATTTCAAAACAAAATGCTTCACCACAGACCAATTAAAAAACCTTAGCACTTTATTTTTAACGGATGAAGGCAAATATAATTTCTTTGATATGGCATATAAATATGTTGCTGATGCCGAAGTATTCGGTTCGTTACAAGCCGAATTGAAAGACGAATATTATAGCAGCCGGTTCAAAGCAATGCTTCGCAATTAAACTGTCATGCCCCGTTATTTCTTAGAAGTAGCTTACAAAGGCAGTGCATACAGCGGTTTTCAATCGCAGGAAAATGCTAATACCATTCAGGCTGAAATTGAAAAAGCTTTTGAAATTCTTCAGAGAGATAAAACTACAATGACAGGCTCATCACGAACAGATGCTGGAGTACATGCAAAACAAAACTTCTTCCATTTTGATTTTGATACAGAACTCAACCCTCATTTTGTCTATAAAGTGAATGCGATACTTCCTCATGATATTGTTATTAAGGCTCTCATACCCGTTGCGGATGATGCACATTGTCGTTTCTATGCAATAAGCCGGGAATACAATTATTATATTTATAGTGATAAAGACCCTTTTTTGAAAGAGAAGGCCTTCTTCTTTCCTTATAGGCTCGATGTTGAAAAAATGCAGCAAGCCGCTGCGATTGTAAAAGAATATACTGACTTCACCTCTTTCTCAAAACGTAACACACAGGTTAAAACCTTTGTCTGCAAGGTATTAGAAAGTAAATGGTACTGGGAAGATAATTGCTTTGTGTATAACGTAAAGGCCAACCGATTTTTAAGGGGGATGGTCCGGGCCTTAACGGCGACCATGCTTAAAGTAGGTCGGGGTAAAATATCTCTTGATGAATTCAGAACTATAATAGAAGCTAAAGATTGCACGAAGGCCAGTTTTTCTGTTCCAGCCCATGGCTTATTCTTAATGCGGGTTGAATTCCCATTTAGAGTAATAGAATAAGTAGAAATTGACACATAAACAGCAGAAGCCACTGTCATTATCTATCTATCTGTTTGTTGCAAATTCGACTTAACCCTTGCCCACATTGCTTTACGGGGCCTTTTGATTTCATTTGATTGCCTTTTATCCTCTGTAATTCTGTTCAAAATAATAATAAGGCTTAGAAAACTCATCATGTCTCTTAAACTCGCCTCAAAAAAATTATTTCTCAAACCTCTTGGTACCACAACATTTCATTGACTCTTAACATTTTTATTTACAAAATTTATTTGTCAGCAACTCTCACACCCTTATCTTTGCCGCCCGTTCAAATAAATCGGGTATTGTTCTCTGAAGATTGTGAATACACTGTGAGGCAAATGTGAACAAAACAAAGGCTAAAAGTTTGCTGATTAGTTACAAACCCTTACCTTTGCCGTCCGCCTCAAAAAAACGGGGTTAGTTCTTCACAAAACAAGTTGATTTTCACTCCAAAAAATCTGATTTTATTTAAAAATAAATGATGAAAAATTTGGTAGAAATAATACGGCCCTTACCTTTGCACTCCCGTTAAAAAAACGGGTGGCTGGTAAAGCCAAAAGATCTTTGAAAGTTTGGAAACAATAGCACTTTTATTTCGATAGAATCGGAATAGAAACATAAAGGTAAGTCAAGCGAAATACATTCGAATTGACACGTTAAAAATCTCTTGAGAATTTTATACTGTCAGTATCAAACATCATTTACAATGGAGAGTTTGATCCTGGCTCAGGATGAACGCTAGCGGCAGGCTTAATACATGCAAGTCGAGGGGCAGCATGAGTGTAGTAATACATTTGATGGCGACCGGCAAACGGGTGCGGAACACGTACAGAACCTTCCTTCGAGCGGGGAATAGCCCAGAGAAATTTGGATTAATACCCCATAGCATTATGGAGTGGCATCACTTTATAATTAAAGATTTATCACTTGAAGATGGCTGTGCGGCTGATTAGATAGTTGGCGGGGTAACGGCCCACCAAGTCTGCGATCAGTAACTGGTGTGAGAGCACGACCAGTCACACGGGCACTGAGACACGGGCCCGACTCCTACGGGAGGCAGCAGTAAGGAATATTGGTCAATGGACGAAAGTCTGAACCAGCCATGCCGCGTGGAGGATGAAGGCCCTCTGGGTTGTAAACTTCTTTTATTTGGGACGAAAAAAGGCTTTTCTAAGTCGTCTGACGGTACCAGATGAATAAGCACCGGCTAACTCCGTGCCAGCAGCCGCGGTAATACGGAGGGTGCAAGCGTTATCCGGATTCACTGGGTTTAAAGGGTGCGTAGGTGGGTTGGTAAGTCAGTGGTGAAATCTCCGAGCTTAACTTGGAAACTGCCATTGATACTATTAGTCTTGAATATTGTGGAGGTTAGCGGAATATGTCATGTAGCGGTGAAATGCTTAGATATGACATAGAACACCAATTGCGAAGGCAGCTGGCTACACATATATTGACACTGAGGCACGAAAGCGTGGGGATCAAACAGGATTAGATACCCTGGTAGTCCACGCCCTAAACTATGGATACTCGACATACGCGATACACTGTGTGTGTCTGAGCGAAAGCATTAAGTATCCCACCTGGGAAGTACGTCCGCAAGGATGAAACTCAAAGGAATTGGC
>Ga0105044_10009366_pt1 | contig 13410 bp, 7 predicted proteins | sample MAT01_FD_78092 | JGI IMG/M metagenome (GOLD analysis project Ga0105044, IMG submission 78092) | Freshwater microbial communities from Lake Fryxell liftoff mats and glacier meltwater in Antarctica - MAT-01 | ecosystem: Environmental > Aquatic > Freshwater > Ice > Liftoff microbial mat | place...
ATGTTTGTCCGCCATCTGTGGTTTTAATTATTGAACTGTTGTTACCTACAGCCCAACCAGTAAAAGCATCTACGAAATGAATCCGGTACATTTCGGAAGTGTTGCCTGTATTCATTCGTATCCAGGTTTCCCCGCCGTCGATTGTGCGCATTACTGAAGTCGTGCCGCTGCAATTTCCAATTCCTGCAGCAACACCGCAGGCGTAACCGGTAAGCCGGTCGGGAAAGAAAAGATCGTTGATGCCGCCGTTGTATGCCTTTGCATGGCGCCATTGAGCATTAACCTGACAAGAGAAAGATAAGAGCAGAAGAAGGAAAAGGTGCTTCACGATGGTTAATTGTCGCGAAGATAAGCATTGGGAGGGGAAAGGTTCAAATGATAGAAAACTCAACCTATAGTTTAACTCAATAGCTAATTCTATTTCCTCTAATTAGAGTCTGTCTATAGAGTCTCCTGATGTCGTTGCACTAGTCCGAAAAATACTCATCCCGTCCTAAAGTGGGACTGCGCTTTTTCAGCCGTCGTGCGCCTAATCAGAAGCCTCTATAGTTCAGACTCCTGACTCTGTGGACAGACACTAATTAGTGTCTGTTTATAGACAGACTCTAATTATCTTCCTAACCCAACTTCGACCACCAACACCTATCTTAATAAAATAAATTCCCGCCGGCAAATCCGCAACTGAAATTGTAGCAGTATTTCCTTTCAAAGAATTAACTGCCACAGTCTTCCCGGTAGCGTCAATTATCTCCACGTTTAATTCGCTATTCTCAGGGATTTTAATTGTTATATAATCAGATGAAGGATTGGGCCAGACTTCAACACCCGCAATAATTTCACTGGAATTTGTTTTAAATCCGGTTATTTCTTCATCAATTGTTTCTAACATTAATTTAACCCATTCGGTGTATTGAATTCCACTTGGATGGAGTCCGTCGTTTGCAACATACAACGGATTTTCAATTCCCAGCCGTGAAATGGGCGTGATATCGAAATACTTCACTTCCATACTATCGGCAATGTGACGGTTAAATGCATTGTACTCGTCCAGCTCATTGCTTATCTGTAAAGGGTTTCCGGTGGATTGTCCGAAAGGTGTAAATGCATAATCCGGAATTGAGACAACAAATACATGGGATTTATCACCGTCGGCATACCTGATTGCCGAGTCTAAGAGAGCCGGAAATTCAGTGGCGTATTGACTAAACGGCATCGACTGGTATTGATTATTTACACCAATAAGCAAGGAAACGAAATTGTAATTTCTGTTTTGCAGGTCCTGGTTTGTAATTGCGTTTATAAGATTATCAGTTCTCCAGCCGGTGGTGGCAATAATCGATAATGTGTCGGTCAATATTCCTCTCGCAGCGAGTGAATCACTTAATTGTACAGGCCAACGTTCATTTACCGGAACGCTTTGCCCGATTGTATAGGAGTCGCCGAGGGCAAGAAAACGCAATGGGTTTTGTGGCTCAAGACTCTGAGCAAAAATTGATGCAGGGAAGAATAAAGATATAAGAAACGTTCTCATCGGAAGTGAAGTCTTAATAGTGTGTACTTACGTCAAATTATCGGACAAGGATTGTTTTCCCCAATTCTGTTGATTTTTTTTGTATTTTCCTTATGAGGGGCTGCTGACACTACTCCATGTTTTTGATATGTCTGTCGATCTTTTCCAGAATAGAAAGTATCTCGTTCTGAACTTGTGTATATTGCTTTTGCATGTAGTAACGTATACACAGATTCATTTTCAGAATTTCAGGAAACTTCCTTTGTTTTCTCATCGCTACATTATCCAGAGGTATTGCCGAAACCCACTTTCCTCAGCAACCAGCTGCTCTGGAATCTGATGATACAGTTGCTCAGTTTGACGGTGGTTATCGATAACCTGTTCAAGATTTGAAAAATATCTGTATTTTAAAAAATAAAGATGTGAAATGGAATTTCTAAGCGAATCGTTTAAGATAATGTCCATCCCAACTGACTTCAGGTTTTCCCATGCCTAAATATTTGTGGTTAATTGAAAATTACCGAAAATATTGCCGTAAAAATACTTCAGTGAATCATTCAATGGTATATTATTTTTCAGCGCAAGCAACACCATTTCATTTGCGCGAATCCGTTTCAGGTTCCCTTTCAAATTCCCCTGTGCATCTGCAAGATCTTCTTTCAGGTTTTGCTGCATTTGCATTAGAAGGATTAATTCTTTCTGCTCTGTTTTATTATTCTCATTGGCGTTGTTTATCTGGAGTGCAATGAGGATATCCACAACAACCAGAATAATTTCACCCACTGCATACCTGAGAAATTTCAGCGTCCTGTTTTCGCCTGTCAAATTCTTTCTGGCTTTTTTTAAAAAATTCATCATTCTCTAAACCAAGTTAAAAATGAAGACGGGTTTTAGCAATGGCGTTTGATCTTCCTTGCAACTCGCAAAAAGCTAATGTCGCAAAATTATCTGCGGTTGAAAGAAATGTTGATCGCTGGAAGCTGATGCCCAATTGATCGTAAATGCTCTAATTAGAGTCTGTCTATAGAGTCTCCTGATGCGTTGCACTAGTCCGAAAAATGCTCATCCCGCACAAAACGGGACTGCGCTTTTTCAACCGTCGTGCGCCTAATCAGAAGCATCTATAGTTCAGACTCCTGACTCTATGGACAGACACTAATTAATGCATAATCGATTTTGTTGTGAAAAATCTAGCCGGTTTTGGGAGTAAAAAATCCGTCGGTTGGACGGTTTTTTCTTTGATTCCGCTGGGATTACCGATGGTGGTCTGTTGGGGTCATTCTGCACAGAAAAGCTGAAACCTTCCTGTGTTTTTTATTTCTCAAAACCTCGCAGCTAAAGCGTCAATGTTTTTTTTAGTCAAGCCTTGAGCTCATGCTTAAGCGCTTGGCTCATGCCTGCCTTTAAAAACATGACCGGTTTTGAGAAATAAAAAAAACCGTCACGTGGACGGTTTTTCTGTGATCCCGCTGGGATTCGAACCCAGGGCCACTACATTAAAAGTGTAATGCTCTACCAGCTGAGCTACGGAATCGTTATCACTTTCTGGAAAGCTCCCCTGAAAGCGGGTGCAAATATAGATCGTTTTCCTTTTGAGCAAAATGAAATCTGAAAAAAGATTCTGATTTTGAATTTATTCTTCTTCCCCGCCGTCGTTAGTGCTCTGTTTCCCTAGAACAGGGTGCCGTTCAAACGGAATCGAGGAGTCGAAAAATAACCTGTATGTAACCAAAGTCCGGTAAAGAATCGTCCCCAGGTTAGCAATCACCTTTATCATTCTCGGATTAAAGTCGCCGATCCAGGTTAGAACAGTTTCGGTATACCGCATCTTAGGAACCACATAGTCCTCCGCATACTTAATCAATGCAGCCTCAACACCCCGTCCCTGATATTGCCTCGACACACCGAAAACGATTCCTAGCATTGTTTTGCGTTTACTAAACTTCAGATGATACATGAACTTGAGCTTTCCCCACCAGTTCAGATTTCCATTCACGTGTATAAAAAACTCATTCAGCTCCGGGATGTTGAGATAGAATCCAACCGGCTTATCACCCATAAAGGCAAAAAGAAGGATATCGGGATCCATTATCGTTTTCATGGATTTGATGATATTCCGGGCCTGTTCCATCCTCATAGCCTTAAATCCGGGCTGTCCACCCCAGGCAGAATTGTAAACCTCAAGGAAATGCTCGGCGATCTTTTCATGCACAACTCCACGCATGTGCGTTACCCGAAACGATTTATCAAGCCCAACCATTCCTGCTTTTTTTACGAAAACCTCCTGCGCAGGTACCAGCATATCCCGCCAGTAGACAAACTGGTTGAAGTAATTTTTGAACCCATATTCTTCAAAGAAAGCCTGGTAATATGTTGGATTATAGTTCATCCCATAACTCGGTGGCGACGTGAAATTATGAACAAGTAATCCCCAGAACTGATCTTTTTCCCCAAAATTTATCGGGCCGTCCATCCCTTCCATTCCTTGTTGGAGAAGCCATTCTTTGCACCTGTCCAGCAACATGAAAGCAGCATTGCTGTTGTCAATACATTCGAAAAAGCCCATTCCGCCAATCTTATGCTTTCCAGCTTTCGAGGTTTTCGGGTGTATAAATGCAGCAACTCGTCCAATCGGGTTTCCCTTTTCATCAACAAGGATCCAACGAGCCGCTTTGCCTCCTTGTTTGAATAGCCTGTTCTTTGCCGGATCAAAAATTTTCTCTATGTCCTGCCGTAAATGGGGGATATAATTTTTGTCTTTTTGATAAATGATGGCCGCAACGTGGAAAAATGCTTCATTTGTTTTTTTATTCTCAACAGCAAGTAGCTGCATAGTCTTGTATTTTTGCCAAAAATAGTGGAATTGAATGAAGGCTGATGCGGTGGTCGTAATTACTGGTGCTTCCTCGGGAATAGGAATGGCTTGTGCCCACGCTTTTTATGCGAACGGCTGCAGACTGGTCATCGCTTCCCGAAACCTCGATCCGCTACTTGATATTCAGAGGAAGCTTGACCCTTCTGCGCAAAGGGTATTTGTTCTTCGCACCGATGTTAGCGTCGAGGAAGATTGCCGCAAACTGATTCTTTTTACCATTGAAAAATTCGGGAGAATAGATGTCCTGATAAATAATGCCGGAATAACAATGAGGGCTTTGTTTAAAGACGTGGAGCTGTCGGTCCTCAAAAAAGTGATGGATGTAAACTATTGGGGAATGGTGTATTGCACCAAATATGCGTTGCCCTGGCTGCTTGAGTCCCGGGGATCTGTGATCGGAATGTCGTCTGTCGCCGGTTACAAAGGTTTGCCAACGAGAAGCGGCTATTCGGCCAGTAAATTTGCGATGGAAGGTTTCCTGGAAACGCTGCGTATCGAAAACAGAAAGACAGGATTACATGTATTGATTGCCCGTCCGGGCTTTGTTGCAACGAACATCAGGAACAGGATGCTCGCGGCAGATGGAACAGAGCAGGGCGAATCACATAAGGACGAAGCTAAATCAATGACGGCAGAGGAAGTGTCGAGGCATATTTTAAAGGCAGTTGTAAAGAGAAAGAATTACATATTGCTTTCAAGCACCTCCATTCTTTCTTTCTGGTTAAATAAGTTTTTTCCGCTCCTGGTCGACCGCCTTGTTTTTCAACATGTTGCGACCGAGAAGGATTCGCCTTTGAAATAGAAATCAAAAAAAAGAAACCTTTATTTTTTTCTAAGGTATACATCAATGTCTCAGGGCAAAGTACCTGCGGCAACTATTAAAATTTTCATGTTTATTGTGGTTTTATGTGATGGAAAGGGCGGATTTATCCGCCCTTTCTTATTTACGTGCTCCTGAGTTTTTCCTGATTAATTGTAGTAAATAAAAATCATTATGCAATGCACAATCTATTTTGCAAAACGTTTGTGGATACTCATTTTTTTGTGATTAATCTGATCGCTGCAATACAATGTCCGACTTCATTTTTTGGGCGGCGAACACGCTTTCACGTCGCAGGAGCTCCGCTCTATCGTTGCCGCTTATAGCAAAGTATAAAGCATCATGCTACCGATGTAAATCCTTGCTTTTACATACCCGTTTACGTTCCTGGAAAACAACAAATCAACATTACGCCTTTAATTTAGCAGCTATTTTCAGCTTTACTATTATTTGCATCTTTTAACCTGATTAATTCAGCACTCACATTTATTCTTACATTATTTGTATCCGCTTCCTGTATCAATTTCTTAAGCAATGACAGGCATTTTGCCGAATGCTTCGGAATAAATTCTGATAATAATTCATACACCTTACATAGGTAATTACAAGTGGCTTCATTGCCTTATGAGGCTATTTATCCGCTGTTACTTTGTATACGCGCTAATTGTACACAAGCGCAGGTAATACCAGAAGAAATGAAATGGCTTGAATTCATCCGCTGGATCGTACTGTTTACAGGACTATCCGTATTTGCTCAACCGCCAACGGTTGCCATCACACCGGGAGCAAATATGACCGTTTGCGCCGGCACTACCGTTGCAGCTTCTGCAGCCGTAAGTAATGCATTTGCAGGAACCACCTCCTATGGCGTTTCAGCAATCGGTTTTTCTCCGTACGCAATGCCTGGAGGAACAAATGTTACACTTGTTGACGACACAATCAAAGGCCCTTATCCAATTGGGTTTCAATTCTGCTATTACGGAAATACATATACCCAGTTTTACATCGGATCCAACGGATGGGTTGGCTTCAGTCCAGGAATGACACGTGCTTTTACCGCCAATTCAATCCCAAATACTACCGCGTTTGTCCCAAGAAACTGCATCATGGGACCCTGGATGGATTTCCACCCGGGATTTGCCGGAGGACCATACGTAAAATACCAGACACAGGGAATTGCTCCCTACAGAAGACTTGTTGTGCAGTGGCTAAACTGCCCGCTTTATCAATGCACCGGAGCAAAAGCAACATTCCAGATCGTCCTGTTTGAAAGTACCAACGTAATTGAAAATCATATTACTGCAAAACCGGTTTGCATGTCCTGGGCCGGTGGAACAGCTACCCAGGGACTTCATAATTCTACCGGTACACTCGCTACACCTGTGCCTGGAAGGAATGCTGCTGTATGGAACGTAACAAATGATGCAACCCGATTTACGCCGTCGGGCCCACCAAGCTTTACCATTAACTGGACTGCAAACGGATTTCCGATCGGCAGCGGGACCACTATTTCGACAACAGTTGCCGGCCCCGGTCCAACCAGGCTCATTGCCCGTGTTAACTTTCAATGTAGCAACCTTATTATATACGATACCCTCGATATTAGCGTCGGAGGTTCGGCTAGTGCTGCATTTTCAGTTCCACCGGTCGTTTGCGCAGGTCAGCCGGCTAATTTCACTTACACCGGTGGAGCGGCAGGAACCGGCGCCTGGACATTTGGCAGCGGAACTCCCGCCACAGGCACAACCCTTCCAACCCAGGCTTCATCCTGGGCCACACCCGGAGTTTACCCGGTAACATTGGTTGTTACTCCTTCAAGCGGCGCCTGCACCCCCGGCACCGTCACACAAAACGTAACTGTAACCGCACCGCCAACCTCTACCTTCAATCTGCCAGCTTCACTCTGCGTAAATACGAACGGTTCGATCACTTATTCCGGAGCAGCGCCTGCAGGATCTACTTATGCTTGGAATTTCGGAGCAGGAGCCACGCCAGCAACAGCAGCAACCACAGGACCGCACTCGGTTGCATGGTCATCAAACGGGAGTAAAACCATCTCTTTAACTGTTACATCAGGCACCTGTAGCTCTACTACGTCAAATACGATAACGATTAGTGCAGCTCCAACTGCAACGTTCACAATAAGCCCTTCCCCGGTTTGCGCCAGCGCCAATTCAACAGTAACCTTTACTGGAACTGCCGCTGCAGGAGCAACATACACATGGAATTTCGGGGCCAATGCAAGTCCGGCAACCGCTTCAACTGCCGGGCCTCATACCGTAAACTGGAGTGTTGCAGGAACAAAAACCATTACCTGTACAGTCAGCGCGGGTGGATGCTCCGCAACAAGCTCTCAGTCTCTTATTGTTAACCCGATACCAACGGCGGCATTTACGCTACCTGGCTCCGCTTGTATCGGCGCAAATGCGAGTGTTGTTTATTCAGGAACAGCTCCAGCTCCTCCGGCCGCTACATATACATGGAACGTTGGTGGTGGGACCCCTACCCCGGGAAATACACAAGGTCCTGCAAATGTTAGTTGGGCTACTTCGGGAAGTAAAACAGTAACGCTCACTGTAGCACAGAACGGATGCTCCTCTTTGCCTGTTTCACATACCATAAACATAACTCCGGCTCCGGTTGTAACGATAGCGCCTTCGCTTACTACAAGCTGCGCAGGCCAGACCATTACTGTTGGAACCACAGGAACAGCTCCACCTGTTGGAACAACCTATGCCTGGAGTTTCGGGCCTGGCTCAACGCCAGCAACTTCTACTTCTGCCGGACCAGTTTCGGTAAGCTGGTCAACCCCGGGAACTTCAACAGCAAGTCTTATTATTACCAGCGGTGGTTGTTCATCAGCGCCGGCAACCACAAACGTTACAGTTACTACGCCTCCAAGCTCGGCTATCACAGCCCCGCTAACCGGATGCCTTAATGTTGGAAATACGATTTCTGCTGCAGGGCCATTTCCAGTCGGAACTACCTTTGCCTGGAACTTCGGAACAGGTACAATAATAAGTGGAAGCGGTGCCGGGCCATATTCCGTTTCCTGGGGAAGCTCCGGAAACCAGACGATTTCTTTGACAGTAACCTCTGGAAATTGCGTTAGTACATCAACCAAAATCATTGATATTAAATCTGCAGCAGTTGCGGGATTTGCAGTGCCTCAGAATCTTTGCATCAACCAGGCCGGGCTTATTGAATTTACAGGAACAGCTCCTACAGGTTCTGTTTTCAACTGGAATTTCGGAGCCGGTGCTTCACCTGCTACCGCCAATATCGAAGGCCCTCACAACATCACCTATTCAACAAATGGAATAAAAACGATTAGTCTAAGCGTTTCATTCGGCGGCTGTCCCGCCTCCATAATGTCGCAAAACCTTACTGTTAACCCGGTTTACACTTCAACGTTCACAATGCCTCCAACAATTTGCAGGAGCGCTCCGGCTACATTAACCTACACAGGAAATGCTCCTGCCGGTTCAACCTATAGCTGGAACTTTGGTTCTGGGGCAACACCCGCAACGGCTAATTCTGCAGGGCCACAGTCAGTAAGCTGGGCAACTGCCGGTATATCAACTGTTTCCCTCACGGTTACCAACGGAATCTGCTCTTCAACCACCACTCAAAACATTACTGTTAACCAGGCACCAACAGCCACGTTTACTGTTCCCGCAAGCACCTGCCTGGGTTCTGCCGCAAGCATTGCCTATACAGGAAATGCAACTGCTGGTGCAACTTACAGTTGGACGTTCCCGAGCTCTTCCACGCCGACCCAGACCGGGGCAGGCCCATATTCTGTTACCTGGGCAACAGCAGGTTCTTACAATGCAGGATTAACAGTTACACAGAACGGATGCTCGTCGCCGGTAAACACCGTGCCTGTTACCGTTCAGGCAATTCCAACCACAACATTTACATTGGCAGCAAGTCTTTGTGCAAACCAGACAACGCCGGTTAGCTATTCCGGAAATGCAACTGCAGGCGCTACGATCACCTGGAATTTTGGAGCTGGTTCAACACCCGCAACAGCAGCAGGTGCCGGGCCTCACAATGTTAGCTGGAGCACACCTGGAGCAAAAACAGTGAGCGTTACCGTCGTTCAAAACGGCTGCAGTGGATCGTCAACGCAAAATATTACAATCAATACAGCCCCATCTGCCGCATTCACGCTTACAAACCCTGAATGTATCAATGATCCTGTTATTGCAACATATACAGGAGGAGCTCCCGGAAGTGCAAGTTTCACCTGGAATTATCCGGGTGCCACGCTAATCTCAGGTTCAGGATCAGGTCCGTTGCAATTGAGCTACGCTGCCGCAGGAAGTCAATCTGTTTCTCTCACCGTATCCCAGAATTCCTGTGCATCGGCCCTGGTTACGCAAACAACAGTCATTAATGCGCCGCCTTCATTTACAATCGCATCTCCTGCATTTGCTGGAATAAATACGCCCGTAGCCGTTACTTATTCAGGAACGCAACCGGCGGGCGCCACTTACACATGGAATTTTAATGGAGGAACTGTTGTTTCTGGCGCTGGCGCAGGTCCTTACCAGATTCAATGGCCAACACTTGGAATTAAAACAATTTCCTGCACCGTTACAGTAAATGGTTGCAACCCTGTAACACAAACAAGTCAGACAGAAGTTGTGAGTGCTGCGATCATGGCTTTTACAGCCGAAAGTCCGCTTTGTACAGACGTTAACGGAACCGTTCAATTCACTGGATTTGCGCTTCCATCTGCAACGTATGCATGGGATTTTGCAGGAGGAACGATCATCTCCGGTTCGGGCCCGGGTCCTTTGGAAATTAGCTGGCCAACTGCTGGTGCTAAAAATGTAACACTACAGGTAACGCAGCTTGGAATACCTTCTTCCCTAATGACTCAGGTTGTGCAGGTTAACGCAATTCCGGTGGCCGCTTTCATCCTGCCGGCATTTTTGTGCGAGGATAATAATTTAACAATCCAGCCAGGCGGATCTTTTGCGGCTGGTGCCACATATTCGTGGAATTTCGGCTCTGGTCAAACACCATCAACTTCCACAACTGCATCTAACACCGTATTATTTCCTGATGCAGGAACGGTTCCTGTTTCTTTTACAGTTACCGAAAATGGTTGTGCCTCATTGCCGGTTTCACATTCTGTTGAAGTTCGCCAAAACCCTGTTGCAAGTTTCACTTCAAACGCAACGGTTTGCGAAGGAGAGCCTGCAACAGTAACTTTTAACGGAACTGCAGGCCCAGGCAGCACATACAGCTGGAATTTCAACGGCGGCACGATCGTAAGTGGTTCTGGAGCCGGCCCTTACCAGGTTTCCTGGAATGTTCCGGGAACGATGCAAGTATCGTTACAGGTAACACAAAACCAGTGTTCTTCGGCAACTTTCGATGCAACTGTAATTGTTAAACCCCAGCCAGTTGCCGCCTTCAGCATAGTGTCAGATTCATGTGCCGGCGTTCCCGTACAAATTGATTTTACTGGAACTGCAGGCGCATCAGCTACTTACACCTGGGATTTCGGAACCGGAACAATTGAATCAGGAAGCAATGCCGGACCATATTCCGTTTCATTCCCTGGATCAGGCTCTTTTCCTGTAAGTCTTTTCGTTACGGAAAATGGCTGTACTTCAGAAACAGCCCTTGAAAACGCTTCATTAAACCAGCAGGCCGTCAACACATTTACACTTACAGATACAACCTACGTTAACCTTGTCGCAGAGGCCGAATTTACTGGAACAGCATTGGCCGGAACTTCATTTACCTGGGACTATCCGGGTGCAACATGGGTTTCAGGAACCGCAGGCGGGCCAATCGAATTAACCTGGCCGGCTATCGGAAATTATAACGTAAACCTCGAATTGAATAATAACGGTTGCATCGCATCATTGGTGAGCCATTCAATCGTAGTACTTGATCTCCCAGCAGCTGATTTTTCACTTGAAAATGATACGCTTTGTGAAGGTTCTGCAATGCTCATTACCTACGACGGTTCGGCAACTTCGGAAGCTATTTTCAATTGGGATTTTGATGGCGGAACGATTGTTTCGGGCAGCGGTGCCGGACCTTACCAGGTTAGCTGGAGCAGTGCCGGTGCAAAAAATATTACCCTGTATTTGCAGATTGGAGCGATCAATACTCCAACGTCTCAGGAAGAAGTTTTTGTAATTGAAGTTCCAACAGCCGATTTTACAATCCCCGCTGAAGTGTGTGCAGGCGTTTCAATTACTGCAAATTACACGAACACAACCGGCATTAACTCATTGTTCCAATGGACATTCGACAATGCGAATTCCATCACCGGCGATAATACCGGAACTCCTTCCGTTGCATGGGATACGGCAGGAATTAAAACCGTTACCCTCAGCGTTGCCGATGCAATGTGTATTTCACCACTGGTAACACGTACCGTTAACGTGAAGCCGTTTCCTATGGCGGTCATAACACTCGAAGATTTTGCCTGCAAGTCGGCACCAACAGACATATCATTCAGCGGAACAGCCGGTTCTTCAGCAACTTATACCTGGACGTTCGACGGCGGCTCAATCAATTCAGGCTCTGCACAAGGTCCTTTTTCAATTGAATGGAATACTTCAGGACCTAAACACGTCATTTTAAACATCACCGAAAACGGATGTATCGCGCCTGCGGCAGATTCAATCATCACCGTTCGCGAATTACCAAATGCAGATGCCGGCGAAACAGCCTTATTATGCTCTGGCGATTCAATTCAATTAAATGCCAACGTTAATCCTGATTATTCGTATCGCTGGTTTCCATCTGGTGGCTTAAGCAACGAGAGTATCAGTAACCCGATGCTATCGGCGTCAACGATTCACAGCTACCTTGAAACACAGGTTTATTCGGTTGAAACAAATGACGGCTTCTGCTTAAATACAGATTCTGTTATAATTAATGTTGCGCCAATGCCTGAAGCATTTTTCAGTCACCCGGTTCCGCAGTGTCTTAACGGAAACAGTTTTGATTTTAATGCAGATGGCTCATTCACGCAGGATGCATCGTTTAACTGGAATTTCGGCTCACATGGATTTACCCATTCTCCCGGCGATCAGAACCAGGCGGACGTAACATTTGATGCAACCGGAAATCAGCCCGTAACGTTGATTATCAGTCAATATGGTTGTAATAGCGCACCGTACACAGATTCGGCGCTTGTAAATGCTCATCCTGCAGCAGATTTCACGGCCCACAACACAAAAGGCTGCGTGCCGCTGGAGGCTTCGTTCGAAGGACAATCGACGTCCGGCATTCATACTACTTCATTTAACTGGAGTTTTGGGGATGGCGGACAATCCTCGGGACAGGCTCCGTCTCATAATTACACGGTTTCCGGTTATTTTAATGTTTCATTGACTGTAACCGATTCCAATGGTTGTACAGCATCACATTCACAACAAAATTATGTGCAGGTGCTTGAGCAGCCAATTGCAGGATTCAGACTCGATCCCGAATTAATATTTATCGGGCAGGATGAGCTCGACATTGTGAGCCTTTCCGAAAATGCACTTTACTCGTATTACGTAATTGAAGGCGATACAATTCTTGGGGCAACCAACACATATAATTTCACACAGGAAGGAGAATTTCCGATTACCCAGGTGGTGGTAAACGGGGCAGGTTGTACCGACGAAATCACGCATACCATAAGGGTTGAATACGGCACTGAATATTATATTCCACGTGCGTTCTCTCCGAATAATGACGGGCATAATGATGTATTTAAAGTTGTTGGTTCCGAGATAAAGGAATTTACATTATTGATATTTAATCGTTGGGGACAAATTGTTTTTGAATCAAACAACATCAATAATGGCTGGGAAGGAATGGCCTTTGATAACACGGTTCCAATGCCGGAAGGTGTTTATATTTTCCGCCTCGAAATGAAGAATAAAGAAAACCGTGATATTGTCGAAAATGGTTCTATCACGTTGTTGAGGTAACGAGATTATAACAAATAAAAAAGCATTATTAGTTTGGGCGATGGCCGGGCTGCCCTGCCTGTATCTGCCAGCCAAAGCCATGCTTTGCCAGGCAGGATACCTGGCGGCATCCCTATCGCTTTCCGTGCAATTTGATCAGTTAGTGTCTGTCCGTAGACACTAATTAGTGTCTGTCCACAGAGTCGGGAGTCTGAACTATAGAGGCTTCTGGTTAGGCGCACGACGGCTGAAAAAGCACAGTCCC
>Ga0105044_10009372_pt1 | contig 13406 bp, 6 predicted proteins | sample MAT01_FD_78092 | JGI IMG/M metagenome (GOLD analysis project Ga0105044, IMG submission 78092) | Freshwater microbial communities from Lake Fryxell liftoff mats and glacier meltwater in Antarctica - MAT-01 | ecosystem: Environmental > Aquatic > Freshwater > Ice > Liftoff microbial mat | place...
AAATACCCCGTCATCTCCAGATAGCCGCGCCCCACGGGCCGGCCACCCTCGAGCAAGGTGCTCGCGCCTTCCCAGTACACCGCGCCGGTGGTCAGACGGGAATCCAGCTCCTGGTCCGGCAGGAGCGGCTCGGTATCGAACGTCCGCTCGCCCACCTGAATGCGCTGGGCGATGGGCCAGGACGCGCGGCTGCGGGCGGACGTCCACTGGCGTAGTGGTGTGAAGCGAACCGTGGCAGGGTCGACCAGGCGCGTCTCGCCGGACGGGCTGTGGAAGGCGGCGTAGCGCTGGAGCGGCGCTTCATCGGGAGGGGCGCCCTGGCGCCGGATCTGAAAAGCCAGCAGCGCGCTGCCGTCATCGAGGTTCATGCCGATCCAGTCCCAGCCCGCGGCATCCGGGGACAGGGCGGCGCTGGACCACTCGTGATCGAGCCACGCGACACCCTTCATGAGCGTAGGAGCGCCTTCAGGCGCGAGATCGCTGGAGGATTCGCCGGAGGATTCGCGGGAGGAATCGCGCCTGAAGGCGCTCCTACGGGCGAAGATCCGGACTTCCGCTTCAACCTGCAGCTGCGGCCTTGAGTAGTAGTAACTCGCCTGCGTCGCTAACGGGCCCTTTCGCGACACGCCATCCTCACCCTGTAGCCAGGGGGGTCCCTGGCCGGCGGCACGGAAGTTCAGCGTGAAACTCCGCGCGGTGATCTGTCCCACGTAGGTATCGGTCCGTGCGTCGCGTTTGAGCGACCACCCATCAAGGCGCACCTCCGTATCGCCGGTCGCCGCCTGTACCAAGTCAAAGCCCGTGCGGGCAATGCGTTCGTCGAGCAGCAGCTTGCCTTCCCCCGGGCGCGCCAGCGCCGCGTGGGCAATCACCAGCTGGCGAGCCGCGAAGACGCTCGGATTGGCCGGATCCACGTCGGTGCGCACGCGGAAGAAGGTGACCTGAAACCCCAGCGGCCGCGAGGCATCGCCCAGCCAGCCCGTCAGGTACCACCACTCGGTGGGAAGTCCGGGTGGGCGCCGAAGTCTGCCGGGAAGCGCAGCGCGCGTGGCACTACATCCGGGAAAGTGACGACGGCTCCGCGCGCCGGCGCAGCAAGCGCACCGAGGCTGAGCAGCAGGTGCCGGCGACTCAGCATCACCAGTCCTCATGCACGGCGCGGAGCGGGCTCACGCCCGTGGCGCGCCGGCCAGCGAGCGCGGCAGTGACAGTGGCGCAGAGGAGCAGGGCGATGGACAGGCCAGCGATCAGCGCCGTCGGCACAGCGAAGTCCATGGTCCAGTGGAAGGACTGGCGGTTGACGACCCGAATCAGCACCAGCGACACGAGCAGGCCCGTCACCAGCCCGACCAGAAGTGCATGCCCGGTGGCCAGGGCACCCTCCAGCGCGAAGACGCGGAGTACCTGGCTGCGCGTGACGCCCACATGCCGGAGCATGCCGAACTCCCGGGTCCGGGCGATGGCCTGGGCCGAAAACGTGGCGGCAACGCCGATCATGCCGATCAGGATGGCAGCGATCTCCAGCACATAGGTCACGGCGAAGCTCCGGTCGAACACCCGCAGGCTGAGGGCGCGGATCTCACCGGTGGCGTTGAACTGCACGGCGTCGCCCGAGGGCACGGTCTTCTGCAGGTCGCGAATCACGTCGTCGGCGCTCGTGCCCGGGCGCAGCCAGAGCGCAGCCTCGGTGCGGGTGCGGTCGCCGGTCAGCCGCTCGTAATCCTCGCTTCGCAGGATCACAGAGCCGAACTGCCGGGCGTAGTCCCGCCACACTCCCGCTACCGTGAAGGTCTGGACCTGGCCGGCGAGGGGCAGCGCCAGTGACTGGCCGGGTTGGGCGCCATAGAGTTCTGCCATGGCCTCGGACACCCAGACAGGAAGGGCCCCCGCGGGTACGGCGGCCTCAGCGCCGACGAGGGGCAGCAGCTCCGCAGCACTGGCCAGGTCCACCGGGCGCGCGATGATGGCCACCGCCGCCCTGTCGGGTGCCAGCGTCACGCTGGTGGCCCGGGAGAACTCCACGCGAGCCACGCCCGCGTGCCCCGCGATGAGCCGCAGGTCCTGCGCAGAAAAATGCGTATCGGTGGTGAACTGGCCGATGCGCGCGTAGACGTCGGCGGGCAGCACGCGGATGAGCCAGTCTTCCAGCGAGCCGCGGAAGCTGCCCACCATCGTGCCCATCGCGACCATCAGCCCGAAGCTTGCGACGATGCCGGCCATGCCGATCGCTGCGCCGCCGGGCGCCCGCGCCAGCCGGTTCGCTGCCAGCAGCAGCATGGGCCAGCGGGTGCCGAGTGCTGAGCGCTCGAGCCAGCGGGCAACCGGCCGGAAGGCGAAGCCGGCCAGGCGCGGTTGCAGGGCGATCACGCCGATCAGGAGGCAGCCGATGGCCAGATAAGCTGCCAGCGATACTCCCCCGATCGCCGGCAACCAGACCAGCACTGTGGCCACGGCGATCAGCAACAATCCAGGGGCGAGGCGGCCGAGAGGCTCCAGGGCGTCCTCCTCTGCACCCGACCGGAGTGCCGGCGCGATCGCCGCGCGGGCCGCTTCCCGGGCGGGGACCAGGCCACCCGCGATGGCAGCGCCGACGCCCAGTGCCGCGTAGCCAGCGGTCATGGCCGGCGGCAGCACCAGTAGTGGCCGGAAGCCGCCGAAGCCGCCGCTACCCAGGTCGCCGCCGAGGGCGCCGAGGACGGCCTGCGCAATGCCGATCCCGAGCACCAGCCCGAGCGCGCTGCCAAACACACCGATGGTCGCCGCTTCAGCCACCAGCAGCCACTGCAGCTCCCCGGCGGTCACGCCTGCAGCCCGCAGGTAGGACAGCTGTGGCCGGCGGGCCAGCGTCGCCTGAACCTGCAGCGAAAACACCAGGAAGCTGCCGGTGAACAGCGCCACCAGTGCCAGCACGTTGAGGTTGACCCGGTAGGCCCGGGAGAGGGTGGCAAGGCGGGACTCAGCAGCGTCCGGCCCGGCGACCGTGATGCCGGGAGGCAGCGCCAAGGTTGACCGCAACGACTCCACGGTCACGCCGGGCTGCAGCCGCAGATCGATGCGCGTCAGCAGGCCAAGCCTCCCGAGGCGCCATTGGGCAAAGCCGAGATCCATCACGCCGAGCAGCCGGCCGCGCGCGGTGGCTGGCAGGCTGCCGCGGACGATCAGTGTCAGCTGCTGGTCGCCGGACTGCAGGCGCAGTTCGCCGCCAGGCTGCAGCCCGAAGCGCTCCAGCGCGGCGGGGGAGAGGAAAATGCCGTCGGCAAACAGCGCGAAGCGGGAGGTGGGTTCTGCGTCGGCCGCGCGCGCCTGTCCGAACGAATAGTCGGGCAGCAGCTTGGGCGAGACCCAGCCGGCGCGCAGCGCGTCTACACCGAGGATCGGCAGCCGGGCGTCGCTGCCCATGACGAGCACGTCAGTCGCCAGCACAGGACTCGCCAGTTGCACGCCGGGATGAGCCGCCACCCGGGCAAACAGCTGCTCGTCGAAACCGCTCCGAGGACCTTCGATGGCCGCGTCGGCCTCCCCATTCACCTCGCGAAGGGCGGCACTGAATTCTGCCAGGGCTGCGGTGTTGATGAGGCTAACCGCGTAGCCCAGCGCAACGCCCACCGCAATGGCCAGCACCTGCACAACGGTGCGGAGGCGGTGGCTCCGGGCATGGCCGGCACTGAAATGCCACCAGAGCCAGAGCATGGCTAGCCTGCCCGCGGCCCAGGCCGCAGCCGGCCGTGATCAAGCGTCAGCACCCGGTCGGCCCGTGCTGCGGCAATGGCCGAGTGGGTCACCAGCACGCCGGCGGCGCCCGCAGCGCGCACCTGGTCACCCAGTAGAGCAAGGACGGTAGCGGCGGTGTCCGGGTCCAGGTTGCCCGTGGGTTCATCCGCCAGTACCAGTGCGGGCCGGTGGACGAGCGCTCTCGCCACTGCCACCCGCTGGAGCTCGCCGCCGGACAATTCCCGGGGCGGACTTCCGTGGCGCTCGGCGAGACCGACGGCGTGGAGCATTTCTGCCGTACGGTTCTGCCGCTCCGTCACCGTGACGCCGAGGAGTACCAGGGGCAGCTCCACATTCTGGGCCACTGTCAGGTGCGGGAGGATGTGAAAAGACTGGAAGACGAAACCCACCTGGGCCCTGCGCAGGCGCGTGCGGCCATCGTCGTCCAGCGCCATGAGGTCCACGCCGCCGATCCGGACCGTACCACTGTCCGGCGTATCCAGGCCCGCGATCAGGTTGAGCAGCGTGGATTTTCCAGAGCCAGACTCGCCCATGATCGCGATGAACTCGCCTTCGCGGACGGCGAACGACAGCGCACTGAGGATCTGGCGGTTGCCGTAACGTCGCGCGAGGTCGAGTACTTCGAGGCCGGCAGCCGTCATTCCCTAGTGCCGCAGTGTCTGATCTGGCTCTGGTTCGTCCCCGGCGCCGGCTTCGGGTTCCACGTCGTCAGCGGTCTCAGCGGGCGCGTCGTCGGTAACATCCAGCAGCTTGGCCGGAAGTTCCTTCGCGGCCTTCGCGCCGAGCTTGCGGATGTCGTCGGCCCTGCGCACGAGGTTGCCCTTCCCGGTATGGAGCCTCTTGACCGCCTCGTCGAGGCTGCCACTGGCGAGCTGGACATTCCTGGCCACTTTCTCCAGTTCCACGATGAACAGGACAAAGGCGTCGTGCATGCGGCCCGCCTGCTCGGCGATCTTCATGACGTTCCGGTTCTGGCGCTCGAGCCGCCACACGCTCTCGACGACCCGGGCAGTGGCCATCAGGGTGGTGGGACTGACGAGTACCACGTTCTTCGCCCACGCCGACTCGTAGAGGCTGGGGTCCGTCTGGACGGCCGCCAGGAACGCCGGCTCCACCGGCACGAACATCAGCACGAAATCCAGGGACTCCAGTCCGTACAGGGCCGGGTAGTTCTTCTCGCTCAAGGACCTGATGTGACTGCGCAGGGACGCCAGGTGCTGCTGAAGCGCCGTCTCCCTGGCTTCGTCGGTCTCCGCACTGGCGTAGCGCTCGTAGGCCACGAGAGACACCTTGGAGTCCACGATCAGGTTCCGATTGGGCGGCAGGCGGATCAGTACGTCCGGCTGCTGACGGTTGCCGTCCTCAGCCACGCGGCTGTCCTGAACCTCATACTCGCGGCCGCGGGTCAGCCCCGACATCTGCAGCACGCGTTCCAGGATGATCTCGCCCCAGGTGCCCTGGGTCTTGGCTTCGCCCTTGAGCGCAGTGGTCAGGTTCCTGGTGTCCTGACTCACCTGCTGGTTCAGGGCCATGAGCCGCTTCAGTTCGTCCTTCAGGGACCGGCGCTCACTCGTGTCGGTGATGTGGGTGTCTTCGATTTTCTTCTGGAAGTCCTTGAGACGCTCCCGGAAAGGATTGAGCAGCTCGTTCAGCTTCGTCTCGTTGGTGGCGGTGAACTTGGCGGTCTTTTCCTCGAGGATCTGGCTGGCAAGGGACTTGAAGGTGTCCGTGAAGCGCTTCTCCGTGTCGGCCAGCACCGCATTCAGGCGCAGATCGTTCTCGGCCTTGCTCCGGGCAGACGCAGCCAGTTCGGTTTCCAGCTCGCTGATGCGGGCAGCGCGTTCTTCGAGGGTCGCTGTCAGGCCCCGCACCCGCGCCCCGGCCTGGCCTTCGTTCTCTGCCTGGGCCACCTGAACCTGCTGCAGCTGGCCGGCGAGGAGGCGGGCCCGCTCTTCGAACACGGCCCGGGGCCGGCTGGCGACGAGCCAGCCCAGGCCCACGCCGACGACCAGGCCCAGCAGGCTGCAGGCAAGAATGACGAGGGTCCCGGAGTCCATGGGGCCAGTGTAGCTGGCCCCGGCGGTAGCAGGGTTACTGGTACCTGCAGCCCGTGCCCACCGGGGTGTAGCCCACAATGAGGTCCGCGCTGTTCACCTCGTAGTGAATCTCGCAATGGGGCCGGTCCGGTTCCACGTAGACCCAGTTGCCGTTGGGGAGCGGGTAGGTTTTCTCCTGCCAGCCGGCCTGGGACGCGCGGCTGGTGGGGCGACGAACCAGGTCCCGGATTACCGCAACGTTCTGGCCAATGACGGCATCTCCATACTCTTTCAGCGTGGGGATCTGGGAAGGGCTGCAGGCTCCCAAGCCGATGGTTAGCAGCAGAAGGCGTCTACCGGGCATGGGTCGTTGTCTCAGTCGTCCAGAGCCACGGCTACGGAAGGCACCCCGTCGAACAGGGCCGGGTAGGTCAGACCCGCGGCAACCGGCATTCCCGGAAAGCTGAGCGAGGAACGCAGCACACTACCGAAGCGGTCGCCGCCGAAGAGATCGAGGCGCACCTGGAACATATCGTGCAGGCCCGCAATCGCATTCATGCCGGGGACACGATTCATGAACCGGCTCAGTCGTCCGCCTTCGCCCGAGAATGTTGCCCCGTCAATCACCGCACGACTCTCCGCAAAGTTGTTGGCGCCCTCCATGGGCATGTCGAAGCGCTGTTTGCCCTGAGCTGCGCCGCCCGGGGCCCAGGTCGGGTTGTAGCTAACGATCCGATCATAGGCGTAGGCGAAGCTGGCAGCACCTGCCGAGAAGGCAAAGCCCTTGCGAAACTCGCCGCCGCCGAGCTGGGCTGTCGCACCCCCGACCAGTCCCGACGCGCCGACACGTCCCAGGCTCCAACTATTGCCATAGGCCGCCCCGACAGCCCCAAATCCGACGCCCCCGACGGCACCCAGGGCGGCGCCGCGCAGATCCCCGCCGACTATCGCGCCCGCTGTTGCCCCGCCGGCGATCGCGCCCACGGTGCCTGCCCCGGCCACCGTCGCGCCGGCGGTTGATCCCATGTACCACGCGCTGGCGGCGCCGCCGGTGTAGTACGCCGCGACCGCGGCGAGGATTTCGCGGCCGTATTTGTCGACGACCCGCCGGAAGAGGCTGCCAATGCCACTAACGAGGCGCTTGAAGAATTTGCCGATGCGGCCCAGGAAGAACCCGCTCGGGTCGATCAGGGAGCCGGGGTTGTTGGCGACGTAGGCGTAGCGGTTCAGGGACTGGGGGTTGATCAGGTTGCCCAGCATCGGATCCGGCGCCAGCATCGTGCCCAGAACGGGGTCCTGCAGTCGGCCGTTCATGTGGATGAGGCGCACGTTATCCAGGTGTTCATGGCCCGTGTAGCCCCGTTCCAGGAACTGACGGTCGGTTGCCCGGAGGTCCGCCAGGTCGGCACTCCCGTTGGGATTCCTGCGCTTGCCAAACACATCGAAGCGCTGAGTCAGTGTTTCACCACCGGCACCCACGACCCGGGTCAGCGTGTCGACGCTGCCCTGATGATCCCTATGCAGGAAGTAGCCGTCTAATAGAGCGGGCGTGTTTTGCTCCACCTGGGAGTAAATGGCCTCTCCATTGGCGAACACGGTCGAGCGGAACCGGCGCTGGGTCCCGTTGACCTCGACCTCGAAGTGCGGGCCGATGTACCAGGTGGTCAGGGTGTTCGATCCCGTCCGCGCCACCTGCCGGATGCGCTGGCGGTCAGGGCCATAGGTGAACTCGGCGAAATCCCCGGTCCCGTAGTCGATGCGCCGGGGCAGGGGAAACGGGTGCCAGCTGATCGCCTTGCCGTGCCGTGCGGCCATGTTGCCGTTCGCGTCGTAGGCGTAGCTGCGAGTTCCGGCGGGGCCACCCGACACTCCGGTGACTGCTCCCGGGTGGGAGCTGGCGTAGGCGTAGGTGCCCACGTCGGACTTCGACAGGATGCGGCCACCCGCGTCGTAGCCCAGAGCCAGCGTCAGTCCGTCGTTGAGTCGGGCACTCAACAGCCGGTTCTGCTCGTCATAGGTGAAGTCCTCCGTCACCCCCTGGCCCAGATCCCGGCGCTGCCTGAGGTTGCCCACCTTGTCCCAGAGGTAACTGTAGTTCTGCCGCTGCGCACTCAGCGCAGCGCCGGTGCGGATCGCCTTCAGGCGGGTACTCGCCCGGTCAAAGTCCCGCTGCTCGTCGATGGCGGTGCTGCTGCCGAGCCGGACCAGCCGTTCCCGGCCCAGGGCATCCTGCTTTTGCAGGTCGTAGAGAGGCAGCCACAGCCCCCCGCCGGCGGACACGTCCTGTTCCACCACGTCCACGTGACCAGCGTCGTAGCGCAAGCCCAGATACAGCCGGGCACCGCTGACAGTGGCCGGATAGACCATCGACGTCACGCGGCCCAGTGCATCCCACCCGTAGTTGGTGACGTAAGAAGTCCCCTCCAGCGTCGTGGTCACAGCGGTGCGGCGCCCAAGGCTGTCGTAGGTGTACTGCTCGGCGAAGCCGGCGGGATTGGTCCCGACGGAGGCCGTCACCCGGCTCGGCAAACCCAGCAGCGGGCCACTGGTTCCGTTGAACTGCCAGCTGGTGAGGCCCTGCCCTGCGTCACTGCGCTGGATGAGACGGCCGAGCTGGTCGTAGGTGAAACTGATGACGTTGGCTGGTGCTGCCGCATCTGACTGGGAAACCAGCTCGCCAAAGGCGTTGTAGTCCGACGTCCGGCGCCCGCTGTCGGGAGAATCTGCTGCGGTTGGCAGGCTCCGCTCGTCGTAGCTCAGCACTGTTCGGGTGCCATTGGCGTCGGTGATGGTGGCGAGGTCACCAAAGGCCGTGTAGCTGTAAGTCGCGGCGCCGCCGGTCGTCGGGGCCACAGCGATCAGCCGTCCCTCCGCATCCAGAGTGTGAGTAGTGACGCGATTCTCCGCGTCCCGCAGGGTGCGGGTGAGCCGGTTCGAGTTCCAGCGCGTACTGGCGCTGCCCCCGGACTCGTCGGCGGGCCGGTCTTCCGACCGTCGCTGGCCGCGCACGTCATAGCGGTTCTCAACCCAGAACTGGGCTTCACCGGTAACGTATGGCACAGTCTGGCGGGCGAGCCGCCCCAGCGCATCGAACTCCTGCAACTGACGACTGGTCTGGCCACCGGCGAGGCTGGATTCCTGGCCCACGGTGCGACCGTAGGCGTCGTGGATGGAGCTTGAGACGTAGCCGTCGCTGCGCGTGGCCCGCAGCTGGTACTCCCCCCGGGCGCTGAAGCAGGCGCCTCCGCAGCGGTTGTAAGCATAGGTCGTGGCGGGGCCCGCGGTCCGGGTCTCCTGCCGGAGCCGGGCAAACTCATCCCAGCTCCAGCGCGTCACCAGACCACGCGGCGAGGTCCGGGACAGCTCCACATCCAGTGCGTAGTTCCACTCGGACGTGACGACCGGACTGGCCTGTCCGGGGATCAACGCCGTCTCCGTCTGGGGCCGGTCACTAAAGCTCGGGTAGGTCCAGGCGGTGCGCCGGGCAGCGGCCGGCTGATCGGCGGGGCTCCGGGCGAGCTCGGTCAGCTGGCCCGCGCTGTTCCATTTACGCGTGGTGACCAGCTGTTTCGCCACAGGTCCCGGCGCGCCCGAGGTCTCCGTCAGCTGTCTGCAGGTTGCCGTGGACCAGCTGTAAAGGGCGGTGCGGGTCGACGCGCTTGCGGACGAAATGTCCCGGGTTGTGTCCACCCGGAGTGGCAGGCCGAGGCAGTACTGGGCGGTCCGCGCCGTCTCGTCGAATACCGAGGTCACGATCGTGTTGAAGGTGGTGGCGGATGCCGGTGACGACACGGTGGTCGCTTCACGCACCGGCAAGCCATGGTTGAAGTCATAGGTCAGGGTCCGGCTCACGGTGCTGACCAGTTGACCCAGCCCGCCGCCATCCGGGTCGGACTCGTATTCCGCCTGAGTCTCGGACTGGAGATGGGGAAAGTGATAGTCACCCGCCGCATCGCCGGTTGCAGCCGGTTTTGCGTCCGCACCCCAAGTGGGGTTGCGCTCACTCAATTTGCGGCCGTCACTGCGTTCGGTGGTAAAGAGCTCTGGGATGCCGATGAAGGGAAAGTCCTGGCGGTAGCGCACCTCGCTGAACACGGCCACGCCGTGGAGAGCCGCGTACCGGGAGTCAGTGGCACGAATCTTCTCGAAGCCCAGGAATCCCCGGCCCAGTCTGCTCAGGCGGCCGTTCCAGTAGGCGTAGCTGTTGGTATAGGTGCCACCGCTGCCGTCGTTTCCCGTGTAACGCGTCACCACAGGCAGCGGACCGCCCCGCAGGAGGTACTCGCCCGCGGGCGCTGCACCGCTCCGCGTATAGCCGGCGAAGGTGGCGAGCGTTTCATACACCGGTTGAAAAAAGTTGCCCAGCCCATCAGTCGCTGCGCTCAGCAGGTCAGGACGGGGGCCGCTGTGCTTGCGCACCTGCCACCGCCCGGTGGTCTCCGCAAAAACGAGGTCCGGGAGGCCGTCACCCGTCACGTCTACCGGGGCGAGGCGCGCCGTAGTTCCCGGCGCTGGCCCGCCCCCAAGGTCGAAGTAGCGGGTGGCATCCGTGTTGCTGAACGCCTGCCCCTGGCTCGAACCCCCCGCCAGATGCACGCGCCACGTGTTCGCATCGAGTCGGCGGACGAGATCTTCGCGGCCGTCGCTATCAAGATCCGCGGCCCGGACAATCTGGCCGACGGTGGTCGAGAAGCCCGTCGCCTCGGGGCTGGCCAGCGCATTGCCCAGGCTTCGTCGCGTCTGCCACCCCAGCGCACGATCCCGGTAGGCGACGTCCGTCAGTCCATCGCCGTTCATATCGAGGGTGACCGCATCCAGGGCGGGTGGCGTGGTAAAGAGCGGCTGGAAATCGCTCCCCGTGGACAGGAATCCTTCGTAGTACCAGGGTGGTCCGGCGAGACTCAGGGTGCCCCGCAGAATCAGCAGATCCTGCCGGCCGTCGCCGTCGAAATCGGGGGCACCGCCGGCGCCGTCCAGCACCGGCAGAAAGGTGGTCCCCCCGTTGACGGTGGTGCCAAGGCTCGTGGTGATCTCCGACGCGAATCCTGATCCCGTGTTCCGCCGGATGCGGACCCCGTACTCCCGGGAGTAGACCAGGTCATCGAGGCCGTCGCCGTCCACATCGATGATGAGAGGCGAGGGGACCGTGGTGGTCGACAGCCCCGTATCGATGGCACTGAGAAAACCACCGGCCCCATTGGACCGGTGCACAAACCAGGTGGCTGGTGAGCCCGGCCCCTGGGCCAGAAGGTCCCGGCGCCCGTCCCCGTCGTACTCCAGCACCCGGCCGGTGCCGTAGCGGGCGACACCGGTGTTTAGCGGTGCACTCGAGTAGACGTTGACGCTGGTCGCGTTGGTCAGTCGCACGTGCCAGCGTTGGGTCCCGCTGACGCTCACCGGCAGGTACAGATCGGCATCCCCGTCGCCGTCGTGATCCGCCAGGAGCGCGTCCGCCGCGAGCGCATCCGTGGGACCGATCACGGGGGCGGCGAAGCCCCGTACGCCGATCTGCCAGGCAAACGAGGTTGCCGGCAGGCACTCCAGCGGACCGCACTGCTGGATGCTGGCGACCTGGCTCCGCTGGCTGCTGTTGCCGGTGGTGTAATTGAGGGTGTAACGGTGGACCAGCCCGAAGCCTGAACCGGCATCGAACTCGTATCTGATGGTGCTGAGCCGCTGCAGGACCTGCCAGCTGGCGCCCCAGCGATGGAATTGGCGCTGATCCCCGGCTGGCCTTGCCTCATAGCTGAACACCAGGCGGAAGCGCGCTCCTGCGCCAGCGCTGTCCCCCGTCCAGCGGATCTCGGCGGGGAGTGCTTCCCCGGAGACCAGGTCTTCCTGCCACGCAAACGCGATATGGTTCCCGAACTTGTCGCTGATCTGATTGATGACCCACTCCCGGACTTCGCTCGCGGTGCCCAGCGCCTCGATGCGGGAGTCAGCGTCGTTGCCATAGCGCCAGGTGAGGCCGTCCGGATGCTGCACCTCGAAACTGGCGGGACCTGAGCCCTGCCGTCCCCGGGAGATCACCCGCCGCAGGTTGTTGATCTCCGTGCGGTACTCAGCGCCGTCGCTGCCATAGCGCCCGGCGACCAGCACCAGCGGCTGGCCGTCGAGGCAGTAGCGGTCGCCCGGGGCAAACCGCACCCCCTGCACCCGCCCATCCACCGCGAAGTTCAGGGGGCAGCGGGTGATCCGCGACAGGCCCGCGACCGTGAAGCCGATGCCGGCCAGCCCATCGCTGTCGTGACTGGTATAGCCGAGGCCGATACCCGGCCGCAGCCCGCCGCGCCCTGCTGCAACCGTGACCGGCACCAGGTAAGTGGCAGCCCCCGTTGCGGACACGCCGAACTCGGCGTCCAGCCGGCCCACGGCCGTCGTGCCCGCGGCTGAGGCGCTGGCCAGACCCGCCACGAGCAACCTGAGGATGACGACCCAGGACGAAGGCTTCTGCAGGGGAGCGATGCGACGGGGATGCGGCATGACGACCTCCGAAAACGGCAGCGGGTTGCTGGAGGCCTATGAGAGCAAGCGCGGGTCCTGGCGCGCGACGCGGGAAACTCCTCGATTCCAGTCCTTTTGCGGCGCCTGGACCGAATACCTGCAAAGACCTGAGTTATTCTTGCCGCCCCCAAAGGGCGGAAAAAAACCATGGCCAGACCCCGGAACCGACGACTTCCTGCAGCCCTGCTGCTCGCTACGGCGGCCCTCGTCGGCCCCCAGGGCTACGCCCAGACCACGACATGGGAGTTCACGACCGTGGCGGATTCGTCCGCCGAGCTGGCGTCCTTCAGCATTCCTGCCGTTAACGACGCCGGCCAGATCGCCTTTGTCGCCACCTTTGATGACGGCGCACTCGGTCAAGTGGTGTATCGCCGGGAAGGCAACGGCGTGCTGACGGTCATTGCCGACACCATTACCAACACCAGCGCTCAGATTGCTTCCTTCAGCGGTGATCCCAGCATCAATGCCGACGGCCTCGTGAGCTTCGCGGCAATTCTGGATGACGGTTCCAGGTCTGTGTTGCGTGGCAATGGTGGCGCACTGCTCACCATCGCCAATACGGTTGCTGACGGGCTTGATTCCATCGACAGCAAGCCATTCGTCAGCGACACCGACGGTGTGGTGGTCGTCCGGGCCGTGCGCAGCGCCGACGGCGCGCGGGTGATCCTGAGGGGCACGGGCGCCGGGGCGCCGACCACCCTGCTCGCCAGCACGGGGCTCTACGATCCCCAGGATGTGGCAGGCATCAATGGCAGCGGCGTCGTCGCCTTCGAAGCGCTGGATGGCACGGGCGCAAAGGGTGTCTACCGCAGGACCGAAGCCGGTCTCGTCACGCCGATTGCAGTCACCAGCGCCGGCGGATTCACCAGCGTCGAGGCTTTGGACATCAACAACAACGGCACGGTCGTGTTCTTCACCAACACGGCGGCGGGCGTTGCAGAGTTGTCGGTGGACACCACCGGCACGCCGGTCAGCTTTGCGAGCACTCAGGGAACACCCTTCGTTACCTTCGGCCCGGCGGCCGTCGCCGAGTCTGGCGCTGTGGCGTTTCGCGGCACCTTCGCCCTCGGCCTGGACGCGATCTTTGCCGGCGGCACGGGCCTTTACGAGAAGGCGATCGCTCTGGACGACACG
>Ga0105044_10009373_pt1 | contig 13403 bp, 17 predicted proteins | sample MAT01_FD_78092 | JGI IMG/M metagenome (GOLD analysis project Ga0105044, IMG submission 78092) | Freshwater microbial communities from Lake Fryxell liftoff mats and glacier meltwater in Antarctica - MAT-01 | ecosystem: Environmental > Aquatic > Freshwater > Ice > Liftoff microbial mat | place...
AAGTAAATACTTTAAGATCGAGTCATATCAGAAGCGACATTTCAACTTAACGGAAAGACGACATTTTAACTTAATTCTTACATCCAATTTTTTATATGTTGATTCATAATAGAAAAACATTTAAAATTTTAGCTAGTTTAACTTAATTCTTAAAAGGTAGTATTATGCAAGTACAAGTAACTAGCTCAGGGACGTCAAAAGTCATTTCGGACTATAATTCATGCAGTTTCAGTGAAGATGGTGATTTCGATATTTATGTGAAGCCAACCAAAACTTATGACGACACTCAAACAAAAGGGAAAATCCGAAAAGTAGCTATATGTTTTACTGAGAGGCTGAACTCTAAGACAGATGGAATATCGAAAACAAATTACGGCATTGGGAGATATTCTCAAGTAGCAGGAGGAAATTCAAGCCAAGTGTATTTTAATACACAGCATGTTACCCCAGGGCTTCCTCGTGAGTGGTATATGGAGCGTTCTTTGAAGCTTGGTTATGGAAAGCTCCATGTGGAAGGGGGGAAAGCGACAAATTTAAGAGTTTGTTGGGAAGAAGTGTTTGATAGAACTTTTAAGAATAGTGACTACAAGACAATTGTTTTATTAAAAATGGATTCTTGGCAAGTTTACCATTTAGAGGGTCTTGAAATTGATTATTTTGATTCTGATGAAGAATATACAAATGGATATCTCGCAGCTGCGAAGAAGTTAAACGCAGGGCTTTTTCAAGAAAAGCCTACAAAAACTTCTTCTTCTGAGCCATCAAAACCATGGAAAGAGATCCTAGGTTTTCGACAAAGAAAGAAGCAGGCTCCAGTTGAAACACAAAAACCTACATTTAAGGAGAAGCTTAGTAAATTTTTTGGGGGATCACTGTTTCTTCAGTAAAATTAAATTTGATCGATTATAAAGCGCGCAAACCTTTTGGTTTTGCGCTTTTTTATGGGAAATGCGAAATTGATCTTCGTCATTACAAATAGGTCTTGTTGTATAATAGGCAGCAATTAAAACGTATTAGCTCTATCCACCAAACTCACTTAAAATTCTTTTAATACCCATTTACCTTTAGGCATCCCTAGTTTATTCATTTTATTAATTATTAAACATTATTGATTCCGTCTCTTGTGCTCTAAGAGAACGAGCTTTTAGTCTTTCTTCAAACATCTTTTTAACTCTAAACATTGCAGTTTCTGCCAAAGATCTTTGATGATATTGAGAAAAAAATTTCCAAATTCTTCTACCATCTTCCCACCACCAAATCCTTCTATGGCAGCAAGACACGCTTCTCTTTCGCTTCCCAACCTTCAGATACGCCTTTATAAGTAGCATCTGTTGGCGAGGTACAATGCAGCACCACCTTTTTCATAAACTTTTTTGTGAAAACGCTGTCCGTCATAAGTCCCATCTCCTCTTGCAGATTTAATGGTGCCTGGGGTGCTATCTAACATCTTTTCTGCTACTTCAGCATCCCTCTTGTTATTTCCTGTTAATTCACAGCATAAAATATCTTGAGTTTCAGCATCGATTCCAAGTGAAATTTTCTCCACGTTCTACTTTTGGACTTTCCATGAACTTTCACTTTCCATTCACCCTCACCGTAAACTTTAAGTACTGTGGAATCAAAAACAATGTGACACATTTTTCGACCTTTGATTAGACGCTAACATGCTTCTGTAAGGTTTGAGCTCTTCGAGAGGTTTGGGTATAACAGGGAACGGGAAGATCTAAGCCCATGTATGCAAATAGAGATTTAGTAAAACCCTGTAAACTTCTTAGTGTCAATTTGAATACTTCACGCAGCATAAGGGCATTAAAATAGCTTCTGGGGAATAAAAAAGTGGTCTACCAGCGAAACACGTGTGGGAAGTTGAATACTATTTTTTTATAGATTCTTCTTCGACCCAAACGTTTATGCTTCCTCTTTGAATAAGAGCTTTGTTACCCTCAGAGGGTGTCTATAAAGTGATTCCATGCTTTGGTATTCTCCGCAGCATAATTTTTATTCACGCCATATAAATCATTGATTCACTGGTTGTTGTACGATATTCGTAGTCTTTACTTAATCTACGATACCTATTCACCCATGCTATTGTGCGTTCGACTACACATCTCCGTGGTATCACCTCAAACTTTTGTTGAGACCGCTTCGTAATCTCCAAATCAATGCCGGAATAAATCTGAAATTCATCCTTCATGTCTTGCCCTATGTATCAGGCGTCTGCCCAAATTTTCTTAAGCCGTGGAAGTTCTCCCTTAGAATTATCTACAATTCCCCGTAATCCCACTCTGTCATTAAGATTTGTGGTTGTAACAAATGTTTTTAATATTAGTCCCTGAGTGTCAACAAGTAAATGACGTTTTCTGCCTTGATTTTCTTGTCCCCGTCATCCCTTTTGAACCCCCTTTTCAGTTGTCTTTACTGATTGACTGTCAACTATGGCTGCTGAGAGTTCACTTTCCCGCCCTATCAATTTTCTAAGATCCTTCCGCAAAATATGATGGATTTCCTCAAGAATCTCCGGTTGTCGCCATCGTAGAAATTGTCCGTAAACAGCCTTTCAAGGAGGAAAATCATGGGTTAGATGCCTCCAAGAACAACCTGTTCTTAATAAATAGAAAAGAGCATTCAGTATTTCTAGCCTTAAGTAGCTTAGAGGACGTCCCATAATTTTCTTAACTTGCTAGGATTGGCTCGATGATTTTCCATTCTTTTGTCTTTAAGGTCATCGGGGTAGGGTTTTCTCATGTATAATCTCCGCTTATAAAGCCAAAGACTATACTAAATATTAGACTTTATAGACGCCCTCTCAGACCAATTACGAATCTTGTCATTTCAGTTTGCATGAGGTGGTTCCTGTTCTCTTTAGTCGGAAACACACTACTTCATGCATTTTTTTATTTACACACCATTTTTATATTCATGTCAGGGCTATTGCGCAATAAGGCTGAAGTTAATTATAAACTCAAAGAAACTCTCGAAGACGTTTGCTAACGTAGTTGACTTCTGAAATGAAGAAATATTGATTTAGTTAGTTTTTAGTAATTCTGAATCTAATTATTACAAAAAAACAAAGATTGTTTATTCGCTTAATAATAAGCATCTTAATTTATTTTTTACAAAAACATGTATTTGTGAATAATTAAACTTGATTCACAATAAAAAAACGTTTAAAGTTTATCTAGCAAAACTTTTTAAATCTACAAGGAAGATACTATGTATGCAATGAGTTCAAAGCCGCTCAACTTAGCAGATGGGGTTTACGATGTTTATATGGATGCTGAACAATCCGAAGGCTTCAAAAATGAGCTAGATCAAAGAGTTCGAAAGATTATACTATGTTTTACGGATAGACTAGATTCTATAACAGACGGACCATCGTCAATAACTCATGGAGGGATTGGTAGATATGTGGGTGTAACGGGAAATTTTAAAGGTAAGATGGAGTTCACAACTGCACATGTTAGTCAGGGGCTACCTCGTCAGTGGTACATGGAACACGCTTTGAAATTTCGTTTTGGGAAACTTTATGTAGAAGATGGTCAAGCTACACATTTAACCATTCGGCAAAACTCTCTAAATAATATGGTTAAAAAAAAATATCAGAATGACAATTATGAGACAGTAGTCAAATTAGATATGGATGAGCCTAAAGGCATTTTTCCTTTAGTTGATCTTAAAATTAATTATTTTACATCTGAAAAAGAATATACTGAAGCTTATCTGGCAGCAGCGAACAAGTTAAATACAGTGCTTTTTCAGCCAAAACCTACAACAACATCTTCTTCTTCTGAGCCATCAAAACCATGGAGAGAGATACTAGGTTTACAAAAAAGCAAGAAACAGCCTACAGATGAAAATCCACAACAAAAACAACCTAATTTTTTTAAGCAGAAAATTGGTAAATTTTTTGGAGGGGTCTCTTCTAATCCTGTAATTAAAGACAATTAAGAATTTATTTTTTTTGAAATGGATTATAAAGCGCAAACCTTTTAGTTTGCGCTTTTTTTATGGGAAATTGACTTTCCGACATTACACAGCAAATATGCGTGAAAGTGATAGGGGAGTGTACAGAATTTTGTGTAAATAAATATGATGCTTTTATCCTTTCCCTTCTAGAACAATGAAGCGCAAGCGAAGCGATAGCGGGGGTGAATTGGAATGGTAAAACTAAAAAAACCTTAAAAAGCCAATACGGTAAAGTTGAGTTAGAAATCCCCCGAGATAGAAATGGTGATTTTTAAACCAACTGTAGTAAAAAAACATCCAAGAAGCATCAGTTCTTTTGATGATAAAATAATTTCCATGTATGCCAAGGGAATGGCGGTTATATAGACTATCGCCTGTTCAAGAACTTTATGGAGCAGATTAACCTGCTTTAATTTCAAATATTACTGAAAAAGTAATGGAATCGGCAACTGAATGGCAAGCGAGGACTCTTGAAAAGATCTATCCAATTATTTTCTTTGATGCAATTCGTTATAAACTTAAAGAAAATGGGGAAAGTTGTTTCAAAAGCATCTTAAACGTGTTTGGGGTTCTTGGTATTTGGATCGGTGATGCAGAAGGTGCTAGGTTTTGGCTAAAGGGTTGTACTGAGTTGCAAAACCGATGCGAAAAGAATGTTTTAATTGCCTGTCTTGATGGACTAAAAGCACTTCCTGATGCAACAAGGATGGTGTTTCCTGAAGTTGAAATTCACCTTTGTAAATTCATATGATCCGAAATTCCCATCAAATATGTTCCTCATAATTGCAGCAAGGAGTGGATTTTTATGTCGGATTGGAAGGACATCTACAAGGCATCAACAGAAGAAATAGCCTATCAGAATGTCAGGTGACCCGACATTAAATCAATTTATTGAATTTTGGGTCAACCAAAAGGTAAAGTGCCAGCCCACATCAAATCTAAAGAATTTTAACACCTTGAAATCGGCAATATTGTTTTAATACTTAGTGTAGAAGATTCTCGCAAACCTTCTTGTAATTCCTGCACCCCTTCTTAAAGTGCGGAAAGCCAGCCAGCAACTTCAGCTTTACATCGAGATCATTTAATCAAAAATTGCTTTTAATGTCTGGTCACCTGACTTTGACCTATGCATTGTTGATATTCATAACCTTTCTCTTAGTCTGTAGGCCTGCAATTTTTAATAAAAAGATCTTCAAAGCTACAACATCAAGAGCATGATAAGGGGGGAGCCACGCTGTATTTACGGCAAACATCAGCTACTGCTAACTCTGCTTTAATTTCTTTGAGTAATGATTTGTTCTTTTTTTTCATTTATTCGCTCCAAAACGGTTTATCTTGGCACGAATCCCTATCTCTTTTCGGATAATTTTTACGGCGAGGATTTACCTGCTTACTTACTTCTTACTAAATCGAAGGAGTGCATAATTAATATTGATCAATTTTAAAAAAAGATTTAAAACTATACCCAATTTACCTTAAATTTTTAGGAGATTTATGCAATTAATTAGATCAGGCGAACCAACAGAAATGGCAGGATATCCTCCATGCGCTTTTAGCTTAGATGGGGATTACCAAGTATATATGAAAAACCCCAAAAATTTAAAAGATGAGGATTCAAAAATTCGGTGCATTTCTCTATGTTTCATTGAGGAGCTACATCTAAAAACTGATGGGCAATCGAAAACTAATCCTTATGGTGGCAAATATACGCAGGTCCCCGGGGGGAAATCAACTCAAATGTATTTTTCTCAGAATACTACGCTCGGCTCAAGTCGTGAAAGACGAATAGAATTAGTCTTAAAATTACGGTATGGCACACTTCATGTGGAAAATGGTCGCGCGACCAGTTTAACCGTCGCTAGAAACGGGTATGATACCATATATGATGAGAAGTTTGAGAAAAAAAAATATCTTGCAATGGTTTTATTAAAATGGAGTGAGTTTGAACCGATTAGGCAACATATTTTTCATTTAGAAAATTTAACAATTGACTACTATAGATCGGAAGAAGAGTTCAAACAACATTATCTTACAGCAGGAAAGAAACTAAATTTGGGTCTTTTCCCGGATATTTTGGGCCCAGGACCTAAACAATCTTTTTTCACGCGTTTATTAGGGGGGTCTCCGAATGAGTATGTAAACTTGAGAAAAGAAGGGATGCAGCGAATCGCTCCGATTGGCGAAACAGGGGAGACAAAAAGTTTAAAAACTCCCCCAGTAGCCAGGTTTAAACCAATATTTGCAAAAAAAGTAAACATTGAGGACAATGATCCTAAATTAAGTCAAAGAAAATCTGAAAAGAAACGCAATAAGTTTAATTTTATTGGGAAATTAAGCGATTTTCTCGATTAAACTACTTCTTTAGAACCCAATGATTGTAAATTAATTTACTAAGTCGGCGTTCTGTCGGCTTAGTTCAGAAAAGTATTAGCGATTCTAAGATACACAAGATTCAAAGTTTTTTAAGTAAATCATCCTACATAATTTCTTCCGTCAGTGAATTTGCATGCAGAAGGCCTGTGAGCTTATAGGGGCAATCGAGCCGTGATTGTGATAATAAAAGAAAGATCGAGTTTTTCATTTAGCGGTGTTTGTGTTGCACCACCACCCTAGAAACGCCGTATGCAAAGATAAAGAAGAAGAGAAGGGATTGAAGAAAAGGACGGATATGGTGCGATTACCGCAATTCACGGATTGCTAAACATAAAGGAAGAAAGCTTGGAAGACTTGTTCGGGTTATCATGAGGTCGAAACGGCAATGTTTAAAGTCAAAAAAAATGTGGAGATGCATTGAAAAGATGAACAGTGTTGGAATGTTAAGATTTGAATGGGCGTATGGAGCAACTTTTGCAACCAAACTTTTTGACCAATTGGCTTTTATAAAAGCTAAAATAAAAAAAATTGAATTCAAAGATCAAAGTAGAGTACTTTGTAAGATGTTTTTTACAAGCACAATCGTTTTCAAGGGTTTTTTATGTATTGTTTAGAAAAGCTAGCTCTCAAATTGGAATATTATCAGATAGGAATTCATCCAGCAGATCTCTATGTAAAGCCTCTAGTTGCTAAAATTAGCGCACAAATTAAAAAAATTGAGGTTATCAAAGATGCTGAAGAAAAAGTTTGCTTAAGCAAAAAGTTAATTAACGCGTGTCAATGCTATGTCATCTATTTTGAATCAACCCAAAGTTCTATCGATTTAAGGAATGTTTTGCTGAACTTTTTGGAGAAAAATGCTCCTGAAGACCTTCCCAAGCTCGCGCATTATGAAATGTTGGAACATATGTTAGAGAGCTACAAAAGAGACACGTATACAAACGTCGTTACAAAGGCAAAGGTAAAGAAGTTATTAGCATTAACACATGAAATAAAGAAAAAGAATGACGGCCGTGAAAAGGAAGACAAAGCCAGGGAATTGACAGTTCAGTGTAAAAAAATTGAAGATGGAAAAAAAGAAAAATTGGCACAAATTCTTAAAGTTACCCGATTGGCAACTCAGAATAATGTTGGAAGAATGACAAGTCATTTTGAAGGTAATGTTTGCATGCAGCTACATTTCCAAGAACTTGGAAAAGCAGTGCAAACAGTAGTGTACATCTGGGAGCCTTTTGGAGGTTTAAACGGGAACATTCTTGAGCCTATTTCAGGTTTACACGGTACTACAGGGCATGTTGCGTGTAAAATTGGCGATATATATTTTAGCTTTTGGCCAGCAACTAACTCCAAAGACAAATTAACGCTTGGTACTCTAAGTAAGCAAAACACCTATTTTGAGGATATTAGAGATGAAGGGCGTCCTCCAGACCATAGAATTTCACTTTATGGACTTAATACTGAAAAAATGATCAGAGCCGGTCAAATTCTTAAGGGATTAAAATGGCAAGCCTATGCCTGTGGGAAAAAGAGCTGTCGAGAAACTACAGCAAGAAATTGCTCGAGCATGGTAGCTAATATATTGGTTTATGGGGGAATAAGGGATCATTTTCCAGCTGAAGAAAGGATGGGAATATTTCCTGCTGTATCTAGTGTAGAAGAAATTCAATCAATGTTGGACAGGCATGAAAAAGATAACCAGGTAAAAGAACAAAGAGTCGACTATATCCAAAAAGGGAGAAAGGTAGTCGATGTGGGAGGTGCTGTTGGGTATATAGGAGTCAGTTATTGGAATTTTTTCACGAAAAAAAGTATCTTACCCAATAATTTTTTGGCCCCAGTCAGCCAAGCAAGTGAAATTGAACGGGTGAAATATGGAGTACAATTAGCCGAGTTTAGAAAAAATAGGCATGAACAAAAACAAATCATCCATCAAAAGATAACGGGTATTACAGGAGTAAATTATAAAGAAAAATTTTCGGATGCTAAAAAGGGATTGATTGAACAGATTCGTGGAATGCACACTCTTACAGCTCGGTTATTGTATTCCGAAGAAGTCTATGAGCAACAAAAAATTTTTCAGGGGGTTTTGGTTGATGCCAAACACAGATATCGGGAGCTTGTGAGTCAATGCTTAAGAGAAGAAATATCAGAAGAAGTTATTAAAGAAAAGGCCTCATTCATTTTTCACGAAACAAAAATATTAGAGAAATATGAACTGACAAAAGGGACGAAAACCTACGAAAAATGGATGAATGGAAACGAAAAAAATTAAGCTGAATGTAGTCGGGTAACAAAAAAATAAAGAAGCAAGTTTAAAATCTAGATGAAAACAAAGCAATCATATTCTAAGGGATAAAAATCTCAATCTTTGACCTAAGCCAAAAAATGAGACTGTCCTGAAGACATCATAGAAAATAGCGTTCTTCAAGGTATAATAGGAAATATGCTTGAGCAACTCGTAGAAAATGAATGTAAACTTGCTGCGAAAAAATCGAAGGTTGGAGATTTTAAAAAATATTTAATGGCATTATTAAGTTCATTGTTATATGCCACATATTTTTTTAAATAGGCATTTGAGGCTGTCCAGTTTTCGTTTCTCAAGCTACTTCAGAAATGCGCTCAAAGTGGTATTTTGTGACTTTAATAACCCTCAGTTTTTGAAAATGAATCTATAGCTTTTATTAAATTGGCAGGGCATTATCCAACACTAATTGAAATTATCTATTTGCGGGGTTAGGTTGAAATATATTAAAAGCGAACGATTAAAAAAATTTGAAATCGAATTAAGTGATCTTGAACAATGGCTAAGGTTAGGGCTAGTACCCAAAAAAGATGTTGAAAAGCATAAACAAGATATCCAAACCCTTATACAAAAAATCGCGAATGAAAAAGAAAGGCTAGAGTCTTCTAAAAACAACGAAAGTGTTAGTACTGAACATTTCGCACCCAAGCAATCTAATAAACCAAAATCTTATGAAGAAGTGATTCTCCTAGACAATGAGGAATCTGTAGAAAATTTGCCGTGTTCAGAATTTGATTTAAATGAAGAAGGAAGTGAAGTAGAAAATTCAATCTTTAAAGAAATTGATGCTGAACGTAATTTTTCTACTGAACCGGAAGCAGATGACGAGCTTGACTTTAGCGATAAAAGTCGTTGTGGAAGACTTAAGAACGTTGATCCTGATAATGAATATTGGTAGCGAGAAAGGTAAAATATTCAATTTTCATAACATTAGGTAATCGACACTGAGTAAAAGTTAAGCCAGAAAGGTTCTAGCTCTAAGGAGGGTTTGTTTTCTAATGTCACATTCCGCTGGTAAAATAATTTTTTTAGTAGCGCCTTCATAGTAGGCTTTCGAAATCATGGTCATGTAATCGGGCGTTTTTACGTGAAAGCAGAGTTCAAATCGTATCTTTTGCTTTCTATACACCTGTAAAATTGATTCTTTGAATTGGGTCCTATACATCATTTTTTCACGTTATTAAGAGGCTTTCTTTTCATTTGGTTTTGCTGAATAATTTCTAAAGCCTCCTCATATGATTCTTCAAATTCATTTTTGTAACCCCATTTATCCTGAGAATCTTGAGTGCAAAAAGTTAAAATGCCCCCAGAAATATCAGCGGTTACAATTAAAGGGTCATAAGGGGTATTCCCCTCTTTATCTTTGTTGTAAATTACTATTGTAACTTCTTTTATTGTGAAAGGCCTTTTAACTAGGAATCGTTGAATATGTTTATTTGAGTTTATTTGTTGAAGTAATTCTTCCCCACATTCTATTAAAAGGACTCTTAACTGGTTTCGGGTTAGAAGTGTCTTTGATTGAAAGCATAAAGTTAGTTTCTGGACAGTTCCTCCAGGCATCATCATCCCAGTTGCGCAAGCATGGAGAGGGTAATTTTTTTTAAAGGCAAATGCTTCAGTATTCGCTAGAATATCTCCAGCAATTTCAGCTGGATTGTTGAGATCCGTTCCTCTTGAAAAGAGTGAAAAAAACGCCAACACCACTGATAGTAATCTCATAGTTCCATACTTCCGCTCAAAATGGTTTTAAGATGTAATCTAATAGCGCCTTCATAGGTGGGCTTCCAATATCATGATCATGTAATCATCTTTATGTGAAGGAAGAGTTATAATGGTCCCTTTTGCTTTCCATGAACTTGTAAAATTGATTTTTGGAAGCGCAACCCTATATATCATTTTTTCAAGCTATTAAGAGGCATATTTTTCATTTGATTTTGCTTTATAATTTCTAAAGCCTCCTCATATGTTTCTTTGAATCGATTATTAAACGTGTGCGTATTATTTGGATCAGTAGTACGGAAAGTTAAAATACCACCTGAAATTTCTGCGGTTGCAATTAAAGGGTCATAAGGCTCATTTCCCTCTTTATCTTTATTGTAAATTACTATTCCAATTTCTTTTATTGTAAAAGGATTTTTTACTAAAAATCGTTGAATATGTTTATTGGACTTTATCTGTCTAAGCAATTCCTCCCCACATTCAATTAAAAGAATTCTTAATTGATTTCGAGATAGAAAGGTTTTTACTTGAAAGCATAATGTAAGTTTCTGGACAGCTCCTCCGGGCATCATCATTCCAGTCCCGCAAGCATTTAAGGGATACCTTTTATGCGCAAAAACTGCTGTTTGTTCTAAGATCTCTCCTGCTAATTCTTCAGGATCATTGTGATTAGTTCCTCTTGAAAAGAGTGAAAAAAATGCCAAAAAAACTGATAGTAATCTCATATTTTCATACCCCCGCTTTCTGAATAGTTTTTAAGGTGAAATCTAATAGCGCCTTCATATGTGGGGCTATCGAAATTATGGTCATGTAATCGAGCGTTTTTATGTGATGGAAGAGTTATAATTGTCCCTTTTGCTTTCCATGCACCCGTAAAATTGATTCTTCGAATCGAATCCCTATACCTCATTTTTTCACGCTATTAAGAGGCATGTTTTTCATTTGGTTTTGCTTTATAATTTCTAAAGCCTCTTCATATGATTCTTGAAATTCATTTTTGTAAGTCCATTTTTTTTTAGGATCTTGAGTAAGATAAGTTAAAACTCCTCCGGAAATCTCAGCATTTGTAATTAAAGGATCGAGAGGTTCATCTCCACTCTTGTCTATATTGTAGATTATTATCCGAGCTTCCTTCATCGTAAAAGGTCTTTTATTCAAAAATTTTTGAAAAGGTTGATTAGAATTTATTTGTTGAATCAATTTTTCTCCACATTCTAGTAGAAGAATTCTCAAATGATCCCTAGTTAAAAAGGTTTTAGCTTGGAAGCACAATCCGATTTCTTTTACATTTCCACTTGGCATCATCATTATTGTTCCACAAGCATGTAAGGGATATCTTTTATGTGCAAAAACTTCAGTTTGCTGCAAGATTTCCCCTGCAATTTCTACAGGATCATTATGATTAGGTTCTCTAGAAAATAGTGAAAAAAACGCCAAAACAACTGATAGTAATCTCATATTTCCATACCCCCACTTTGTACGTATTTATTTGCATGCTTTTGAATAACTCTTGAATAAGTTGGGCTGTCGAAATTATGGTCATGTAATCGGGCATCTTTATGTAAGGGAAGAGTATAATTGTATCTTTCGCTACCCATGCACCGGAATAATTGATTCTTGGAATCGGATCCCTATACATCATTTTTTCAAGCTATTAAGAGGCATATTTTTGATTTGGTTTTGCTGAATAATTTCTAAAGCCTCCTCATATGATTCTTCAAATTCATTTTTGTAAGTCGATTTTTTTTTAGGATCTTGAGTAAGATAAGTTAAAACTCCTCCGGAAATCTCAGCGTTTGTGATTAGTGGGTCAAAAGGTTGATCTCCATTCTTGTCTTTATTGTAGATTATTATCCGAGCCTCTTTCATTGTAAAAGGTCTTTTATTCAAAAATTTTTGAAAAGGTTGATTTGAATTGATTTGCCTAATTAATTCTTCTCCACACTGTATTAAAAGAAATCTTAGTTGGTTTTTAGTTAACAATGTCTTTGTTTGGAAGCATAATCCTATTTCGTTTACATTTCCGCGTGGCATCATCATTATTGTACCGCAGGCGTTTAATGGGTATCTTTTATGTGCAAAAACTGCTGTTTGTTCTAGAATTTCCCCAGCAATTTCTTCTGGATCATTTTGATCTACTCCTCTAGAAAATAATGAAAAAAAGGCAAAAAATATTGATAATAACGTCATATACTCATACCCTTACTATTTAAGTATTTATGTGCATGCTTTTGAATAACCTCTTCATAAGTTGGGCTATCAAAATCATGATCATGGAATTGAGCATCCTTATGCGAAGGAAGGGTTATAATTGTCCCATTAGCTGCTTTCCATGCACCTGTAAAATTGATTCTTGGAATTGGGTCCCTATACCATGCGGCTCTGTAATGAATGACCCCCCCGCAAATCTTAGAACTAATATAGGCTGCAGGAGCGATTGCCACAACCAAAATTCGATCTCTAAGGTCTGGCGGGTAAGAGAGCAGGGCATTTCGGACGTGTATGGCTCCTTGACTATGACAAAACTGTAAATATTTCTTATCTGATCCAGAAGCAAAAAACTTGTCCCAATTTTCATGTAGGCATCTGACGGGTTCTGTAGCACGAAAGTTTAAATTTAAAAACGACTCATAAAGATCCACAAAAAAATTCACAGAACGATTATGTACTCCGTCAATGTTGTAGCCTCCTGTCATGCTTCCTATTTTTTGAGCTCTAACGTATATTCTGTTAAAATTTGTCAACATTCCGTTAATAACACCAATACGCATTCCATATGGTAAATTTAGTGCTACAGCTCCGCTAGGGTTGAGATCAAAAGCTCGGGATCTTTCTGGGGCATTAAATTTGTCTTCGTAATTAATCTGTTCAATTTGAGGAAATTCTCTAACTGGTTTTTTACTATGATTTTCACAGCTTTCTCTACGTCTTTGCTCAAATAGTGCGTCTCTTTTCTCTTCTGCGCCTGCTATTCGTAAGCCATAAAGATCGACTAATGTGAGGGGATTATTAGTTAGATAAGCGTATAAATTGGGCCCTTCGT
>Ga0105044_10009377_pt1 | contig 13399 bp, 10 predicted proteins | sample MAT01_FD_78092 | JGI IMG/M metagenome (GOLD analysis project Ga0105044, IMG submission 78092) | Freshwater microbial communities from Lake Fryxell liftoff mats and glacier meltwater in Antarctica - MAT-01 | ecosystem: Environmental > Aquatic > Freshwater > Ice > Liftoff microbial mat | place...
CATTGAAGACTTCCCTGGCCCCGCTGACGATCACCTTTTTTCCGACGTTGAGAAACCCCTCCCGCCGAAAGGCATTGAAGACCTGGCGGCATTGAGGAGCGGGAAAGCAGTGGCCCAATGTTGAGAAACCCCTCCCGCCGAAAGGCATTGAAGACCTGTCGTGCCTGCTGCGGTGATTGTTTTATCGGGCTTAGTTGAGAAACCCCTCCCGCCGAAAGGCATTGAAGACGCCAACCCACCTCTGGCGTCCGTATGAACGCTGCGGTTGAGAAACCCCTCCCGCCGAAAGGCATTGGAGACTTCTGGCCCCCGTTATCGATGTCGCGAATCCATTTTAGGTCCCGAGAGGGGCATCAGCCGAAAGGCATTGGAGACGTGAGGTTGACGACGATGTGATCCTTGCCGAAGTCAGCCTGTCCCGAGAGGGGCATCAGCCGAAAGGCATTGGAGACGATTACTTTCTCCCAGCTCATGCGGCCTCCTTTTGCTCGTCCCGAGAGGGGCATCAGCCGAAAGGCATTGGAGACGTCGCTCCATTTCCCTTGGATTCGAGGGAAATCCACGAAACCGCCTGCTCGCAACTTGCGACTGAAGAGGAGGCTCTAGACAGAACAACCCGTCACCGATTCAAAACGGCATCCTTCGTGCTCGCCACGATGATCATGATCTCGTCAATGAGCGCTCGGTCGAGTTTCAGTTCGGTCAGTGTGGCCAACAGATTCTCGGCGATGGCTGCAAAATCTTCATCGCGGAGATCCAACCCCTGGTGCGCGGCTCGCATATCTTTCCCGGTCCAGGCGGTTGGGGCTCCGAGCGCGGTAGAGAGGAATTCCTTCTGCTTTCGGATCTGCGCCGTCATGTTGACGTCGTCGAAGAAATGTTTCACCCGCTCATCGGCGAGGACTTTCTCGTAGAAAAGATCCACGGCGGCGTGCACCGCGGTCTTCCCTCCGATCCGCTGGTAAAGACTCGCGGCGCGCTCTTCCGTGAATCTCTTCTGTTCTTCCACCGAGCTGAAACCGTAGGCGGTTCCTTCGTAGTCTAGGTTGAACTCCGGTTTCGCGGGTTTCTCGGCATGGTAGTAGCACGTCAGGCCGGCCTTCTCCTCGGCGGCAATGGCTGGGTCAAGTAGGAGAAAGCTGACGAGAGAAATTGCGAGGACACGTGATCTGTTCATCGGGGGCGGGGATGGCGGTGGGGTATTTCGGGGACAGGGGTATTTCGGGGACAGGTCCACCTCAGCCATCGTGAGGACCGAGCAATCCAAGCTTGCTTTTAAGATGTAAAACAAATACATCTTAAACCATGCACGTCAAACATCTTTTCAAAAGAGCTGGAGTCCGATGGGGTTGTTTCGTCTTTCTTTCCCTCATCTTCATCGCCGGGACATCAGTCCTCTCAGAGCCTGCCACGGCCGAGGATAACCAAGCGGCGTCCGGCCCAGCGGCAGAGAACCTTCCCAGAACGGTTGGTGAGGCCAGAGGAAGGGCCCGCTGGCTTCACGAACTTGTTCATGGAGCGCTCCAGGTGATGCATCGCGACTTTTTTGGAGACGACCAGAATGATCATACGCTTCCTTCGCAATCTCTCGAGGACGTGTTCGCAGAAATGGCGCGATCCTATGCAGTCGAGATTCGCTGGTTCGGAGTGAACGCAAACCGGGGAAAGGACCATCTGCCGAAGGATCGCTTTGAGGAACAGGCGGCCGCAGCTCTGCTCGCCGGGGAGACCGAATACGAGTCCATCGAGGGAGGACGCTATCGTTTCGCTGGGCGAATCCGCCTTCAGAACGAGTGCCTCAAATGCCACGTCCCGAATCGCCAGTCGCTTGAGGACCGCATGGCCGGACTGGCCATTTCCTTCCCGATCGCAGTCGAGTGAGTCCCCGGGGGTGACCGAACGCCATTGATGGGGCGTGGACGGCAATGGTTCCGATGCTACGTTGCCAAGGCGGATTACCCGCGCTTCCCATGGAACTCAGCCGATTCACCGACTATTCGCTCCGCACCCTGATCTTCGCCGGTCTCAATCCCGAGCGTGTCGTCACGGTCACCGAAGTCGCCACGGCCTACCGCATTTCGGAGAACCACCTCGTCAAAGTTATCCACAATCTGGGAAAACTGGGATTCATCGAAACGAAGCGAGGGCGCTCCGGCGGTTTTCGCCTGGGCCGTGAACCTGCGGCGATCAACCTGGGCGAAGTCGTCCGTGCAACGGAAACGCTGGCGCTGGTGGAGTGTCTCTCAGCCGATGGCGGAAAATGCCCCATTACGCAGGCTTGTGTCCTCAAAAGAGTCATCACCGAAGCTCGTGACGCATTCCTCGAGACCTTCGACCGTTACTCTCTGCAAGATATGCTGAAACCGCGGAGTAAGCTGCTCAAGAGTTTCACCTGATCGCTTGGACCGTGCTTCACTCAGGCAGAGGCACTTGTTGGGGATGTCGCAGGTAGGCGATCAAGTCGCGGACCTGCTCGGGCGGGATGGCGAGGAGGAGTCCTTCGGGCATCATGGAGACGGGCGATAGGTCGCGCTGTTTCACTTCGGCTAGTTCCACGGTGGTCTCGGCCTCCGCTTGGCGGAGCGTCAGGGTGCGGTCGTTCTCGGCGGAGATGACCCCGGCGAGGACCCGGCCATCGGTCAGGGTGAGCAGGGTCATCCGGTAGTCGGCGGGAACGACGGCACTGGGATCGAGGACATTCTCGAGCACGTAGCCGAGATCGGCCCGTCCTGACCCGGTCAGATCGGGTCCGATTTTGCCACCTTCGCCGTAGAGCACATGACAGGCGCCGCAGACCATCGCAAACGCCTGGCGACCCTTGGGGAGGTCGGCGTCGGCCAAGTGGGAATCGCTGAGGGTGGCGGTCCATTGCTCGATGAGGGCCCGTTTGTCGCCACCGGACTCGCGCAGGTCACCCCAGACTTGGGCGAGGCTGGCAGAAAGGGCCTCATCGCCGAAGGCCTGGATGGAGCGGGCCTGAAAGGCAGACAAAGCGGAGCGAGGGATCTTGCCGTCTTTCATCGCCTTGAGCAGGGCGGCGGCCCAGGCGGGCCGTGAGGTGAGGACTTCGAGCAGCACCGGGCGATCGGCGGGATAGGCGGCACCATAGCGCCCCGCGAGGATGGGGCCGAGGGCGGGGTCGTCGAAGTTGGCCAAACCCCTCGCCGCGAGGGGCAAGAGACTGCGGTCGGCGAGAGTCGTTTCGCAGATCTCGCGCAAGCCGGGGGCCCGGCTTTCGACGAGGGTCCTCAAAGCGGCGCTGCGTTTGGCGAGTTCGGCCGTCCCATCGAGGGCGACCCGGGCGATCTCTTCGTAGGCGCGTCCGTCGCCAAAGAGAGCCCCGAGATCGCGGGCGAGGGTGGCCAGTTCGAGCTCTGTGCTCGCCGACAAAGTGGCGGCGAGCTTCTCCCACGAAGCGGGCTTAGGCGCTTGCCGCCAGCCGGAAAAGGCATCGGATACTCCACCGAGCACGGCGACTTGCAGCGCTGGCGCGAGCGTGGCGGCGGAGGTCAAAAGATCGTCGAGCGGCTCGGGCTGCTTTTCCACTTCGGCAGCGAGTCCCCGAGCGACCCAGCGGAGCAGGGTGGGCCAACGACAATCGCCGACGATTTTGACCAAGGCGGCGGGATCTGCATCAACCAGAGGGGTGAGGCCATACCAGACCATCGCCGGGAGATTGTGATCCTCGGCATCTTCGTCGCGCGCGGCGAGAATCGGTCCAAGCACGGCTCGTTGGCTGAAGGGCAATCGTTGCAATGACGAGGCCAGGGCAAGCCGGACGAGACCGGAGGTATCCTCGGCGGCGAGGCGCAACCAGATCGCAAAATCCCCTTCGTCGAGTGCTTCGGGCAGATGGGAAGGATGTGGTCCGGTGACACGATCAATCGGTTGGGCATCGCACTGCAAGCGAATCGCCCAGCCGCGAAGGTGTTCGTCAGGATCGCTCAACAAGTCGCGGAGCAGCTCGGGGGTGGTTTGGCCGACGGCATGAAGATTCCACAAGGCCCGCAGGCGGACGACCGGATCACTTCCCTCGCGCAGGCTGGTGAGGAGGACCGGGCCCGGATCGTAAGAATCGATGGCGTCGATGAGTCGCTGCCGCAACTGGCGCTCGAACCAGACATTCGGGTGCGCCAGCAAGCCCGCTAGATTCGCATCGCCCGGTTTGACCAGCGCGGCGAGAGCGTCCCGGTCATGCGAAGCGCCGCCGCCTCCGGCGATCCGGTAGATGCGCCCGCTGGTCCGGTGGACGCCGGTGTGGTCGTGACATTCCCCGGTGTCGCTCCAGTCGAGCACGTAGGCCTCCCCATCGGGGCCTTGGGAAATTTCCATGCCACGGAACCAAGCGTCATCGGTTAGGAAAACATCGGGATCATGCCTGCCAACGTAGCCGCTGCCGACTCGCTCAAGTCGTTCGACATTGGCCCGGCGACCATGCATATTTAAGGTGAAAAGGCGGTTTTGATAGACCTCGGGCCAGTTGGGCGCCTGATAAATCATCATGCCGATATGGGCGTGCCCTCCCCCGTAGGCATTGGCGGCACCGTCGCGGGACTCGCTCCATTTCCCGGTGGTATCGAAGTGCCAATGGTCGGCGTGCATGTCGAGGCGCTCATAGACCCGCGGATTGGGATCGGCGCCGAAACTCTCCCGGAAGTGGGCTCCGGCAATGCCGTGCCAGAGGTGGCCGTTGACCGTATTGATGAAGAAAAGCTCGCCGTGGCGATCCCAGTCGTGCCCCCAGGGGTTGGTAGTACCGTGGCAGACGACCTCGACAGTTTTGCGCTCGGGATGGTAGCGGCAAACGCCGCCTTCGGGCGGGTAACGGGCTTCGCTTGGGGGGCCCGGCACGCCGATCTCACCCGGGCAGGAATGACCGCAACGACCATAAAGCCAGCCGTCGGGGCCCCAGCGGAGACCGTTGGCGAAGTTGTGGTAGTTGCTTTCGGCGACAGTGAAGCCATCGAGAATGACCTCGGGAGCGCTGTCAGGTGCGTCGTCCTGATTGCGATCCGGGAAGAATAAAAGCTGCGGCGGGCACATCGCCCAAACCCCGCCCCGACCCACCTCGATGCTGGTCAGCATTTGCACGTTGTCGGTGAAGACCTTGCGGGAGTCCGCCCGACCATCGCCGTCGGTATCTTCAAAGATGAGGATGCGGTCCCGCAAGCCCAGTTCGAAACGCTTGGCCTTTTCGGCATAGGTGTAATTCTCCGCCACCCAGAGCCGCCCCCGATGATCCCAGGCCAGGGCGATGGGATTTTGGATCTCCGGTTCGGCGGCGAAAAGGGTCGCGGTGAAGCCTTCGGGGAGGTTCCACAAAGCGAGGGCTTCCTGCGGGCCGGGCGGAGTTGCCGTCTGGTCTGGTTCAGAATTGAAAGGACTTGGGAAGGGTTCGACGGCGCGGAGCGTGGCGAGGCCGAGGCAGAAGAGCGAAATGGAGATGCGTTTCATCGACTGTTTCTATAATGGATGGTGCCCGTGCGGCAAAGTCCGTAGATCGGGGTTTCGCGGTTTCGCGGTTTCGCGGTTCATCTGATAAGCTGAGTTGCTGAAAAGCTGAAAAGCTGAACCGCTCACAACGCTTCGCGTGGCATCCCGTCGAATGAACTTGCGGGTCTCGCAAAATCGGAGGAACGGATCGCATGTCTGACGATGATTTGGAATTTCCCGCCCTTGCCCCGCAGGCGGACAGCGAGATTGCCGATGCCCCGGTGATTTTTAGCGCGGTCTGGTCGGGACTGGAGGCGGAGTTCGGCATCGAGCATCTGCGCTTCCCAAAGGAGATCATCCTGCTCGGCGGAGCCCCGGGTTCGGGCAAAGGCACGAACACCGAGTACATCATGAAAGCCCGCGGCTTCACCTGCCCACCCATCGTGGTGAGCGATTTGCTCGACAGTCCGAAGGCCCGCGCGCTGAAGGACCAGGGCATGCTGGTGGGCGACCGCGAGGTCATGGGAATCCTCCTGCGCAAGATGCTGGAGGAGCCTTTCCGCGACGGGGCAATCCTCGACGGATTCCCCCGTACCGGCGTGCAGGTCGAGTGCATGAAGCTGCTGGTCGAGAAGATCAATTCTCTCCATCGAAAATACGCCGAGACCCCTCTCGCCGGGGCTTTCCGCAAGCCGGCAATTCATGTCATGGTGCTGTTCGTGGATGAAAAAACGAGCGTGGAGCGCCAACTGCTTCGCGGCCGGTTGATTGCGGAGCACAACGAGGAGGTCGAGTTGACCGGAGTCGGCGAGCTGCAGGAACTTCGCGCCACCGACCTCGACGTGGAGGCAGCCAAGCATCGTTATCGCGTATTTAAAGAGAGCACCTGGGACGCGCTCCAATCACTCCGCGAGGTGTTTTTCTATCACCTCATCAACGCCCAGGGATCCGTCGCCGAAGTGGAGCACAATATCCTCAAGGAGCTCCAATACCAAAGTTCGCTCGAACTGGAACCGGAGACCTTCGCGGCGATCCGTGAAATTCCGCTCGCCAGCGAGATCGTCTTGCACGCCCGACAGGAACTCGTGCGGCGGCTCGACAGCTACACCCGGGAGCATCGCGAACTTTTCGGTCGGGTGATCGAGCTGATCCAACTGAAGTTCATGCCCATCGTCCAGCGCCACGCGATCTCGGGACGGGCGGTGATCAATAACGAAGACGCCATCCTGACCGACCCACTCGCCCTGGTGATGCTGATCGATATTTTCTCCGACCGCGGCTATCACGCGGTGGTGGACAAACAACTCACCCGCATCCCGGAGCGGGTCAATATCAACACCGGCGAGATCGAATTCCGCCCGAATACGACCTTTCGGATCCGGGTGTATTTCGAAGGATCCAGAATCCGGCGGGGGGACTGAGGCATCCGTATCAAATCGAAGCCTTAGCCACCAAAAGGCCCAAAAAGGCACAGAAAGCCCCTCAAGGTGTAGTCAGTCTTTTTGAAATCCTTCAGGCCCCTTTCGGCCCGATCCTCACTCGATCTCGATCTCGATCGCCTCGGTTTTGGTGAACTTGGTGCGGCTGTCGGCGGGACGGCGCAGAACGGCGTAGAAACTTTCCCAAGCCTCTATGTCGGCTCGCCCGGCCCCACCATCGAGCAGCACCTTACTGCTGGTGGTGCGGGCGTGGAACTTGCGCGGACCGAAGGAGGGTCCTTGCACGACCAAATCGCGGATGCCGTTGGGTGGGCGGCGCATCAATTCGGTGTAGTTTCGGGTGTTGTATCCCGGCTCGAATCCAAGCTCCGCCCAACTTTTCGCGAAGCGATCCCGATCCTGGCGCGGCAGGTTAAAAATGACTTCGTTCGGTTTCACTGCGGTGCGCACCTGGGCCAACTTCACACCCTCGGCTGGCAAATCGTAGTTGAAGTAAAGATCATTCCGCTCCACCGCGAGGGCGGGCAGACGGAAATAGATGTAAGGGTCATAATTGGTGCCATCAGGATTCGGGTCGCAAACGTAGGTCGCATTCATGCCCTTGCGTCCGAGATATAGATGAACGCGGAACTTGAGCTCATCTTCGAGCACCATTTTCCAAATGATCTCTTTGCCATCGAAGCTGGGGGTCTCCTCCAGTCGGAGGAAGTCGCGACGTCGCAGCCGAGCTCGTGGATCCGGATGATCGGGAATCTCCTTCCAACTGTGGTAATAGAAGGTGATCGGTGACTGGATGTAGCCCTCGGGAGATTTCAAAAAGATCTCCACCCGCGCTTCCGGACCGTAGAAGACCGCATCGTATTCCGGTTCGGAGAGCCGGTGGATTTCCTTCCAATCCTTGTTCGGCTTGAAGCCATAAAATGCCTCACTGGTGATCGTTGGACGAGGCGTGGCATATTTCACATCGACGGCGGTCATCTCGGGAGTGACGGGTTTCGGTGGAGCCAGCGGATCATCGGGGACGGCAGTGCCGGCGAGAATGGATACCAGGGAAGGCATCTGGCGACCCAAGGTGCGATTCGCGATCTTCTTCGTCATCGTATCGAGGAACTCGGTGCCCTTCTGCGCCGGTTGCACGTAAGTCTTGATCTTCCGGCGACCGAGGCTTTGCCCGATTTCGGCAGCGACCTCTTCGTCCACGAAGTCCTCGAAATCCGAGAAGATGTAGATCGAGTCCACCTTCTGCTCCATGAGAAACTGGACGGCCTCGTTGACCCGGCTGTTGTCCCAGCGTCCCACCGACAGGAACTGATTGGGCCTGGTCTTAAAGGTCTCGATCAAACGATCCACATAGCGCTGGGGGGCCTTGCGGGGGAGGTCGTTCCAGAGGAACCAGAAAGGTGTCGGAGTGCGGTAAACCGGATCAGTCGGAATAACCTCTTCAGGAACGATGAGCCGGATCTCCCCCTCATCGCTGCTTTCCCGCCGCACCAACATGTTCCGCACATAAACGACCGGGGCGTCTTTGAAATTCTTGTCCACCTCGCGAACGACCTGCGGGAGATATTCCGCCATCGAGCCCGAGACGTCGAGGATCACTCCGAGCACATTGCCTTCCATCGGTTGGCCGAACATCATCTTCGACTCCGACGAGGTGGGCATGCCCAGACTCATCGAGGGATTAAACGCGACCGAAGTCTCCATCGCCACATCCGAGATCTGGACATCGACATTGGAAATCGAGACATTGGAAACCGCCGACACAGAGATGATGTCGGCGGAGGAAGTGGCGACAGCGGTGCTCGGTTCCAGGGTCGGCTTCTCCATCTTGACGTTCTCGATCGGAGTGTCCGGCGTGCTCGGAGCGGAAGTGGCCACAATCTGCGGCGGCACATTCGGCGGGATTTTTGTGACGGCGAGAGTCAGGAGAAAAACAATCACGACGTGAAGCAGCACCGTGATGACGACTGAATTTACTTTGTCGCGACCGATGGCCCGCTCGCGGATCCGTTTCACCTCGGCCTCGGCGGCATGGATAGCTTCACTCTCGGTGCTGGAGAAACTCACTTTCGGGAGCATCATCGGCTCGCCATCCGTCCCTCCGGCGATGGTGGGGCGATGCATGAGACCGGAAGCCTCCACGGGAGCGGCGGTCTCACCTTCGACGTCGTCGGCGGTGAGAGACACCACCAACGGCGCGACCCTGGATTGCAGAACCTTGGTGAACTCGAGCGAGGCCGCGTGATCAGGGTCGATCTCCAGCGCACTCGCGACAAGCCCCTGCGCCTGCTCGAGGGCTCCTACGGCAGCGTAAGCCCGACCGGCGGCCAGCCAGAGACCGGCTTCGCGAGGGATGGCCTCTCCCTGGTTGACCACTTCTACGGCGGCCTCGTGGCGGCTTTCTCCCACGAGGGCCTCGACGAGGGCGGCGCGGAGTTCCCAGTTGCCGGGATCGGCTTCGAGAGCGGAACGATGTTCAGGGATGGTCATGGAAGTAGCGGGTCGAGGGATTGAACCACAAATGTTGTGATTCTCTGCAAAAAATGTGACGGCGCGATCGGGTTTTTTTTCGAGAACCTCTATTGTTAAGGCACCGGAGTCATTTCCTTCGCAAACCAGGCGGGCAGGTCGGGGCGGAAAAGGTCGTCGATCCGGGTGGCTGACTTCACTTCCGCAACCTCGCCGAGTGGTTCGAGCACGAACTGATATCGAGTGCCCGGCTCCAATCGGGAGGTGGGCAAAAGCTCCTTCGCGCGGAAGGCCCAGACATAAACGAGCGCCTCGCCCGAAGGGCTCCCAGCCTGCGAAGACGTTACCCGCTCGAACAAGACGGAATAGATCGCGTCGGGATACGGTGCGGTCCCCGGATCTTCAAAGAAGGACACCTCCCGGAGAGTACCCGTGACTTTGACTTCGGCGCCAGGGGATGCAGGGGCCGGAGCGGGAGCAGCCCCCTCCAGCGAAACCTTGCTCCACGCGATCCCGGCCCGCCGCGCCGGCAACTCGGGCAGCAGGAGATCGCGCGACGACAAGACCCAGACCACTACTTTTTTGGAGCGAATCGCCTCATCCCCGCGACGAGCCAACTCCTCTCGAACGGCCGTGGCACCGCCACCATTCACCGTGATCACATCAACTCCCGCCCCGAGCTTGGCGGAGAGCTGAGCAGCGAAACCAGCCCCCATCCTCGCGCCGTCCGATCCCGCTTTTTTCTCAGGAAAGCCCAAGGTCGGATCGTCGAAGATATTCACAAAGCTGTCTCCCAAAAGGACCACCGGAGACGCGGGATCGGATGCCGGGTTTTTCCCCGTTTCGATATCGGTGATGGGATGAAGCGTGACCTGCTCAGGCTGCAGGACAAGTGGACGTCCCGATGCCGGGAGATCGAGCATATCGACCAGATCCCCCGCAATGGGATGAGTCTCCGCACCCGCCGCGTAACTTCGCGGAGTTAAGCCGGGAACCTCACCAAGCTTTCGGACGACAGCGTCGGCGACGGTCTCCATCGCCCGCGGCGTCCAATGGGTATCGTGTCTCAAGTAACGATCCTCCTCGGGTAGCCGAGCGAGCACCGGAATGACGTCAACGGCCTCCACTCCTGCGGCTATGAGATCGGCAAACATGGCATCCCACGCGGCGGGCCGGGTGATAGTCTCCGCCAAACCCAGCCCGGATCCGACCATCATCGGTTTCGTCGGGACGGGCACCATGACCAACCGGATCCCGCGCTCTCGAAGTTGCCCGGCAAAATCAATCACCACCGGAAGCGGAGCTTGCCAAGCGCTCTGCCCCGAGGCGCGGGCCACGGAAGGCGGTTCCTCCCAGTATGGGCCTTTCCCGTGGATCGCTTCGAGGTCGGGCCGATAGTAGAGCCATCCCGCATCGCCCAGGTGAACCCGATTGTTGCCGGAGCCGAGGACCTCGCTGCGCCAATTCTGGTCGGTGCGGCGCCAACCCTGAAAGAGCGGCAATTTCTCCACATAACCTTCCAGATCGCGACGCCAATCCCTGGGGAAATTCTGCGACGATCCCGCCAGGAAAACCGTCAGTGCCGGAGTCACCATGACTCCCACAGATAGCGCCACGATGAACCATTGCCCGATCCGCCGTATGGGAAGATCGATGCTGGCGGGGCGCAGCCCTGAACTTGGCTCATTGCTCATGGAAGGCCGACTATACGGCGGCCATCTTCCCCTGCAAGACCGGGACGGGAAAGGATCAAGCCACTTTTCCTGAAAATTCCGACACCCAAAGGCGATCCGTCACTTGCGAATGCAAAAGACTCGGGCACGATGAACACGATGAATGTGGGTATGGTTTCGACCCGATTCGCCGGGACCGACGGGGTTTCCCTCGAATCGCTCAAGTGGGCGGAAGTTCTGGCCGAATCCGGGCACCGGGTATTTTGGTTCTGCGGCGCGAGTGATCGGGCTGACGAAATCTCCATGGTCGTGCCGGAAGCACACTTCGACCACCCCGCAAATGAGGCCATCAGCGAGGTCGTCTGGGATTCCGAGGAGCTCGATGCCGAGACCGCCGCCGCCATCGAGCGGATTCGGAAGAAGCTTCGTCGGGACCTGGAAACCTTCGTCAATCACTTCGCCATCGATCTCATCGTCGCGCAAAATGCCCTTACGATCCCCATGCATCTCCCTCTCGGCCTCGCGCTGCGGGATCTGATCGAGGCAAGGTCCATCCCGACGATCGCCCATCATCATGACTTCCATTGGGAGCGCGACCGCTTCAAGGGAAAGGCCGGAGCCGTGATGCTGGAGCAGGCCTTTCCGCCCCGGCTGCCAAATCTGGTCCATGCGGTGATTCATCGGGCGGCGGCTGAAGAATTGGAGCGCCGCTGCGGTGCCATCGGGACAGTGGTTCCCAATGTCTTCGACTTCGACCAGGCGACCGGTTCTCCACCCGAGCGGCTCCGCACCCTGCGCCTCGATCTCGGCTACAGTCCGAAGGATCGCATCTTTCTTCAACCGACCCGGGTCATTCCACGCAAAGGCATCGAGCACGCCATCGAACTCGTCGCCCGGCTCGATCCATTGCATACCCGCCTGCTCGTCTCCCACGAATCCGGCGACGAAGGCTACGACTACCAGCGCTGGCTCATCCATCTCGCCCAGGAAAGGCAGGTCGATCTACGATTCGCCACCGACTTGGTCGAAGTGCGGGCGCACTCGACGCACCGCAGCGAATCCGACGAAGCATCCGTCACCTACACCCTCGCGGACTTTTACGGGATCGCCGACTTCGTGACCTTCCCCAGTATTCAGGAAGGCTTCGGCAACGCCTTCCTTGAGACGATCCATTTTCGCAGAAACCTTCTCATCAATCGGTATCCGGTCTTTCAATCAGATATCGAACCGCTCGGCTTCGACTGCATCACCATGGACGGAGAAGTCACCCCGAAGGTCGTCGCAGCCGTCGAAGCAAGACTCGCTGATCCTGACGCCCAGGCAAAGGCGGCTACCCACAACCTGGCTCTGGCAAACGAGCATTTCGGGATGCCAGTGCTGCGGGAACGGCTTGGGACGCTCATGGCGCAGCTTTCCCTGACTCTTCCCCCCGGAAAATCAGCGATCAATGAACGGTGACCATACCCTGTTGCATGCTCGACCATACCCTGTTTGGTCGGCGGTCGAACCGTAACCGACTTAAAAGGAAAAACTTTACTCCGGCTTCGCTTCTGCCGGCTTTGACTCCGCTTTCGGCACCTCCGCTTTCGGGGCCCCTTCCACCGGCACCTCCGCTTCCTCCGGCACCTCTCCGAGATAGACCTCGGCTCCCTGGAAACTGACCGGCTCACCCGAAAACGGCGTCGCGACCAGTGCGGCGGTGCCAGCTAGAGGGAAGAGCAATTCGTCATCCCAAGCTTTGTAGCGGAATAGCTCTGTGGCGGGTCGTTCCCCGCCCTCCTCCCAGACGCGTCCGGTCACGATCCACGCGCTGCCTTCCGCTGCGACGGAGAGCTCCATCTCGTAGGTCGAGGCGGAGTCGAGCGGGAGGGCCTTTTTCAGGACGATGGCTCCCCTCCGGACCAACTCAACCTCCGCGCGGGCTGGAACAAGACGAAGCTGGAATCCGTTTTTGCCATAGAGTCCGACGCCGATGCGCGAATGAATCCGAGGGCCGCCGGGTGCCTTGCCTCGCGCGCGCACGGTCGCCGCTTTTTCGCGGATCTCGGGGCCGAAGGCGAACCAGCCTTCGCAGAGCGGGAGTGGTTTCATTTGGATTCGGGCAGGCGATCCGGCGACGATCCAAGCGCCTTTGACGACCGTGCCGTCGGCGGGGACGGTCCCTTCGGTGGCTTCTTTCGGAACCAGCTTCGCAAGCGGACCGGGCACGGGCTTTTCCTCCTCCTGCTTTGTCTCTTCGGCCGCCGACCCGAGTGCGTAGGCCAAAGCGAGGACAACAACTAGGAGCCTGTCGGACTTAGAGCGTCTGAGCGAGGGAATTGGGGTTCGAGTCAGAATTTTCATGAGTTTGAGGAGTTTGTGTGAACACAAATGATGAAAACGAGG
>Ga0105044_10009382_pt1 | contig 13394 bp, 6 predicted proteins | sample MAT01_FD_78092 | JGI IMG/M metagenome (GOLD analysis project Ga0105044, IMG submission 78092) | Freshwater microbial communities from Lake Fryxell liftoff mats and glacier meltwater in Antarctica - MAT-01 | ecosystem: Environmental > Aquatic > Freshwater > Ice > Liftoff microbial mat | place...
ATCTTAAAGGATATTGCAGCCAATAGGATGCCTTCGGTGGCAGATCTATTGAAGCAAGCCAAAGAAGAAAAACGAATCGTCAAGTCGAGTTCGCCGAGCTCTGCCAAGTCGGGTCCTGTTGCAGGTTCCAATAAGGACGCCAACAGCAATTCCGAGAGCCCGGCCCAAACGGAACCAAAGCCGCCAGCCCCAGCAATCCCGACTATCGTGGATCGCGAGTCGTCGCAGCAACCTCCGATGGTCGCGGAAGATGCCAGTCAGAAACCCAAGAAGAGCGGCGCCGCGTCGTTGAGATTGCCGCAGACCACCGTAATGGGTAAGCCCCCCGCAAAGAAGCCGGGCGAGGAAGAGGAGGCTCCCGTTGAGAACAAAATCGAAGAGGCGGTTCGAAAACAGGAAGAGCTTTTGGCGGAGTTTGACAAGATAGCCGACGAGCTCAACAAGCTCATGGCAAACTTGGAGGGCAGCACGTTGGTTAAACGGTTGAAAGCTGCTTCTCGCGAGCAGATGCAGATTGCGGATTCTACTTCGTCCGAGTTAGATGAAGCTTTTGGTTCCAGCCTAAAGCGGCTAAAGAGCGACCAGCAATTGCGTATCTCGCAATTGAAGGCTCGCGAGGAAAGCGAACTCGGCAAAGTCGGTTTGATCCTAGACGATTTGGAAGCGTTCCACGAACGACGCCCCCTGGTCAAGTTCCAAAGTGTGCTTGAAGACATGAAAAAAGAAGACGTTTTGGGAGGGATTCGAACTTTATCAGATCGTGTGCTGGAGTCGCAGGGGATCGCTGTGGCGGAAGCCGAGTACTGGTCCGATACCATGGACCGTTGGGCTGAGGATTTGGTGGACCCAGCTTGCAAAGGTGAATGCAAGGGGAGCAAGTCGAAGAGCTCCCTTCCACCATCGTTAATCTTGGAAGTGATGCAGATTCTCGAAGCAGAAGTCAATTTGAGAGAAAGAACACGTGTGGCGGAGCAAGCCAAGCCGGTAGAAGACAACGAAAAGTACTTGGATTTGGTAGACGCTTTGGCCATCGCGCAGATAGATTTGCAGGAACGTATCGTCGTCGTTCGCAAAAAAATCGAAGCGCTTCCTGATGCCGAGCAGGAATTTGGAAAAGAGATAGCCTTGATGATCGAGGTCGATCGCGCCATGGTGGATGCCGCCGAGATCTTGGATCGGCCCGACACGAGCAAGCTGGCCATTGCGGCGGAAACCGAAGTGATCGAATTGTTGCTCAAGAGCAAACGGATCAATCCGAAGGGTGGCGGTGGTGGTGGATCCGATCCCGGCGGCGGTGGTTCGGGAGAAACGCAGGACGCAGCCATTGCCCTATTGGGGCCCGGCATCAACGAAAAGGAAGCCCGCGAAGACCATGGCGTTCAACAGTCAACGGGCACCACAGGTTCGAGCTTTCCGGAAGAGTATCGGCAGGGGCTAGACGAATATTTCCAAAGACTTGAGCGCAAGGCGTTGCCATGAGGCATTGGTTCAAGCTGCTGCAATTTAGTCTGGGGGTGAGCCTGGCCGGTTGCGTGTTGGCTGGCGTTACAATCGCACAAGTAGATTTGATTCAGGATCAAGTGGTTCTAGGTTTACCGGGGAATCGAGGACTGGACGATGCGGCGGCCAAAAAAATGCTGTTCACGCAAATGCGTGGACTCCTCCAAAATGAGTTAACCGTTGTTTCCGGGGTCTGCGATCTCTCGCCTGAGCAACGTCAATCGCTTGCCGACGTCGCCGAAATGGAATGGAAGGCGAAAACCAACGCATCCGTGTCCAAACGGACACAGCAGCATGTCTACGGCATGATCGATCTAGACGGCTTGGCAGAACGTTCCGTGCATGGCTGGTTGGAAGCAGTGGGAAATCAGGCGCACCTGGCGAAGTACGATGAAGAGTTAGCTGACCGCATGAAATGGCGCAAGCAAGCGGTGATCAGCCGAATGCTCGATGTCCTGAGTACGAAATTGAATCTCAGCGGAATTCAGATGCAACAGATCGAAGCGGTCTTGGAGGAGAAATGGAAGGATCGATGGTATCGCTCGATCGAGGGTACATTCGACAACGGAGCGATCCAACCCGATATCCGCCCGAGTTGGATTTCTCCTTTCTTGTCCGAAGCGCAGCGGGCTGCTTCTGCCACGCGTGAAGTCCAGACGGTGTTCGAGCGGACTGCCACAAGGCCGGATCTACCCGCTCAGTCTTTAGAAGAACGCTTTACCGTCGGGGATGCAACGAGCGCAAGAACTATCGAGCTAGGGCTTGAACCTCGAAAATCCATCAGCGTCGAAGAAGTGATCAAGCGAGCTGGAAAAGCGGCAGGTGGTGAACTGGAAGGTGACAACAATGAAACCAAGCCATAAAACAGGTTGCTTGCTTTGCATCATGGCGAAGTCGCGCCTCGATCGATGTATTCTTTTGTTGGTTCTGGTTGTTGGTGGTATCGCATTCGCTTCCCCCATCGATGCTCAAATGCGACGAATTGTGGTTGAACCACTGCCAGTGATACCTGAACAGGATCCGCCCGACGAGGAGGCCAACGATGCGTTTCCAATGCCTGGGGCACTTCCTCGCATGTCTCGTCAGCAGATGGAGGAAATGCTCTATGGGAGCTTAGGCGGTTCCAAAGTCGCTTTTCATAAATTAAGGCGAGAGAGTATTCGTCGGCAGTTGGATCGCGTGGACAGCGTTTGCGGCTTCACCGAATCGCAATGGTTAAAGCTAAACGAAGCTATCGAAGTAGATATTCAGCAGATTGAGACTAAAATTGCAAATTTGATGAGTTCGTTTGAGGCCAAAATGACACCTCAGAGGTTGCAGGAGATGCAACAGAAATTCTGGCAGTTTGCGAACCAGGTCAATAATGAAAAAGAAGTGGATGGCGTTTGGCGAAAAGTGCTCCGGTCCCAATTGACGAAAGAACAGACCGTCAAGGTCGAAGCAGACAAAGAAATCTTGGCTGCAAATCTGATGAGAACCGAGCGACATAAAGTCTACTTGATGTTGCAGCGCAGGCTTGGGCTCAGCGCCGGTCAGCGTCGGGAGATTGAGGCTCACGTCGAGAGTTTCAATGCGACGGATAGGATCGTGTCCGATCCGCTTGCACGAAAGAAAACGCCTTCAGAAATCGGTCAACGCCTTATGGGCTTTGTCCAGCGTTCTCCGGAGGTCGCGTCCATTTTGAGTCCCGAACAGCGTATAGCACTCTCCTCCATGAAGGCACCTTTGCCCCCACTTGGATTTTCAGAATTAGAGAAGATTAGAGTACTTCCTGCTAGGCCAATCGAAGTGATGGACGTTATTCGATGAATCCAATTGCATCGAGTTTAAGAATACTGGTAGCCGTCGCATCGACCCTTTCATGCGCGATCGCTTATAGCCAGCCACCGCGGCGCGAAAGTGAGATTCAGGGGCAGGCGGTGTCGCGTGAGGTACGAGAAATTTACGAACGGGGACTCAGTTGGTTGGAGAACAACCAGGACGATTCGGGGACGTGGAAAGGGACCGGAGGCGATGGCGGCGGTGCTGGTGGAACGGGGCTGGCATTGATGGCCTTTCTTGCCTCGGGTGAGGATCCGAATTTCGGTCGGTACACCGGTCCGGTGAAGAGAGCTGTTCAAGCTTTGATACGCGAGCAGAATGGAACGACGGGATACTTTGGGGGCAGCATGTACCATCACGGGTTTGCTACCTTGGCACTTGCAGAAGCTTATGGCGCGGTCGATGAACGAACTCTTTGGCCGGAAGGTATCGACGCGAAGCGGACGCGATCGATAGGCCAAGCTCTCGAACTAGCGGTTCGTACCTCGGTGACCAGTCAAAACAAGAATCGCGAAGGAGCTTGGCGATATTCGCCCGATGGAACCGATGCCGACACCTCCGTTGCTGGAGCGGTTTTGATGTCTCTACTAGCTGCTCGGAACGCAGGTATCGAGGTCCCCGACAAGAACATCGATTTGGCCATCAAGTACTTTATTGAGAAAACGGCGGACAACGGAAACGTTGCGTATTCGGGTGGCATGGGTGGGATGGGTAACTCGACCGCTCGAACCGCTATCGCCACGTTGGTCTATTCGATTGCCGGCCGCAAGGATCTCAAGCAGTTCAAGTCGGCCGCCTCGTGTCTGAAAACCAGCGATGTCAATGAAACGGCCGATCACTATGGAGAGTACACCTCCTACTACAAAGCGCAAGCGCTGTTTCAATCCGATATTGCTGCATGGGAGAAATGGAACAAGAACCTGATCAATGACTTGAAGAAGAAACAACGTTCGGATGGCCATTTTGATGGCAACTATGGGCCGTCGGTCGCAACGTCAATGTCGTTGCTTTCCCTAGCATTGAATTTTCGATTTCTACCCATTTACGAGCGATAATTTTGCGAACGCCCATCTATCTGTTGCATTCACTTACCCTCGTTTTCCTCCTAAATTGCTTTGCTATCCGCGGTCAAGCTGCGGACGACACTCACGGAATCGCAGGCTCTGAGCCAGATAGCTCTCTCGGATCTCTTCAGTTGATTGGGGGCGACCTTTATCGCGGCACGTTCGGTGAGACGACGAAGGCCGAGGGGAGTGGAGTATTGGCTTGGCATTGCCCCGCTTTTCAATCCGACATAGTCGTTCCCTGGAGCATGGTAGAACGAATTAGTCAGCCGCTGGCGAAACAACACGAGATGGAGGCGAATAGCGGTAGCAGCAACAATAATCTCTTTATCGTTGAACTTCAAAGTGGAGAATCGCTTTCGGGAGAGATCATTCAACTCGACGAGCAAATGATGGAATTGGATTGCAAGAGATTCGGAAAACAACGCATTGCGGTGGATTCGGTTCGGAGCGTTCTTCGATCTTCGCCTATGACCGACAGCGATAGTGGCTCAACCCTTCGAAATCTTGACTGGAAGCAATCCATGCCAGTGATCCAGGTTGGGGGACGCGGCAATTGGTTTGAAAATCTTGGGGCCTACGATACGGAAACGTCTGGAACCGTCATCTCGCAATTTGCGATGGTTCCGGATTTGGCTGCGATGGATATTCAAGTGAATTGGCAATCAACGACTCCGAATTGGTTGCTAACATTGGGGGACCCTCGTCGCTTAGAGATGCATGTCCGCAAGTTAGAGAATCGTAGTACCCTTTCGATCACGATCCTCACTGAGGATGAGAACACGGCGGACATCGCCAGTGCACAGCTTCCAATCGACGGTTTGAATTCGATCTCTTTGCAAATCCTTTGCGACTCCAATCGAGGGCGGCTGGTACTGATGCACAAGGGAGCACCGATCGCCAATTTGAAACTAAACAAAGAGGTCCGCTTGACCGGACGTCAGCGAGTTTCGATCACGAACAATGCAGTCGGCCGATTCTCGCTGCGAGAGCTCCGAATCTATCGCTCCATTTTCTCTGCACCGGCGCTCCCAGCGGCAAAAGACTCTGCGGAAGCGGCCGTCAGCAAAATGCCCGAAACGCTGCTCAAGAGCGGTGAGACTTTTCTGGGATTTCCTAAGGAGTTTGATCCGTCGTCGCGTACTTTCGGTTTCGCTACGGACTCCCTGAACTTAGGTCGCATTTCGTTGGACCAGGTCGATCGTATCGAGTTTCCAGTTCGGACGGATGCACCCCCCAAGCAGGCCAGCGATCCCGATCCGACCCCCTTTTACGCAGTTGCATTGTGGAGTGGTGAGCGTTTCGTGGGGCAATCTGTGGCGATGAATGAAGGCCACCTGGAGCTGTCGCTTTCGCAATCCAAAACCAAAGTTCGAATTCCGCTTCATGAAATCGATTCCGTCGGACAAGTGGGAGCCAAGAGAGTCTCGACTGCCGAAGGCACCGATGCGGTTAATGCTGGACTGGCTATGCGTCTCGTCACCCCTTGGGCTGTCTCTTCCGGCATGATTGAGAGCTCAACGGGACTTGTTGGAAGCGACCAAAAGCGTTCTCGCTCTTTGCTCTGGAAGCCGCTTCGCGCAGTGGGTTCCATAGTTTTGTCCCCTGAGTTAACTGGCTCCATCGAACCCGAGGGGAAACTGGATAAACCGGTAAAGCCCAAAGCGATTTCGTCGTTCGGTCGCACGCTGGAGGCGAACGAGCCTTCCCTGTTTTTGACTAGCGGAGACTGTTTTTCTGCGGATATTCTGGGGCTTGATATGGACCAACTATCCTTTCAATCATCGCACTTTGGAGCGAAAAAGATACCGGCTAGCAGTGTTCGTGGGATACGTAAGCTGGCGTATACCGGAACCGACTCCATGGAAAAAAATGGTCGTAGACGACTTCTTACACTTCCTCGCTCGCAACGCAGTAACCCGCCTACCCATTTGCTGGTATCGCGCGAGGGTGACGCCATACGAGGACAATTGAGGAGCATGGATATCGATACTGCGACCGTCGATGTGCGTGGTGAAGAGCGAAAAGTTCTTCTCAAGAACGTGGCGGAGATCATCTGGCTCCAAGAAGCACCCGAGGTCGTTCCACCCGGCACGTTGCCAATGGATGGCCAGGCCGAATCGAAGACCATAATTGCAAATCGAGAAGGTGCTTTTGGCGATTTGCTTTGCCAAGCGATCGACGCGTCGGGTATGCGAATCAGTATCGCGCCGGAACGCGTGGAAGGCAGCATGGTTTTCGGTCAGCACCCAGAGTTGGGTGAATGCCAAATCGATTTAGCAACTATTACTAAATTGGTTCTTGGAAAAGAAAAATCGGAAGATGCGAAACGAAGTCGCTTCAGCAAATGGCGGTTGCAAAATGCTCCCGATCCCAAGTTCGTTAACGATCTGGATTCCGCGGACGACCAGGGCGGGCAGCCGAAAGATACTGCGCAAGCCGGAATGATAGGCAAGGCGGCGGCTGATTTCGAGTTGAAAAAATTGGACGGTAGTTTATTAAAACTGTCCGATCTCAAGGGGAGGATTGTGGTCTTGGACTTTTGGGCCACTTGGTGCGGTCCGTGCATAGCCTCGCTTCCAAAGATAACTGAAATTGGACAGCAATATAAAGGGGCAGACGTGGACGTGATCGCCATCAATATTGAACAATCCTCCGCCGAGATCAAGGCGTTGTTGGATCGATTGGCGATTAGCCCATTGGTGGTCATGGATACCGACGGCGCGGTGGCCAGAGCCTACCAAGCCGAAGCGATCCCGCAGACGGTGATCATCGATAGAAATGGAAAGGTTACACATGTATTCGTGGGGGGCGGCGGCAATACCGAGGCCAAGATTCGAGACGCACTGGACAGTTCGCTTGACTTGAAACTGTAATTATCTGCATCCTGCGCGTTGTCCAACCTAAAAAATTGGGTTGGCAAATTGAGTTGCGCGACTCTCCGCGTAGTCATTCCTACGACTTGGAGCGTCGTACGACTAAGGGTATACCCCAAAATTAAGAGCTGTAGATGAACAAGTCACCGACCAAGGGCCTCACAAATTTTCAAACCTGAGCTGTCTTGCGGCTGGTTACTTCTGCTATATTCGAATGTGCGTTCTGTTTGACCGAAACCATCAGCAAAAGGAGAACATCATGGGAAAAGGAAATAATAGCCAAAAGAACGATAAAAAGGGAATGAAACCTAAGCAAGACAAAAAGAAGGGCACAAAGCCCGAAGCCAAAAAGTAGGCTTTACAATCTTGCCTAACGTCTCCCACGGATATCGACGAACGCAACTACCCAAGTAGTTGCGTTTTTTTGTTTGCCTGCGATCATCGTCGATCCGATTTCAGGCCGGTAGCGAGGTACCTAGTGGATTCTTCTTCCAGCAAGTCCGTGTCGCTCCCCTGACTTTTTACTTCTGCACGGAAACGGTGCACGCCCGACTTCGAGGCTTCTGCCAGAATGCGAAGCGATAGCTTTTCATTGGGGCCGATCGAAGGGATGGAATTGAAGATGGCTTGCCCCGGAACGATACGACCTGCGTGCCCCTCCAAGCGAGTCGGCTCGATCCCATCAGAGAATTGCGCGAGGACTTGGACGTCCGATGCTGCTTTTTTGCCCCGATTGGTGATGATGATTTCATAAACGACCGGTTGGCCGACAGGAGCTGGGGCGACAGGATCAATAACAGCCAGATGCAAATCTGCGAGCGAATCGATACTCGTTGTAAACTCTGCATTCGTTTCGCCTCCCGACGGGCATTCACCTGTAAAGCTCAAATGGTTCTCACCTATCTGGGACAACGATAGTTTCAATGTGAAACTGAGTTTCTCGTTAGGATCGAGCCGCTTTACTTCCCACTTCACCGATTCCCCGCTGTGGGTAGCGTAAGCAGGTAGGGAGATGATTTCAGAACCCGGCGGAAGTTTAATTTTGCATTGCGTTCCAAGCGCGGCGATGGAACCGGAATTGGTTAGTTCCAGTTCGTATTCTACGACACTGCCCTGGTAGTGTTCCGCTGGACCGAACCAGGAAGAGACGAGCTCGGATTGCCGTACTTGGACATCGATCTTGCTCTTTGCTTCAAGTTTGGAAATGGAGCTAGAGGCGGTGGCAACGATCGGCAGGGTACCTGCTTGTTGAAAAGTGAGCTCGACTTCTACGATGCGTTCCGAGCCCGAAGCAATGTCGCCGATGTTGGATTGATTGCTGCCGTAGTGTTCCGCCGAAAGCGCTACCAAGACAGATTTGACGTCGGCATTACCGGTGTTTCGCACTCGCACTTTGTAAGTTTGTGGTTCGCCATAGGAGACCTCGGATGGCCCTTCGAGAGCCACCGCCAGTTGAGGTTGATTCACTGCAATCTGCATTTCAGCGGTCTGCGCTTGTACCGTCCATTCGACCCCTAATGCGAAGTGTTCAGGCTTAGCCGTGGTAAGAACGAGACGGGCGGATTTGGTAGTTCCGGCCGGTAATTGTTCGAGTTCCCACAAGATCGAATTCCCCTGCTCGTCGTTTTCTGGGTGCGAGACACCATCGGTGAGGGAGACGGTTCCGATTTTCACATGGGTTGGGACCGCGATGCGAACTATCAAACCATTGAGATTCTCGGTCCCTTCATTCTTGGCCACGATTTCGTAGGCACCGTCTTCGTCGATTCGGATCGCGTTTGGACCTTTGACGGAGACTCTGACCGCCGGCAAACTCATTTCGCGTTGTAGAAACGTGGGAGAGACCGAGTCTGATTTGTCGCTCTTGGCCTGGACCAACGCGTTTGTTTTTCCATCTGGTTTCGGTTGTGGGCTACTAACCGTTGTCGAACGGGTGGTCTTTGGAGCTTCGCTTGTGAAAGAATCGATTTCTTTTTTGCTATCGCTCAAAGCCGTGAGGTCTGCCGGTTTCTTCTCAACGGCCAGGGAGGACTGACGATTTGCGGAAGAGGTGGCGGTCGGAGTCTTTTCGGCGGGAGGAAGTCCGAGTTCGATAAGGTTCTTTGGCGCGCTAAGCGGCTTGTAAACATTCGATGCAGCGGTGGTGGATTTGGATCGGTCAGTACCTGGGATGCCAGTCACGCTGGATCTGCTTATGGCTCCCGAGCCTCTGGGAGTTTCCGTTTCGAGAATATCCATGGCTGTGCGTCGAGAAGTCGAGTTGGATTCGATGAAGATTTCCGGGCTCTTGAGGGTGGGTTTGGCTGTCGTTGTACCCAGAGGGACTCCGGCTCGGCTGTTCGCCGAAACGCTATTGGTTGACGGTTTTGTAAGCGCGTTTTTGGAAGGTGTGGTTTCGCCTCGGATGATGGGAGCCGGTTTGGTGGTCAAGGTTTTGGGATCGACGGACAAAAGCGGCTCATCCGATTCTGGGCCTATCCGTTTGACTTGCAAATCCGACGTCTCTCGTTCGCGGCGCTCTTGCACACGGGGGAGATTCCGGAACGGTTCTCGGGGTGTTCGGGCTTGGGTTGTGGGAGGACCTGTGAAGACTTCCGTTTCCTCAAGGATTTCACTTTCGGTAGGTCCACGAAACGCTTTCGAGAACGACTTGAGCGGGACCAAGAAGCCTGCACGCGAGGGTCTGCCGGCTGCCGTGGTCGCCGGAATCTTCGGTTTGGGTTTCGCTCGTTCGGTTGTCGATTTCGGAGGGCTGCCGAAGAGGCGTCCTAATACGTTCGTAGACTTTGCCCCTAGCGAATCCTCATCGAAGCTGTCTTGACTACAGCAAATGGCCGTGTTCGAAAGCACGAAAAGCAGCCCCAATGCCCAATCCCAACAGAATCGTTGACTGGTATAGGATGTTGGACGCATGGACGGAACTCCGGCTTAGACTGATTTTCTGAGAAATGCTTTCGTCGTCATCGGAATTTCTGCGTGGTAAGATTGAGCGGATTAGGGGAATATTGCTACGTTTTCCGGTTTCGCAGGCGATGGAGGTCGTTATGGCCGTGTTCAATCTTGCCCATTCAGTGTGAATCAGCGTTTGAAAATGATGCGTCGCTTCCTGCTTGCCAATTAAGGAGCAGGCTTTCGCGGCCGTGGAGAAAAGAGTTGAAGCGGGCGGCGAGGGGCCGACACGTGGGAAAACACAGGTTATTTCTGCCGACGAGCGCAAATGCGATAATTTTTAGGCTGAATGGTTCGGGAATTGCTTAAAATAAAGTTCAGCAGGTCTCATGAGACCATTGCAGCATCGATAATCGTCGTTTTGATCTTTTTTTGATGGCTAATGCCAACGATTAGAAATACGATTAGAGGGATGCGCAGGACATCTACGTCCTACTCAAGTTGTCGGTTTCTCGTGTTAAAATTCGTAGTCGGTAGATCACATGTCTCTTGTCCGCACATTTATTCGAACCAATTCGGAGCGAATTCCTATGTTGATTCGTAACTTTTCAGCGATTCCTAAGCGTTTGGTGGCTGCCTCATTTTCTTCTGCGCTCGGACTAGGGCTGGTGGCTGGAGTGGGCTCATGGGTGCTAGCATCCGATGGCGCGCAGGATTATCGACTTGCCACCTACCAAGATGAGGGTAAGACGCTATTCGCATTGGGAGTCTTGCCAACGCAATCGCTGGGTGTACTCAGCGCTCCCCACGTAGCGATCCTGGTCGATACATCTGCATCTCAAAACGGTGATTACCGAACCGATTCGATCGAGATCGCTCGGTCGATTGCACAAGCCTTGCCATCGGATGCGATCGTCAGCCTTTTGGCTTGCGATGTTGATCCGGTAGTTTTATCGCGAGCAACTACGCCGCGTAGCGAATCTATGGTGGAAGGTTTTAAGAAGCTAGAGCGGAGAGTTCCTTTGGGGACAACCGATCTTGCAGCTGCTTTTCGAATGGCGGTCAAGGAGCTTGGGAACAAGTCGGACGCAAGTATTGTGTACATTGGCGACGGCATCCATCGCTGCAATCTACTGAACTCGGCCGAGTTCGAATCGTTGATCAACCAAATGCGTGAGCAGCGAACTGTCGTAAACGCTTTGGCTATTGGGCCCGCGACCGATTGCGAGTTTCTAGCAACTGTATCGAATCATACTGGCGGTCGAATCTTCGTTCGACAGAGCATCACCGATGCGACTTGCCAGCAAATCGGTGAGGGGATTGCCAAGGCTGCTATTGAACCTGTTTTTTGGCCTTCGAAAGTGAAATGGCCAACCGACATTGCGCAGGGTTTCCCGAGCAAGATGCCTCCAATGCGATCGGATAGAGATTCGATTGTAGTCGGCAGTTTGGTAGCGGAATCGATGGCAGGTGTGTTGGAGGTGGAGGGAGTGGTAGAGGGCCGCCAAGCCAAGATGCGTTGGGACCTGAAGAGTGAAGCTTCGAACCCTGACTTCGCGTTCTTGGTACAAGTGGTAGAAAAGGCAGCTCCCAATGCGGGGTTGATGTTACCGACTCCGGGATCGGATGCACTGCGTGAATTGGGAATCGTGCTGGCGAGTTCAGCGGACCAATTGGTAAAGGACGCTCGGTTCGCTTTGAACGCAGGTGAGATCGATGCCGCCATCAGCATTGCCAACGAGGCCCTAAAGCGGTCTCCCAACAATTTGACCGCCCGCAGTATTTTGGATACGGCGACACAAGTCGGGAAGAAGGGTAAGCCGGTAAGGAGTCCAAGCGCTTCGCCGCGAATCGTCAAGTTCATTTCGGCACAAGCCGGTGACGACCCCTTCGCCGATCCACCTGCTTCGACCTCGTCATCCACTCAAGCCGGGAGCGGCCAACCCAATCCACTGCCAACCGACAATCCGTTCGGCGATGATCCGAAGTCAGCAACATCGGGTCAGCTTTCCCCCGCCATGCCGTCGGCTCCCAATTACGGTGTTCCCAATTACGGTGTTCCCAATTACGGTGCTGCGAGCGACCTGTTTAGCGAATTGTCCAATGCTGGAGATTTGCTCGCAGAGGATGAAGGGCTTCGGCGTGCGGCTGCAGAAGCCTTGGAGCGCGACGTGCGAGCGAAACTAGGAGAGGCGAGAACAAGCCGGGATCCAGCGGGAACGAAGATCGCCTTGAAGGCGCTTCAAGATCAGATTCGGCGAGCTCCAGATTTGGATGCCGCCAGTAGGGTTCGTTTGGAATCGCAAGTCGCTTCTGCCATACAAGCTGCAGCTCGCGCTGAGGTGAATTTGAAGGAACAAATCTCTCGCATCGAAGCGGTTCAGTCCAGCCAATCCGCTTCCAAGCGATTGTTGGCAGAAACTGAGCGACGCAATTCCACAGTGCAGCAACTGGTAGAGCGGTACAACTCGCTGATGGCTCAACAGATGTTTGCCCAAGCGAATTCCGAGATTGCACCTCAGATCACCGCCGTCGATCGCGAGTCAGTCATCGACATCGCAACCAATATTGAGTCGAGTATAGCCGCGAATGAGCAGCTGATGCGTGACGTTATCAGCAAGAAGAATCGTGCCTATGTAGACTCCTTGTACCTGAATGAACTTGCGTTGGTCGCGTTCGTTGACGTGCCGCCGATCGTTTATCCGCCTGCGGATGTATGGCAAGCCTTGAGTGCTCGCCGACTAGAACGCTATGGATCAATTGATTTGTCGGGAGGAAGAGAATCCGAGCGCAAGATCTATCGCGCCTTGAATGAACGGGGCGAGGTGAAATTTAACGGAACTGCCCTTTCTTCCGTCATGAAGAAGTTTGCTGCGGACTACAACATCCCGATTGTTATCGATGACAAAGCACTGGATGAAGAGAGCATTACGCCCGATGAGCCCATTACCATGGATCTACCTGAAGTCTCGTTCCGCTCGGCGTTGAAGCTGATCTTGGAACCATTGCAGTTGACCTACGTCATTGAAGACGAAGTCATGCGAATTACCTCGCAGAAGTCGTCGGCCAACGTTGTCCGTGTCTATCCCGTTGGTGATTTGGTCGTGCCGATCATGCCGGGAGGGATGATGGGCGGCAAGCGTGGCGGCATGATGGGCGGCATGGGCGGTGGCATGGGCGGTGGCATGGGCGGCATGGGTGGCGGCATGATGGGTGGCGGCATGGGTGGCGGCATGGGTGGCGG
>Ga0105044_10009387_pt1 | contig 13389 bp, 9 predicted proteins | sample MAT01_FD_78092 | JGI IMG/M metagenome (GOLD analysis project Ga0105044, IMG submission 78092) | Freshwater microbial communities from Lake Fryxell liftoff mats and glacier meltwater in Antarctica - MAT-01 | ecosystem: Environmental > Aquatic > Freshwater > Ice > Liftoff microbial mat | place...
ATTAGCCGGCACCCCAAGAAGCACTGGGCCAAGATCATCAGTTACCTGTATGGTCCAGGTTTGTACTGCTGAATTTCCGCAGGCATCAGAAAGTGTATAAGTGCGAGTAATTTGATAGGAGTTCGCACATTCACCCTTACTCTGAATTTCTTCCACTGAAATGGCAGGTGTGCCGCAGTTATCAGAATATTGAATCTGATCGGTATCGGTAGAAGGAATTTGGCCGCAGGATACGATCACATCATCAGGAAATGAAGTGAATGAGGGAGATATTTCATCCTGAAGAGTGATGATCTGAACAAACGTAGAAAGGTTTCCGCATTCATCAGCCGCAGTGTAGGTGCGTGTGATCGATCCGGCGCATCCTGCGCCATCGTTTGTTGGCACATCCAAATAAGTGATCGAAACAGAACTGTTGCAATCATCTACTGCGGTCACATATGTTCCATTGAAATCGCCACATGGTCGGGAGATTATAGCTTCACCGGAGAAGATGGGGGCTTCGTCATCTATAATGGTAATCGTTTGAAAGAAAATGGCTTGATTGCCACAATCATCGAAGGCGCGAAAGACACGTGTAATGATTGATCCAGCGCATCCGGCGGGGAATGTTTCTTCCGCAAAGAGGGTTGGAATTTCGCCGATGCAAGAGTCAAATGCGGCAGGCATCTCTATCGGTGGGATTGGATCACCGCAAGAGATGGTGATGCTTTCTGGAAATTCTAGAAACACAGGATCGGTGGTGTCTTCAAAAGTGACTACTTGCTGAGCGATGGAAATATTTCCGCAGAAATCCACAGCGGTCCAAGTTCGAATGACTTGATATCCGCAGCTCAATTCTACCTCTTCCTCCAGTAAGTTGATTTCTGAAAGACCAGAACAAAAATCAGTTGCATTGACTTCAGGGAGAGGAGCAATTTCCCCACATTCAAAAGTCACGGATGCAAAATCACCTACGATTTCTGGTCCTTGGTTATCTGCAACCTCAATGATCCACGTTGCAGTTGTTGAATTGCCGCATGCGTCGGTAGCCATCCATGTCCGTGCGATCTGGAAGTATCCTTCACACACTCCGGGTGTGATGATTTCAGCGTATTCTACTGAAACAGTGCTGCAGGCATCAATAAACTGAACCTCTACATTTTCAATTGCTGGAATTTGGGTGCAATCCACGGTGATATTCTGCGGGAAAACAGCAATGATTGGTGCTTCATTATCCACGTACGTGAGAATTTGTTCGGCCGAAACAGAGTTGCCACAACCATCAGTGGCAGTGAAGACTCTGGTTATTCCGCCGATACAATCAGCGGATGGAATGTCACTAAAAGTAACAGTCACATCACTGCACGCGTCTTCAGCAATAGCCTCTCCATTAGGAAACTCTTCTCCACAAGTCACCTCAGCATTTTCGGGGACAAACACAAACACAGGTGATTCGGTGTCGATGAAGGTAATTGTTTGACTGAGGGATGTTTCATTTCCACAGTCATCGATGGCTGTCCAGGTGCGGACAAATTGATATCCACATTCCGCAGGTAAGGTAGTCGCGCTTAAACCCACAAGTGGCTCCGCAGAGCAATTGTCTATAGCGATGACCACTGCATCAGCAGGCTCTTCGCCACAGTTGAGGGATTGATCAGCAGGAACTCCAAACAATTGTGGCGCTTCATTGTCCACCACTGTGAGTGTCCAAGTGTTGGATTCTGTATTTCCACAATCGTCGGAAATGGTCCAGGTACGTTCGATGATACGATCACCTGGGCAATCACCTTCGATGATAGTTTCACTAAACGAAGAAGTTACGTCACCGCAGTTGTCTTCAAAACTTATTTCGGCTTCTTCAGCGGATGGAATGGCGGAGCAGCTCACCTGAGCATCCACAGGGAAAGAGGTGAAAACTGGTGCGGAATCATCAATAAAGAAAATGGTGTGACTTACCGAGGCCGAATTTCCGCAGCCATCGGTGGCAGTGTAAGTGCGAATGAAACTTCCGGAGCAGCCCTCTTCGAGCATAACATCAGAGGTTGTGAGCGTGACAAGCGAACACGCATCTACTGCAATCGCAGGTGTAATTTCAACTTCAGTGCCACACTCCACTGTTGCGTTTTCAGGAACGAATTCGAACACGGGCGCTTGATCGTCTAGGACCGTGATCGTCTGACTAGACGAAGAAGTATTCCCGCACGCATCTTCGGCAAACCAAGTTCGGATGAATTGGTAGCCGCATTCAAGTTGGATCGTTGTTGCACTTACTCCTACGCCAGCCTCCGAGTCACAATTGTCAATGGAAAATACCAGCGCATCCGGAATAGGATCGCCGCAAAAGATAGAAAAATCTGCTGGGATATTGAAAAGCACAGGAGCTGTGTTGTCTTGAACTTCGATTGTCCAGAGCTGAGTCACTTCATTGCCGCAATCATCGGTGAGGATGTACAGCCGCTCGATAACGAAGTTACCTGCGCATGAGCCTTCAATGATCGTTTCTTCCACCGTTAGAATAGTGTTGGCGCAGCCTGGGGTGAATTGAACCAAAGGAGAACCTGAAGACGGAATTTCATTGCATTCTACCGAGACATCTGGAGGGAACGAAGTAAATTCTGGCTCACCACCAGTTAGCGTCACCAGTTGATCGAGGAGAACACTATTTCCACAACCATCTGCCACAGTGTAATGACGAATGAAAGATCCACCGCAGCCTGGAGTGATAATTTCATCAGTGAACGTAATATTCACCTCGGAGCAGTTGTCGATTGCTTCGGGATATTGAATAGTCGGATCAAAACAATCTTGAGTAACTTCTGCTTCAAATGAAACGATTAATGGCGCCTCGGTGTCCAATGATGAAATCGTTTGGCTGGCAAAAGCCGACGCACTGCACGCGTTAGTTGCACGGCAAATCTGCGTGAAGGCAGTGCTGGCGCATCCCTCAGGACCCGCAGTGCAGGCGCGATCCACGTTCACGTCGCCGTGACCAGTTACCCATTCACCATTAAACCAGCCGGTGTAATCAAACCAACCACTCAGACCTTCATTGCTGTTTTTGTTGTTAGCGCCTACGCCAGCCTGAAAGCCGAAGTAGTAATTAGCGGGCTTATGGGTAAGCATCAACTGGCTGCCTTCGAGTTCGTCCAATCCATTGAGCCATGCAAAACCTTCGGTGAGTTCATAGTATGACCAGTCGATGTAGTTAGTACCGGCTAGGTTAAAGTCGTCTTTATAACCTCTTCCCAGTGCCGACCACTCTTCCCAGTTGCGGCCATTTTGCATCCAGAGGTGAGCCTCCATACGAAGTGAAGGGTCAGAAACTTTATAGATGATCCCCCACAGATGTGCGGTCCCGTCGCCATATTCTTCAAATTGGCCATTGTCCTCGAAACGCCATGAGACATTTTGAGAGTCGATGTCAGGAAGCCAAAACGCCCAATCGGGTCCCGGGCCAAATGCAGTGGAGAGCACGCAGGCTTGTTCCACATTTCCCGTTTCGCTAACGATACTTTCAACAGTTAATGGCGCACAGCATTCCGTCGAGCCCTCGCACGATGAGAATTCAGGAAGCGGTTCACCACAGGAAACAGTGATGTTTTCTGCAGGGGTAAGGGTCGGAAAGCATATTTCCTGTCCAAATTGAACGGCAGGAAATAGAAAGATGAAGAGGATGCTTAGAATGGCTCCCGAACATGGGCGCATTCCCTCTGTGTAGAGATGTTTCAAAGTAGAAGGTTTTTGAGGTTAGGTTAAAACAGTACAAATGTGTTGGTCATGCACATTTAGATCGAATGTAGGCGCAAAAAAGGGAAGTTGGACGTGTAAAATCGAGAATTTGTCAACCGGCAGGGCCTAAATGGAAAAAGCCACCAAAGTGGCGGCTTTTAAACGGTGAAGCAAAAGGCTGAATCAGCCCCGCTTTTTTTCCAAAACTTCGTCGATCATTCCGTAATCGCGAGCTTCCTCAGCGATCATCCAATAGTCACGGTCGCTGTCGGCCCAAACCTTTTCGTAGGTCTGGCCAGCGTGATTCGCAATTATTTCGTAAAGTTCTTTTTTTAGTTTTTGAATTTCACGGGCCGTGATTTCGATGTCAGAAGCTTGTCCGCGCGCTCCGCCAAGAGGCTGATGGATCATCACGCGCGAGTGTTTCAGGCCTGTGCGCTTGTTCTTTTCACCCGCACAAAGCAGCACAGCTCCCATGGACGCGGCCATACCGGTGCAAATCGTTGCTACATCAGGCTGAATGATCTGCATGGTGTCGTAGATCCCTAAGCCAGCGTAAACGCTTCCTCCAGGGGAATTGATGTAAATCTGAATGTCTTTCTTGCTGTCGACACTCTCTAGGAAAAGCAACTGAGCCTGAACGATGTTGGCGATGTAATCGTCGATCTCAGTGCCCAGAAAAATGATCCTGTCGGCCATCAATCGGGAGAATACGTCGACCTCGCGGAATGGCATGTTACGTTCTTCAATGACCGTTCTGGTCATCATTTCCGGACCGTAGACATGGGAAATAATATCGTCCACCACGGACCCAGAAATTCCGTGATTGCTGGTGGCGTATTTTCTAAATTCTTTTCTTGTGATCATGTGGTCAAATGAAGTTATTGGAGGCCAAAGTAAGCAGAAGCGCGTGATTCAATCAGTCAAAAAACTGCAAAATGAGAACAGTCTTATTCACTTCGAGTTACATTCGATTTCACGTTGCATCGAATCAATGAGTCTAGAGATCCCGTCAATGGTTTAAATCAGCCTCTCTGCGTAATCTTACCTAGGCAAGCTAATAAGGCGCTTAAAAATGAGTTTCGCTATCGTGTGGGAGTTGAAGTGTTATTTTCGGGGTGACCGCCACAAGTTGGTGTGGATTTGACTAATTGTCGGAAACTTAATCGAAGAGAAAGTTCAGATTAAATCGGCCTGGCGGCATTTGTGAATGATCTCTTCATAGTCAAACAAGGAGTCATTTCGTTTGGTCGCCAGATCAAGAAGGTCAGTTTCTCCATCGGAGAAGGAGAGAAAATGAAGCAGCCTATGAAGCGTTTCTCTCGTATCATCAGGATTGATACTTTGAGGATAAAGTCCGCGGCGCCCAAGTTGCGGCTCGCAGAAGGGAATGGTAGTGGTGTAGCATTGATTAAGTTCCAAGGCCCGAACAATTAGGAAGGCCACGTCGATCGTTTCCTGCAGGTGAGCAAACGAAAGGAAAGCCTTATTGTCAAGAGAAGTATGGTATTCTTTGTATTTCTGATACGGTGTGCGCATCAGGCTGCCGACTGGCAGATTGAAACCGGGGGAACAATACTGCCGCTCATCGCTTCCTCCCACAGCAAATGGGGTGGTTGAAAATGCGTGGTTCGAAGATTCCAGCACATGAGTGGCAATTCGATCGCCCTCAGTGTTTCCACGCTTCGAAAACTTGTAAGTTAGGTTTCCACGATCTCCGCAGCAAGTGAGGACATAGCCAGCCACCAGATTTTTTTTCAGGTGCTGACCATGTGCAGCCAGATACGCAATCGCTCCTATAGTTTCAGGAATAAATAGGAAGCGGTAGGTGAGCCTTCTGTTTGGAAGGCTCATCACTTTTTTAGCCAAAAAGGCTGCGGCCAATGGGCCCGAGAGTTCATTGTTGGCCATGCTCGGATGGCACAGATAGGTAGAAAATAGGACTTCTCCTTCACCGGTTCCGGGAAGCACCAGTTCTCCGTATGTAAGTGAACCAAGTTCCAACGAGCTATTGATGTAAACCCGATATTCTCCTTCTTCGGGCAGCGTTTTCAGTTCATTGGCTGAAAGACAAAATCCCCAATTTTCGGAATAGTAGGAAGTGATGTAAGGAATAGCATCTGGCTGAGACGGCACGCAATGAAGATGCGGAAGGAGCTCAGCCATCATAAGCCTTTTATCCACCGGAATGGAATACCCAACGACATGCAAATTGTTGTCGCTGAGCTTGCAAATCGTACGACCATCAGGGGTTTCTATCCATGCTTCACGAATATTCCATTCTTTTGGCACTAACCAATCGAATACCGTGGTACCAGAGGGGACTTCAGTCAATTCAAGCGGAATAATTTCACGAACGATTTCAAGGGATTCACGCAATCCATCTCCTGTCAGGCTTCTGCAAATCGGCCAGAGTCGGTCGAAATAATCTTCTAATTCCTTCATCTGATCCATATCGAAAAGGTATCTCACCAAACTGTCCAGCCGCCTTCAACCAGCATATTATCACCTGTCACATAGCTTGAGGCATCGCTGAGTAAATAGATAAGTGCACTGGCTACTTCATGGTTGTAACTCAGTCGGCGCATCGGCGAAAAACGAGCGAAATTTGCTTCGAATTGCGCTTCGTGATTGTTCCATACTCCGTGAGGAGTGATCATGTTCACGCGCACTTTGCGCTGTGCCCAGTAAGAGGCCAAGTATCTGGAAAGTGCATCGATTCCACCTTTAGATGCGGAGTACGCAGCAGGGCAACCGAGGCTAGTGCCTTCGTACAAGTTTTGATTAGGAGCTACGACACTGTACGTAGATGGAATATTGACCACGCTCCCCAAACCACATTCGGCCATGTAACTTCCAATAATCTGACACATGAGGAATGTGCCGCGCAGATTGACTTCAATCACGGTATTCCAATTCGCATCATCGACATCTTCAAAAGGCTCAAATTTCAGATGTGATTTATTCTGATGCGCATTTACTAACCCATGAATGCCGCCAAACATTTTGATAGTCGCGCTCTTTAAACCCTGAATACTTTCGCGTGAAGTCACATCAAGCGAATAACCAAGCATTTTTTGAGGGTGCTTTTCGGAAAGTTGGCTGGCGAAGGAAAGAGGATCGGCTTGTTCAATATCGGCCACGACAACATGCCCGCCGAATTGAGCAACTGCTTCGCAAAACGCGCGACCAATAAGGCCACAGGCGCCAGTTAGAATGATGACTTTTCCGGTAAGGTCGAATTTTTTTCTAAAATCTATTTGAAAGGGATCGGTAGTTCGGAGAGGCTCCATATCAATTGAATTTTCTAAATACAGGTTTGATTGCAGGGCCTACAAGAAGATGATCAACTCCGCCATCAAGTCCCTTCACGAATACATCACAGCTTTCTTCGAAGGCAGCAAGCATCCAATCAATATCTTCATTTGTGTGAGAATAGCAAGGGGATAGAATGCCCTGAAAGAGAATTCCTCGACGTATCATCTCTTGCATGAACAGCGTGCGAAGTTTCAAGTCAGGTTGTTTGTCTTTGTTTTTGACAATGAGTCCAACGCTCCAGTTGAAACCGGTAAGTTCGAAATAGTCCTGAAGATTTTTACGTAGCAAAATTTCGCGGACATGTGAGATGTAATAGTCGCCAATGGCGTGATTGTGCTCAATCACAGGTTCTTTTTCAAAAACATCCATTGTAGCCAGACCAGCGGCAATGGAATGCGTTTCACCTCCATGCGTCGTGCTCACTAAAAAGAGTTTAGGTGTTCCTTCTTGATTGATACCACCCAATTGCATGATTTCTTTTTTTCCTGTCAAGGCACAAAACGAAAATCCATTGGCTATTCCTTTACCCCACGTAGCGATGTCGGGCTGCGCGTTGAATTTTTTTATGCTGCCGGGATAGTCTGTCTTGAAGCCGGTAATCATTTCATCCATGATCCACACAGCGCCATGACGATGAGCTAATGCTATTGCCTTTTCGTAGAAATCAGGTTCCAATGGAATCCACTTCTCAGGCTCGCTGATTACACAGGAAATCTGCCCTGGAAACTCATTGAACATGCGTTCAAGATCTTCCAACGAATCCTGACGGTACAAAATGGTGAGGTCCTTTATTTCTCGAGGGATGCCAAAATCACACGCGGTGGATCCGATGAACCAATCGTCGTAGCTGTAAAATGGATGCTCTGCAGGTCTTGCTACCAGCGTTTTTCCAGTGAATGCACGGGCCAGTTTTACCGCTGCTGTGGTGACTACGCTTCCATTTTTTGCGTACTTGATCATATCGTGCTGGGGCACTAGCGAAAGAAAGCGCTCGGCCATTTCACGTTCAATCACGCTGGGTCGTGAGAAGTTGACTCCTTTTTCAAGCTCTTCGCGCACCCTCGCTAGCACAGGCTCGTAAGCATGTCCGAGCGAAACTGCCGTCAGCCCCATTAGAGTGTCGAGGTATTTATTGCCATCCGGATCCCAGCAGTATGCACCCTTGCCATGCGTAATGGAAGCTGGTGAAAGCACAGGAAATTGGTCGTCGCCTTTGGAATAGGTATGTGCGCCTCCAGGAATAAGATGATGAATCACACGGCGATATTCATCGCTAGCGGAGAATGTGGTGATGTGGGGTAGAGTGCGCGTAGGTGCAGCCATTATTTCACAATTCGGTCTTCTTTCAGGGATTTGTAATAACCTGAGTTAATGGTACTTTCAGGATTAATCTGAAGTAACTCTGGTTTCGTCTCCAACAAATGTACAACCTCTTCAATACCGAAATCGGACTCTCCTAGGTGCTTCAGAATTGCATTGGCCAACTCCAGATCAGCGGAGGTATCCACTGAGAGTTTATAGTGGTATCGGGCATGCGATTTTCTCCAGCCGCAACGAAATAATCCACTCTGTTTGATATACGGAGTGACATGTTCGCGCTGGCTCAACAATTGGGCGTTCTGCCAGGTTTTTTCGAGGGCTTCAAATGTGAATATTTCTGTATCGAATCCATCTTCGAGATAGAACGGTTCTTGATTGGAGTTGGAAAAGTAATCCGTCCCCAGTTTGAGGTGCTCCTCAATGACAAAGTCCACAGTAGATGAGGTGATGAGTGGGTTGTCGCAGCAAATGCGTATGACGTGATCGCCTGCCTTTGCTCCTGATTCTTTTGCAGCCTCGTAGTAACGATCAAGCACGTCCCAATCGCTTCCGCGGTAGACGTTGATTTCGTGAGAGGTGCAAAACTGAGCAAGGGAATCGTCCTCCGGCTGAGTCGTTGTAGCCACAACAAGCTGCGAAATATGTTTGGAGCGTTTGAGCTGACCAATTACCCGCTCAACAATCGGTTTGTCTCCGGCGTTCATAAGCACTTTTCCCGGAAGACGGCTAGAACCCATTCGGGCCTGGACAATGCAAAAGATCTTCATAGGAGGTAGTGCCCTAAGCGAATTTTTGTTTCCGGATTTTCTAGTTCAAATTCACTTACGTGGATGCTGCCTCCCCGCACAAAAAAAGAAAACGCCCCGGCTGACTTGCGATAGATCAAACCAATGGAATAGGGGTGAACATTTTCTTCAGATTCGAATTTTGAGCGAAGCAGATGAACACGGCTGCCAGCAAGGAAGGCAAATGATCCGGGATAAGGATAGCTGAATGCTCGAATGAATAACTCGATCTCAGAGCCAGTCCATTCGCGTATGCGAATATGTCCGTTGAGCATAGTGTTCAGACGGGGATAGTATCGGCTGATTTGCTCGTTTTGAATCTCGCCGGTGAAAGAAGGGTTTTCCAACGCCGTCAATGCTCGTTTGAGAAGTTCACCAAGAAGATTTATACGCACCCTGAAAATGTCTATGGGAAGAGCCTCTTCCGGAATTCGGTAGGGAAGTGTAGTAATTATTTCGCCGGCGTCGAGCTTGGGCCGAACAAAATGCGCAGTCGCGTATTGCTCAGTTCCGGAAGCTCCCTGAAGGATCATCCACGAGTCGATTCCGGCGCCTCTGAACACAGGCAAATAGAAGGGATGAAGATTGATCACCTTCGGAAATGCAGCAATGAAATTCGCCGAGAGAATCTCACGACAGCCGACGGTCACAATCATGTCTGGTGCATATGCCTTCACACGATGAATTTCAGAGTCATCTGAAAGATTGGGATATTCCTCTACCGGAATGCCGAATTGCGCCGGAGTATCGAATACGTTGTAGGCAAGATCTCCAAAAATGTCTTTGCGCTTCTCGAATAGCGCAAGGTCTGCGGTATGCTCACTTCGAGGGTGAGTGAATACCGCGACAATGGAATGAGATGAGCCCTGACAAGCTTCGATGCAGCGCCGGATACCAACGGTATGGCCTACTAAAACGATTTTCATTTGGAGTGCTTGGATAGGAGCATCTGCTGATAGGTCGACATGGCTTCATCGTCCTTTGTCAGGTTTTTGCCATGCATCCGATAGCGATAGAGTGGAAGAATCAGATTGTAAATATTGTATTTACTGAGCCACCGGATGCGCAGGTCTTCTTCCTCCCTTGCACGAAATGATTCGTCATACAATCCAATTTGAAACAAGAAGTCTTTCCTAAACATTATGCCGCATGCGATAGGCTCTTCTTCGGCATATACATGTCGGAGATGTGCACCACGTTCATCTACCAGCCAGTAGTTGGACGACACAGCGTCTATGCTATTGTTTTCTTCGAGATAGAGTTTCTGCACGTAAAGCAAATCGCGGTGGATATAATCATCCGCATCAAGGAAAACAACAAACTGTCCTTTTGCTTTTTGGATGCCAAAATTCCGAGCGCCTGATAGACCTAGATTTTGCTCAAGATGAAACACTCTTACTTCATCAGCGTAGTTCTCAAGCACCTTATTTGTATGGTCAGTACTTGCGTCATTGACCACAATAATCTCATACCTATCGTTGTCTAGAGATTGCTCCAAACCGCTTCGGATAGCCCTTTCAAGATAGTGGGCATAATTGTAAGTTGTAATAATCAAAGAAACCATGGGCAGGATGATTTGGGCGAGCGCTTAGTCTTTCTTCTTCACATTCTTTCCGCGCTTGCTTTTTTTCTGTTCTTCTTCACCATAACCATATCCGTATGAATACTGCTTATAGTTGGAGTATCCGCCGTAGCCATACCCATAACCATATCCATAGCCATATCCATAACGGTAGATGTATTTTCCGTAATAGTATCTCCAGCGTTTCTGCTTGATGTTGTTCAGCAGAAGACTATTATTTTTTAAATTATTTTGAGCGAGCACATCCTCGAGGTGACGCACCCCTTGCTTGGTGGCTTTCTCTGTGTTCAGTACGAAAATTCCTGTCCGAACTTTCGAAAGAAGAACAAGTGAGTCACTGATCAGCATCAATGGAGGCGTATCGATGATCACATAGTCATAAATTTTCTTGGTTTCTTCAAGTAATTGATCCACCCGACTATGCAATATCAATTCAGATGCGTTGGGTGGCACGGGACCTGCCGTAAGTACATCAAGGTTCTGAATCTGAGTAGGTAAAATGGAATCCTTGTAGTCTGAGCGGCCTATAAGGAAAGAGGAAACTCCACTCACGTTTTCGAAGCCAAAAATTTTGTGCACTTTCGGCTTGTGCAGGTCGAAGTCAAGAATCAAGACTTTCTTGGATGCCTTGGCAAGCACGGCCGCCAGATTGGATGAAACGAACGTTTTACCCTCGCCCGGATGAAGTGAGGTAACAAGAATTACATGCGATTCATCTCCCGGAAGCATGTACTGTAAGTTCGTTCTTAATGCACGGAAAGCTTCACTGACGTTCCCCCTCGGGCTTTCAATCAATGCAATTGGATTCGCATCACCGTCAGGGTAATTGGGCACACCGCCCAAAATAGGAAGTTTGGTAATCGCTTTAAGCTCGCGGGTATTTTCGATTCGCTCGAGGAAGATCATCCGCATTACCCCAACGACGAGTGCGAGAAGCAGTCCAATTCCAAGTGCATAATAGATAATTCCTTTTTTATCAGGTCCAACCACTCCAAGTGAGCGCGCTGATTCGATCACACTCGTGGGTGCGATAATCGCAGCCTTCGCAATTACCGTGCTTGCTTTTTTCTCAAGAAGGAAAGTGAAGAGTTGCTCATTGACATTCAACTTTCGCTCAATACTCATCAAGTCACGCTCCGATTTTGGAATCGAGCTCAGTTTGCTCTCGAGCTCTGTAATCTGCTTGTCTATATCTTGAATGCGCTGTTGGACAGATACTCTTGAATCTGATATATACTTGTAGATCGTAGAGCGAATCGTGTTGACTTCACTGTCGATTCGCTGAATACGCGCATCAGAACTTTTGAGGTCAACTTCGAGAGATGCCTTTCTCTGCTTGAGATCAAAAATTGTAGTGATGAGATTGCGCAAGGCAGTTTCGTCTGCCCCGATATAGCTCATCGGGGGTATCGCGGCATTGTCTTTCTCGCGGTACAAGAATTCTTCCAGATCTGCTATGCTGCGAATGCGCAACTGAAGTTGACGCCTCTCCACTTCCGCATTGGTAAGAGCGTCAAAGGCAGCGATTTGTTCCCGGTTAAGATCCAGAATTTTGCGAGCATCTTTGAAGATTTCCATGCTTCGCTCCAGCGAGTCCATCATCGAAACAATTTCATCCAACTGAATGTCGATGTATCGCTGTGTATTGTCATTGATTTTGAACTGATTCTCCAAAGTGAAATCAATATACTCCTGGGCGAGGGTGTCCAAAAATTGAGTAGCGCGTGACGGAAGTTCGTCTCTGCAAACAATGGAAAGAATGCTGGTGAACTCAATATTCTCAACCGCCAGATTATTGCTAAATTTATTGATCACCCAACTTTCCGGGTGCACCTTTGCCATGAAGGTTTGTTCCTGAATGGTGCTCAGTCCTGGCTCGTCAACCCAAGGCGATATATTGACTTTTATCACGAAGTTGCCTTCTTCGTACTGCTTCCCAAATTCAAGTTCCCGGCTATACTGCACGCCCGAAACGCTGTAGGTTATTCTACATTTCTTTAGATCGATTACCTTAATGAAGATGGGCTGATTGTAAAGCTTGGAGTCCATGCGTCTCCAATCGCACTCTATGGAGATAGCGTCAAAATGATCAACCTGACTTGTTTTGATGCGGCCTACGAGGTAATAGCTCAAAGAGAAGTCTACTTTCTGTAGGACACGTTGAACAAGATCGTACGAGGTGAGTACTCGTTTTTGATTGGTAATATCCTGAAGAAGTGAGTAGTAACCAATGTCTTTATAGATCTTCGTCTGGTAGTCGTAAGTTTCTGCGGATTGAAGAAGAATTTCAGTTTTTGCCGCATAAATCTCTTGAAGCCGGTGCGTGTAGAAATACGCAATTGTGAATGCGATGAGGCAGAAGAGAACGATGAGATGCCAGTTCTTACTGATAAACTTCAGCACCGGCCTTAGATCATCCGCATCAATAAAATTCGTCCGCTGTTCGGCCATTCAGGTTGAGAAATAAGTCGGCAAATATAGCGTAATCCATGTGTGAGCCATGTGACACCGATAAAGGGAGTACCTTCGTTTCTCTTTCTGCTTTTTTTGGTCAATGTTTATTACTTTTGCGGAAGACTTTAGTCTGAAATCAACTGAATCGAATGAAACGCTTTTTGTTTGTCCTTTCTTTCTTGGCCTTGGTGGGCGTTAGTGCAGCGCAGGGCCCTGATC
>Ga0105044_10009390_pt1 | contig 13387 bp, 10 predicted proteins | sample MAT01_FD_78092 | JGI IMG/M metagenome (GOLD analysis project Ga0105044, IMG submission 78092) | Freshwater microbial communities from Lake Fryxell liftoff mats and glacier meltwater in Antarctica - MAT-01 | ecosystem: Environmental > Aquatic > Freshwater > Ice > Liftoff microbial mat | place...
AGGCTCCAGGCAGCGACTGCGCGAAGATAGCGCATCCCCCCCTGCCCCAAAGCGAAGGAATCGTGATGCGCCTCCTGGCACTGATGCTGCCCTGCCTGCTCGCCGTGTCCGGATGCAGCCGCGAGCCCGTACCGGCGCCTGCCCCGGCCGCGCCGGTCGCGCCCGTCGTTGTCGCCGCCGATCCCGCCGCGGTGGCCGCGCAGCTCGATGCCCTGCTGGCGAAGTGGCACGAGGCCGAGCTGAAGGCCAACCCGATCTTCGCCACGGCGTTGGGCGACCTGCGCTACAACGACCAGCTGCCCGACTTCACCACCGAGGCTTTCCGTGCGCAAACCGAGGCGCGCGAGCGCGACTTCCTGGCGCGCGTTCAGGCGCTGGACCGCGACGCGCTGTCGGGCCAGCACCGCCTGAGCCGCGACGTGTTCATCAGCGACCGCGAACTCTCGCTTGAATCCAACCGATTCCCGGGCTGGATGCTGGCCGTGAGCCAGTTCGGCAACCACGGCAGCTTCTTCGCCCAGCTGGGTTCGGGCCAGGGCATCCAGCCGTTCCGCGAGGTCAAGCACTACGACGACTTCCTGGCGCGCATCGCCCGCTTCCCGGTGCTCAACGACGGCGTCATCGCCAACCTGCGCAAAGGGATGGCGGCGGGCGTCACCCAGCCGCGGCCGGTGGTGGAAAAGATCGTGCCGCAGTTCGCCGCGCACATTCTTGCCAAGCCCGAGGACAGCGTGTTCTGGGGCCCGATCAAGAACATGCCGGCCGATTTCCCGCCGGCCGAGCGCGAGCGCCTCACGGCCGCCTACCGCGCCGCCATCACCGACGTGCTGGTGCCGGGCTACACCCGCATGCGCGATTTCCTGCGCGACGAGTACCTGCCCGCCGCGCGCGAAACGGTGGGCATGGGCGACCTGCCCGACGGCCGCGCCTGGTACGCGCTGATGGTGCGATCCAACACCACCACCGACCTCAGTTCCCAAGCCATCCACCAGTACGGGCTGGACGAAGTGGCCCGCATCCTGGGCGAAATGAACGCGGTGCGCGGACAGGTCGGCTTCCAGGGCGAACTGCCGGCCTTTTTCGAATTCCTCAAGAACGACGACCAGTTCTACTTCAAGACGCCCGAAGAGGCACTGCAGGCCTATCGCGACGTGCAGAAGAAGATCAACCCGCTGCTGCCCAAGCTCTTCGACGTCTTCCCCAAGGCCGACTACGAAGTGCGCGAAGTGGAAGCCTTCCGCGCCCAAAGCGACGCCGGCGCGTCCTACCAGGCGCCCACGCCGGACGGTTCGCGGCCGGGCGTGTTCTACCTCAACACCTACAACCTCAAGGCGCAACCCAAGTTCCTGGTCGAGACGCTGTCCATCCACGAGGCGTCGCCGGGCCACCACTTCCAGATCTCGATCCAGCAGGAAGTGGAGTCGCTGCCGGCGTTCCGTCGCTTCGGCGGCTACACCGCGTTCGCCGAAGGCTGGGCGCTGTACGCCGAATCACTGGGCAAGGAGCTCGGCCTGTTCACCGACCCCTACCAGTGGTACGGCCGGCTGAGCGACGAACAGCTGCGCGCCATGCGCCTGGTGGTGGACACGGGCCTGCACCAGATGGGCTGGAGCCGGCAGAAGGCGATCGACTACATGCTGGCCAATTCCTCCATGGCCGAGTCCGACGTGGTGGCCGAAGTGGAGCGTTACATCGTCATCCCCGGCCAGGCGCTGTCGTACAAGGTGGGCCAGCGCGTGATCCGCGACCTGCGCACCGAGGCCGAGGCGGAGCTGGGCGACAAGTTCGACGTGCGCGCCTTCCACCGCCAGGTGCTGATGGACGGCGCGCTGCCGATGGGCGTGCTGCAGGTGAAGATCCGCGAGTGGATCGCCGGACAGAAGGCGGCGGCCGCCGCGGCCTGAACCGCCCATGGCCTTCGACGCGTTCGCGCTGATCCTGGCGATGCTGGCCCTGGGGCTGGCGTTCCAGCATTTGCGCGTGTTCCCGGACAGCGCCGCCGAAGTGCTCAACAAGGTGGTGCTGTACGTCTGCCTGCCGGCGTCGGTGCTGATCTATGCGCCGCGGCTTGAAATCGGTCGCGAAGTGCTGGCGGTGGCGGCCGTGCCCTGGCTGCTGCTGGCGGCGACGGTGGCGCTGGTTTCGCTGGCCACGCGCGCGCTGAAGCTGCGGGCCGACGAACACGCCGTGCTGCTGCTGTGCGTGGCGCTGGGCAACACCAGCTTCCTGGGCTACCCGCTGGTGCGCGCCCTGCTGGGCGAAGACGCGCTGCCGTACGCGGTGATCTACGACCAGTTCGGCGCCTTCCTGATCCTGTCCACGTTCGGCCTGTACGTGCTGGCGCGCTACGGCGGCGACGCCAAGCCCACCGCGGGTCTGATCGCGCGCCGCATCGCCACCTTCCCGCCGTTCCTGGCGCTGGTGCTGGGCCTGACCCTGATGCCCGAGGCGCCGCCGGCCTGGATCGCCGGCGGCCTGCAGCGCCTGGCCGACGCGCTGCTGCCGCTGGTGGTGCTGGCCATTGGCCTGAGCCTGCAGCTCAAGCTGCCGCGCGACGAACTCAAGCCGTTGGCCGTCGGCCTGGCCTTGAAGCTGGCCGTGATGCCGCTGCTGGCGCTGGCCATGGCGCCGCTGCTCGGCCTTCAGGGCGTGCAGCACGATGTGGTGGTCCTCGAATCGGCGATGCCGCCGATGATCACCGCCGCGGCTCTGGCGATTTCGCATCGCCTGGCGCCCGGTTTGGCGGCGGCCATGGTGGGGTATGGCATCCTGCTGTCGCTGATCACCCTGCCCGCCTGGGCCTGGCTGCTGCAGCACTGGAGTTGACCCCCATGACACAGGCGCGCAAAGGACCCGGCGTGCGTTTGCCGCCGCCCCTGATCTACCTGTCGGGGCTGGTGGCGGGCTTCGCGCTGGACCATTGGTGGGTGGCGATGCCGATCGTGGATGCGTCGCGCGAAACCTGGGTGCACCTGCACGCGTTCGCCATCGGGCTGGTGGCGGTGTGGCTGCTGGCCAGCTCGCTGCGCAGCTTCCGGCGCCGCGGGAACGACCCGCGCCCGTGGCGCGAAGACACCGCATTGGTGGAAGAAAGCGTCTACCGCCATACCCGCAATCCGATGTACCTGGGCATGGCTCTGGCTTACGCCACGCTGGCCCTGGCCTGCAACGCGCTGTGGCCGCTGCTGCTGCTGGTGCCGGTGGTCCTGGTGATCCGCTACTACGTGATTGCCCGCGAGGAGCGCTATCTCGTGGGTCAATTCGGGCAGCCGTACCTCGATTACTGCACGCGCACGCGCCGCTGGTTCTAGACAACGGCGCAAGCAACCAAAAAAAGGGGTCAGAGAATATATTCGTTTAAAACGAATATATTCTCTGACCCCTTTTTTTGGTTGGCGCCTGATTCGGGGGGCGCGCGCTCAGTCGGCGGGGACGGTGCGGGTGCGGGCCCACTCGCGCAGGGCGTTGACCTGTTCGGCCATCAGTACGCTCAGCGGACGGGTGCCGGACAGCTCGCCCAGCAGGCGCTGTTCGTCGAGTTTGGTTTCGGCGGCGTGGGCCGAATACAGGCCGCTGACCACGGCCTGTTCGATCTCGGCGCCGGAGAAGCCGTCGGCCGCGCCGGCCAGCGCATCGAGCGAAAAGCCCTCCCAGTCCACTTCGCGCTTGGCCAGGTGCAGCCGGAAGATCTCGGCGCGCGCGGCGTGGTTGGGCAGGTCCACGAAGAAGATCTCGTCGAAGCGGCCCTTGCGCAGCAGCTCCGGCGGCAGGTCCTGCACCGCGTTGGCGGTGGCCACCAGGAACACGCGCGACTTGCGCTCGGCCATCCAGGTGAGGAAGTAGCCCAGCACGCGGCGCGACACGCCGCCGTCCTCGCTGCTGCCGGACGCGGCCAGGCCTTTTTCCAGTTCGTCTATCCACAGCACGCAGGGTGCGATCTGCTCGGCCGAGGCCAGCGCGTCGCGCAGGTTCTTCTCGGTCTCGCCGTGGAACTTGTTGTACAGGGTGCCGAAGTCCAGCCGCACCAGCGGCACGCCGAAGCCACCGGCCACCGCCTTGGCCGCCAGCGATTTGCCGCAGCCCTGCACGCCCAGCAGCAGCACACCCTTGGGCGGGTCCAGCCCCACCGGCAGCGCTTCGCTGGTGTAGGCCGCCCGGCGCTGGTTCACCCAGGCCTTCAGGCGCGTGAGGCCGGCCACGTCGGAGAAGCGCGCGGTGTCGTATTCGAAGTGCAGGTGACCGCTCTTGTTGAGCAGTTCGAACTTGAGCTTGGCCAGCTCCGGCAGGTCGTTCTGGCTGATGATGCCGTCGCGGAAGATCAGGTGCCGCGCCAGCCGGCGCGACTCGGTGAGCGACAGGCCGCGCAGGTTGCGCACGATCATCTTCAGCGCTTCCTGGTCCACTTCCACGCGCTTGCCGCCGTGTTCGCGCAGGTACAGCGCGGCCTCGTCCTGCACCAGCTTCAGCAGCGCCTTCTCGTCGGGAAGGCGCAGCGAGAAGCGCACCGCCAGGTGCTCGAGGTCGGCGGGCAGTTCGATCTTGGCGCCCACCAGTACCAGCGTGTGCTCCTTGCAGTCGCGGCGGTCTATCAGTTCGCGCACCATGCGCTGGGTGGTGGCGTAGCCCAGGTAGGGGTGGAAATCGAGCAGCAGGTGGATGCCGCGCTGGTCCATGGCGCGGATGGTGCGCAGCGTGGTGGTGGCGTCGGGCGGCGAAAGCGGCTCGTCCTCGCCGTGCAGGTCCACCCGGCGCAGGCCTTCGGTGATGGACCAGCGGAACAGCGGCCGCCACACGTTCATCAGCACGTGCATGAACAGGTCCACCACGCGGCCTTCGTCGGGCGTCTCGATCACGATCAGCGCCGTGTTGGCGCGTATCAACGAGGTGAGGTCCTGCAGTTCGCTCATGGTTCGTCCTTCGCGGGGAAGGCGAATGATACCGGAGCGACGCTCAGCCAATGTCCGAAGCGGGGCCTGGGCGGCACCATTGCAGCAGCGCCGCGGCCACCAGGCAGGGCAGTGCGACCAGATCGGCCAGCACCACGCGCCCAACCGCCGGCCCATGGCCGCCCACGGACAGCGCCAGACCCAGGAAAGACAGCACGCTGATGAAGCCCGCCAACAGCGCCAGCGGGCGCAGCGCGGGTCGCCAGACCGCTGCCGACAGCAACACCCCCAGCATGCCGAACAGCACGGCGCGGTGCCGCATCAAAATCTCAAGATCGGGCGTCGAGAAGTCCAGTCCATACAGCCGCGTCAGTGCATCAGCGCCAAGCACGCCCGACAGCGGCAGCAGGTGGATCACCGCAGGCACCAGCAGCATCGCGCGCAGCGCCCACTCTTCAGCGCGCGGCCTCATGGCGTGGGGCCGCCGGCCAGCAGGTGGCGGGCGATGGCCACGCCGGCTTCGCGGCCGTCGAGCACGGCGGTCACCACCAGGTCGGCGCCGCGCACGTTGTCGCCGCCGGCGAACACCTTGGCGTGGCCGGTGCGGCCGGGCAGGCCGTCGGTCACCACGCGGCCTTCGGCGTTGAGCTGTACGCCGAAGTCGGCCCACCACGCGGCGGGGCTGGCGCGGAAACCAAAGGCCAGGATCACCACGTCGGCGTCATGCACGAACTCGCTGCCGGGCACGTGCTCGGTGGCGCTGCCGCGACCCGCGGCCGCGCGGGTTTCCACCAGCCGCACGCCGGTGGCCTGGTGGCTGCCGTCCACCCGCAGCCCGCTTTCGATCGCCAGCGGCTGCCGGTTGAACGCGAAGCGCACGCCTTCCTCGCGCGCGTTTTTCACCTCGCGTCGCGAGCCCGGCATGTCGGCTTCGCCGCGACGGTAGGCGCAGGTGACCTCGGCGGCGCCCAGGCGCAGCGACGTGCGCACGCAGTCCATCGCGGTGTCGCCGCCGCCCAGCACCAGCACGCGTTTGCCGGCCAGGTCGAAGGGCGGGTCGTCGCGGTGCGGCTTGCCCAGCAGGCGGCGCGCGTTCGCCACCAGGAACGGCAGCGCCGCCAGCACGCCGGGCAGGTCCTGGCCCGGCAGCTTGCCGTCCACGGCGGTGTAGGCGCCGGTGCCCAGGAACACCGCATCGTAGTCGCGCATGAACTCGTGGCCCATCGCCGCGTCCACTTCCACGCCCAGGTGGAAGCGCACGCCCATCGCCTCGAGTACGCCGCGCCGGGTCTCGATTACGTGCTTTTCGAGCTTGAAGGCCGGGATGCCGAAGCTCAGCAGCCCGCCGATCTCCTCGTAGCGGTCGAACACGTGGGCCTCGATGCCCGCGCGCGCCAGCCGGTCGGCGCAGGCCAGGCCGGCCGGGCCTGCGCCGATGATGGCGACGCGCTTGCCGCTGGCCACCACGTGCGACAGGTCGGGGCGCCAGCCCTGGCGGAAGGCTTCGTCGACGATGTACTTCTCCACCGAGCCGATGGTGACCGCCTCGAAGCCGGTGTTGAGCGTGCAGTCGCCTTCGCACAGGCGGTCCTGCGGGCAGACGCGGCCGCATACCTCGGGCAGTGGGTTGGTTTCGTGCGCGAGTTCGGCGGCCTCGAACAGCCGGCCTTCCTTCACCAGCATCAGCCAGTTCGGAATGTAGTTGTGCACCGGGCACTTCCACTCGCAGTAGGGGTTGCCGCAGTCCAGGCAGCGGCCGCTCTGGTCGGCCGCCTCGGGCGCGGAAAATCCGCCGTATATTTCCTGCCAGCCCATCACGCGCAGCGGCGCCGGCAGTTCGCGCGGCATGCGCCGCGGCATCTCCAGGAACTGGAAGGGATGGGCCTTCATGCGGCGCGCCTGAGTTCTTCGGCCAGCGATTCGAGGCTGGCGGCCTTGGGCTTGACCAGCCAGAAGCGGCCGGCGACGTCGCGGAACTCTTCCAGCAGCTGGGCGCCCCAGGCGCTGCCGGTCAGGTCCACGTGCGTGCGCAGCAGCGAGCGCAGGTGGTGGCGGTGGTGCTCCATACCCTCGGGCGTGATGCGCAGCACGTCGATGAGTTCGTGGTTGTAGCGGTCGACGAAGTCGCGGTCGATGTCGAGCACGTAGGCGATGCCGCCGGTGAGGCCGGCGCCGAAGTTCAGGCCGGTGCGGCCAAGCACGGCCACCACGCCGCCGGTCATGTATTCGCAGCCGTGGTCGCCCACGCCTTCCACCACCGCCAGCGCGCCGGAGTTGCGCACGGCGAAGCGCTCGCCGGCGCGGCCCGCCGCGTACAGCTCGCCGCCGGTGGCGCCGTACAGGCAGGTGTTGCCCATGATCGGCGTGTCGCGCGCCACGAAGCGCGACGCCGCCGGCGGCTGCAGCACGATGCGGCCGCCCGCCATGCCCTTGCCGACGTAGTCGTTGGCGTCGCCGGTGAGGTGCAGCTGCAGCCCGCCGGCGTTCCAGGCGCCCAGGCTCTGGCCGGCGTTGCCGCGCAGGTGCGCGGTGATGGGCGCGTCGGCCATGCCGGCGTTGCCGTGCCGGCGGGCGATGGCGCCCGACAGGCGTGCGCCGATGCTGCGGTCGTCGTTGCGCACGTCGTAGTGGAACTCGCCGCCGCGCGACGTGGCGATGGCTTCGCCCATGTCCGCGAGCATGCGCGACGCCAGCACGCCGGGGTCGCGCGGCGCGTTGCGGGCCTGCGTGCAGAAGCGGGCGCCACCGCTGCTGGCGTCGGCGGCGGCCAGGATCGGCCACAGGTCGAGCTTGCGCTGGCGCGGCGTGTCGCCCGGCGCCTGCACCAGCAGGTCGGTGCGGCCTATCAGGTCTTCCAGCCGCGCCACGCCGAGCTTCGCCAGCCAACGGCGCACGTCCTGCGCCACGAAGCGGAAGAAGTTCATGCCCATCTCCGGCAGGCCGGTGAAGTGGTTCGCGCGCAGGCGCGCATCCTGCGTGGCGATCCCGGTGGCGCAGTTGTTGAGGTGGCAGATGCGCAGGTACTTGCAGGCCAGCGCCACCATTGGCGCGGTGCCGAAACCAAAACTTTCTGCGCCCAGGATGGCCGCCTTGATCACGTCCAGCCCGGTCTTGAGGCCGCCGTCGGCCTGCACGCGCACCTGGTGGCGCAGGTCGTTCATGCGCAGCGTCTGCTGCACTTCGGCCAGGCCCATTTCCCACGGCGTGCCGGCGTGGTGGATGGACGAGATGGGCGAGGCGCCGGTGCCGCCGTCGTGCCCCGACACCGTGATGAGGTCGGCGTAGGCCTTCACCACGCCGGCCGCGATGGTGCCGATGCCGGCGTGCGAGACCAGCTTCACCGACACCAGCGCGTCGGGGTTGACCTCCTTGAGGTCGAAGATCAGCTGGGCCAGGTCTTCGATGGAGTAGATGTCGTGGTGGGGCGGCGGCGAGATCAGGCCGATGCCGGGCTTGGCATAGCGCAGGGTGGCGATCATCGCGTTCACCTTGTGCCCGGGCAACTGGCCGCCTTCGCCGGGCTTGGCGCCCTGGGCGATCTTGATCTGCAGCACTTCGGCGTTCACCAGGTACTCGGGGGTGACGCCGAAGCGGCCCGAGGCCACCTGCTTGATCTTGCTTCGCTTCTCGGTGCCGTGGCGCGCCGGGTCTTCGCCGCCTTCGCCGGAATTGCTGCGGCCGCCCAGGCGGTTCATCGCCGTGGCCAGCGCCTCGTGCGCCTCGGGCGACAGCGCGCCCAGCGACATGCCGGCCGAATCGAAGCGCGCCAGGATGGTCTCGACGGGCTCGACGGCGTCGAGCGCGATCGGCGCGATGTCGTCGCGCAGCCGCAGCAGGTCGCGCAGCGCGGACGCGGGGCGGCCGTCCACGTGGTCGGCGTACAGGCGGTAGTCGGCCTCGTCGCCGCTGCGCACCGCGCGCTGCAGGCTGGCGATCACGTCGGGGTTGTACATGTGGTATTCGCCGCCGACCATCAGCTTGTGGCGGCCGCCCGGCTCGATCTCGTCCACGTCCGACCAGGCGCGCGCGGCCAGCTGGCGCGCGTCGTCCTCGAGCTCGGCGAAGCCCGCGCCCTGCAGCCGGCTCACCATGCCCGGGAAGCACAGCGCCACCACTTCGTCGGCCAGGCCGACGATTTCAAACAGCTGCGCCGCGCGGTAGCTGGCGATGGTGCTGATGCCCATCTTGGAGATGATCTTGAGCAGGCCCTTCTTGATGCCGCGGCGGTAGCTGCGGCCCAGTTCGGCCGGCTCGTTGCCCTGCTTGCCGTCGACGATGCCGGCCTTGCCCAGCGCCGACAGCGTCTGGTACGCCAGGTAGGGATACACCGCCGTGGCGCCCACGCCGATCAGGCAGGCCATCTGGTGTGCGTCGCGTGCGCTGCCGGTTTCGATCACCAGGTTGGCGCGGCAGCGCAGGCCTGCCTTCACCAGATGGTGGTGCACGGCGCCGGTGGCCAGCAGCGCGGGTATCGCCGCCAGGCCGCGCCCGGGGTAGCGGTCGCTGAGCAGCACGATCACCGCGCCGGCGCGCACGGCGGCCTCGGCTTGAGTGCACAGCTGGCGCAGCGCGTCGGCCAGCGACTGGTCGGCGCCGAAATACAGAGGCACCAGCACGTTCGCGCTGGCGAACTGCGGCAGCGCCAGCAGCTGGCGAAGCTTGCGCTGGCTGAGCACCGGCGAGTTCAGCATCACCTGCACCGCGTTGCCGGCGGCGACCTCGAACAGGTTGCCCTCGGGGCCGAGTTGGGTGGTGAGCGACATCACGACCTGTTCGCGCAGCGGGTCTATCGGCGGGTTGGTGACCTGCGCGAAGGCCTGGCGGAAGTAGTCGTACACCGGCCGCACGTGGTGCGACAGCACGGCGACGGGCGTGTCGTCGCCCATCGAGCCGGTGGCTTCCTGTTCGGTCTCGGCCAGCACGCGCAGCTCGGATTCACGCTCCTCGCGGCTGAGCTGGAAGTATTTCTGGAAGCGCCGCAGCGTGTGCGCATCGAAGGGTTCGGCCGCCAGCGACGGATCCACCAGGCTGGTGCTGAGGTAGCTGACGCCCTGCTTGAGCCAGGCCTTGAACGGCGCGCGCGCCTTGTTGATGGCGTCGATCGCGTCGGTGTCGAGCAGCTCGCCGCGCTGCAGGTCCACCGCCAGCATCTCGCCGGGGCCGAGCTTGCCCTTGGCGACGACATCTTCGTCGCGCACGTCGTAGACGCCGGTTTCCGAGGCCACCACCAGGGTGCGGTCGGCGGTGAGCAGCCAGCGCGCCGGGCGCAGGCCGTTGCGGTCGAGCGTGCAGGCGGCAAAGCGCGCGTCGCACATCACGATGCCGGCCGGGCCGTCCCACGGATCCAGCGACAGGCCGTAGTACTCGTAGAACGCCGCCAGGTCCGGGTCTTTGTATTCCAGCGACGCGGTGGCCGGCGGCACCAGGATCCGGATGGCCTGCAGCAGGTCCATGCCGCCGGCCAGCAGCAGCTCCAGCATGTTGTCCAGGCTTTGCGAATCCGAGCCGTGCTCGCTTACCAGCGGCGTGAGCGACGCCAGGTCGAGCAGCGGCGAGTGCCAATGCGCGGCGCGGGCGCGGGCCCAGTGCCGGTTGCCTTCGATGGTGTTGATTTCGCCGTTGTGCGCCAGCAGGCGGAAGGGCTGGGCCAGCTTCCACGCCGGCGCGGTGTTGGTGGAGAAGCGCTGGTGGAACAGCACCACCGACGAGGCCAGCTCGGGCCGCGCCAGGTCGGGGAACACCCGCGCCAGCGCATCGGGCAGCACCATCGCCTTGTAGCCCAGGGTCACCGCCGACAGCGTGACCACGTAGAAATCGGCTTGCGCCACCAACTGCTGCTCGGCCGCGCGCCGCGCCAGGAACAGCGCCCGTTCAAACCCGCCGCCTTGCAGGCCGGCGCCCGGCTGCACGAACACCTGTTCGATGCGCGGCAGCCCGCGCAGTGCGATCGCGCCACAGTCCGCGCGCGACACGGGCACGTGGCGCCAGCCCGATACGGCGAGCCCGCGGGCCACCAGGGCCGCCTCGAGCGCGGTGCGGCACGCGGCCGCCGCCGCGTCGTCCCAAGGCAGGAAGACCATGCCGCAGGCGTCGTGTTCGCCGAAAGCCAGCCCCGCTTCGGCCGCCACCGCCGCCAGGAACGCCTGTGGCCGGCGCAGCAGCAGCCCACAGCCGTCGCCGCTGAGGCCGTCGGCGCCAACGGCGCCGCGGTGCGTCAGCCGCGCCAGCGCGCGCAAGCCGGCGTCCACCAGCCCGCGGTCGGGACGGTCGTCGAGGTTGGCGATCAGCCCGAAACCGCAGCTGTCGCGCTCGAAATCCGGGGAATGCAGGCCCGGGACCGGGGGTGCTGGCATGCGCCCTCCGCTGGTGGGATGTGGGACCCGTGGGCCAGCGCTTGCAAGCGCCTTTAACGGGGTCATCGCCAAGGTCACACACCGCATTAGAGTTTCTGCTCGGTCGCCTTCCTCAGGCCGCGCAAGCCGGGTTAGAGTGAGTTCTCTTTCGTCGCGGAGCTACGCCATGCGCACGATCCTGGTCGCCAGTTCCAAGGGTGGCGCCGGCAAGTCCACGGTGGCCACCAACCTCGCCGCCTATTTCGCCGTCGAGGGGAAGGCCACCGCCATCCTGGACGCGGACAAGCAGAAGTCGTCCACCCACTGGTGCGAGAAGCGCGCCCACCTGGACACCGCCGTGCTGCCGCTCGACGGCACCCACCGCGGCTGGGAAAAGTCCCTGCCCGAGGGCATCCAGCGCCTGGTGGTGGACGCCCCCGCCGGGGCGATGGGCGAAGACCTCACCGCCTTCCTGGACCGCGCCGACGCCGTGATCGTGCCCGTGCTGCCCTCGGCCATCGACCTCGAGGCCACGGTGCCGTTCCTCAATTCCCTGGTCGCCCACCCGCGCGTGAAGAAGGGCAAGCTGCCGGTGGCCATTCTTGCCAACCGCCTCAAGCCCTGGACCAGCGCGTCCCAGCAGGCCGTGGCCCAGCTCAAGTCCTGGCCCTACCCGGTGGTGGCCGAACTGCGCGACACCCAGGCCTACGTGCTGATGGCCGCGCTGGGAAAAAGCCTGTTCGACTACCACTCCGAACACATCCGCAGCCACCAGGAGGACTGGGCGCCGCTGCTGCGCTGGCTCAAGAAATCGCTCTGACCTGCAAGCCCCTTCCCGCCGCCAAGGATTGCCATGCGCGAACTGATCCTGCTCCGCCACGCCCACGCCGAACCGCCCGCCCCGGGCCAGGAAGACTTCGACCGCCCGCTGTCCCTGCAGGGCCAGGCCGAGGCCGAAGCCGCGGGCCGCTGGCTCAAGGAACACGGCTACACCCCTGACCGCGTGGTGTGTTCGTCGGCGCGCCGCACCCGCGAAACCACCGAGCTGGCCCTGGCCACGCTGGGCTTCGTCGAAACCCGCCAGGAAGCGCGCATCTATGACGCCACGCCCGGCCGCCTGATGCAGGTGGTGGACGAGAACCGCGACGCCACCCGCCTGCTGCTGGTGGGCCACAACCCGGGTTTCGAACAGCTGGCCGCCCTGCTCAGTTCGGGTCAGTCGGGCGATTTCCGCGGCATGCCGGCCGGGGGCATCGCCGTGCTGTCCCTGCCCGATGACGCCGCGCTGGAACCGGGCATCGCCCAGCTGTCGGCCTTCTGGTGGCCGTGACGGAATGATCCGGCCCTGGCTAGGTGGACTCTGCCTGGCCGGACTGGTGGGCATGGCCATGGCTGCCCCGACCCGTGAAACCTTCGACCCGGCGCACTCGGGCGCCAGCTTCGGCGTGAAGCTGCGGCTTTCGGGCGACGTGCCCGGCCAGTTCGGCCGCATTGAAGGCGAGCTGGAACCCGAATCCGACGGCCGCTGGCGCGTGAAGGTGCGGGTGGACGCCCGCGACCTGTCGCTTGAGGGCCCCGGCTGGATGCTGCGCAACACGCGCTCGAAGAGCTTCCTGGACGTCGAGCGCCATCCAGAGATCCGCTTCACCTCCGACCCCTTCGCCCGCGAACTGCTGGTGGGCGGCGGCCCGCTGAAGGGCCAACTCCACCTGCGCGGCCGCACCCGCGCGGTGACGCTCACGCTGGCGCCCAGCGCCTGCAAGCACCCCGGCCACGGCTGCGACCTGCGCGTGCTGGGCGTCGTCAGCCGCCGCAGCTTCGGCATGACCAGCCAGCGCATGTGGCTGCGCGACGAAGTGTCGTTCGATTTCCGGGCGCGGCTGCGCAAGGCCGCGGCACCCTGATCCGATCGCAGGCGGCTAGAGCTCGAAGTCCGAGGGCTTGAGCGCCACGTTGGTCTTGAACGCCAGCACCGCCACGAACACGCGGCCACCATCGGCCATCTCGAACGCAAACCCCGCCGGCTGGCCGGCGTGCATCCAGACGTTCACGGCCGTCGCGTGCGCACCGTGGCGGGCCGGCGTGAGCCGCGCGCCCAGCACCGGGCTGCCCTTGGCCACCGGGAAGTCCTTGGCGGGCGCATGGGTCGTGAGCTCGGCCACGGTGCCC
>Ga0105044_10009391_pt1 | contig 13386 bp, 13 predicted proteins | sample MAT01_FD_78092 | JGI IMG/M metagenome (GOLD analysis project Ga0105044, IMG submission 78092) | Freshwater microbial communities from Lake Fryxell liftoff mats and glacier meltwater in Antarctica - MAT-01 | ecosystem: Environmental > Aquatic > Freshwater > Ice > Liftoff microbial mat | place...
AGGACAAGACAAGCCAGACAACGTCTGTTTTACAATACTCTCCCCAATTACGTACAAAGGAGCAGGACTACTAGTAAATTTCAACACTGAGCTGCGATATGCTAAAGCTGATCAAAATATAATAACGTCATCCACTACTCCAAAGCGAGGCGTCTTGTTCATTAATGAACATTCTGATCCAGACAAACCCATTCAATTGACTCAAGATATTCCCTACTCAGCAAGTATTACCTACGAACTCATCTTGACTATTACAGAAGTCTCAACGGGAAGCGTATTTAGACGCATAATTACAAGTGATGAAGTCGGAGCAGCACAAGTAATACCAATGGTACCAACCGAAAACCCATGAGTAATTACTCAGAAAGAAAACAAAGCTATGAAAACAGAAAGACCTAGAATTGATCAGCAAACAATTGAAAAAGTAATTGCAAATGCTCTATCCCACATAGGATCTGGCACCACGTTTGCAGACAACTTTAGATTTGCCGCACTAGCACTTGCAAAAATAGCTGCAGTAAATAATCCAGTAAAGAGAGCTCAGATAATAGGGATTCTGCATAGAAATGCGAATGGTGAAGATAAAGATGACGACATATATGGGCTGACTGGAATTAAATCAACGGAGTTTGCATACATAAAACGACCTCTTCGACAGATGGATGAAAGTGAATTCAGTGCCTTTATTCATACTCATGCCCAGATTCTAATAACGTTACAACCTGATGAAATTAACAGGGGTGAAATGGCCAAAAATCCAGGTTCACCAGAAGCAATAGCTTATAACAAAAGTCTTGAATTGATTGCGCGTGGTTTCTTAGGAATGAATGTAGCACCTTGGAAGATTGATTGACTTCCCGCCTCTATAATCGTACAATGATCATCACGTACTATAGAAAGTAATTGAATTTAATATATTCAAGATTTTGGTTGAGTACTTGAGAAAAGATGCAGATTTTAAGAACTATTACTACCTCCTTCATAGCTACACCACTGGATGCATTCAGCATCGTAGTGGGCAGTCAAGCTCATGCAACACAAAGTAGTGTCCTAGCTCGATAGATTTCTGGGCAGCACTGGGCTGCAGTAGTTTTCCTCAAGTACTCCTTCCTCAATCACAAGGAGTTATATGTCATTTTTTGGCAACTTATCAACGTTATTTACCACTCAAAAACAAGCGGGAAAGGCTGGGGCACCCAAATCTAGTCATGCTGCACCAAAGCACAATCCCAAAGCTCAACCAGCCCAGCCCACACAATCAGCCCACCCTACTCAATCAGCCCAACAAACGGTACTGCAACCACAACCTCAGGCCCAACCCAAACCCGTGATTGCGCCTCAAGTTTATGAGGATGCTCAAACCATTATCCGCGATGCCCAAGCCAAAGCTCGTGAGATTGTTGTTGAGGCCAAAGATCAGTCCTATGCTCTTCGTGCCAAAACTGAGCAAGAAATAAGAGAATTGAATCGCCAAATTGAAGAACAACAGCGTGAACTCAATCGCAAGCTGGACCGCATTGATATTAAACTTACTCAACTTGATGAGCGTGATACCCAGTTAGATACCACCAAGGCTCAGTTAGAAGAACAAAAAGGTCAACTGGAACTCACTAAAACTAAACTTTTAGAGCGTCTTGAGGAAATCTCAGGTATGACTAAAGAAGAGGCAAAGGATACACTCTTGGATGGTGTTGAGAAAAAAGTCACCCAACAGCTCGCTCAAGTTATTCGTCAAAAAGAAGAAGAAGCGAGGAAAGACGCCGATGATACAGCTCGAGAAATCCTCGTTGATGCCATGAAGCATGGTGCTACCGACTATGTTTCGGAGTACACTATCTCCACCGTTGAGATCCCCTCTGAAGAAATTAAAGGAAAAATTATAGGTAAATCAGGCCGAAACATCCATGCGTTTGAGCGCATTACTGGTGTTGATATTGATCTAGATACCTCACCCACAGAAGTTCGCTTGTCTTGTTTTGATCCTGTTCGCCGTGAAATTGCACGAGTTTCTCTGGAAAGGCTCATTAAAGATGGTCGAATCCAACCAACTCGCATAGAAGAAGTCGTAGCCAAAGTATCCACCGAGATTGGCAAAATTATGTTTGAAGCGGGTAAGCAGCTGTGTCAGGATCTGGGAGTTTACAACTTACCACCTGATCTCATTCAAATGATCGGCCGTTTTAAATTCCGCTTCTCCTATGGCCAAAATCTCATTGCTCATACCTTGGAAGAAACAAGAATTGGTATTAAGATTGCTCACGAACTTGGTGCCGACGTCAATGTTGTCAAACTTGGCTGTCTTCTCCATGACATTGGCAAAGTAGCTGAAGATGCCGAAGGCTCTCACGTCGAGCTGGGCATTAAGATTGCCAAAAAATTTGGCATTTCTCAACCAGTCATTGATTGTATTGCCCAACATCATGAAGATGAACCTTTCACTGGCCCTGAGCAAATGATTGTCTATATTGCAGATGCTATCTCTGGTGCTCGTCCTGGTGCTCGGTATGAGAACTACGATGCGTATGTGAAGCGTTTGGAAAACCTAGAAGAAATTGCCAACTCCTACGAATCGGTCAAGCAGTCCTACGCCATTCAAGCTGGTCGAGAAGTACGCGTCTTATTGGATCCGGAACGCTCCAAAGACGATGATGTCGAAGTAGTTGCTCTCAAGATTCGCGATCGCATCAAGAATGAAATGACCTACCCTGGCACAGTGACCGTCACGGTCATTCGTGAAAAAAGAGGCCGGCAGATTGCAACATAAATAGTGTAAAATAAAAGACTATGCAGATTGTTTTTTCAAGCATCCAGCTCGTTATTAGTGTGCTCCTCATCACCTGTATTTTGCTGCAAACGCAAGGTTCGGGCTTTGGCACTACCTGGAACGGTGGCGGTGAAACCTATCACACTCGCCGTGGGATTGAGAAAGTAGTCTTTTATGCCACTATCGCCCTGGGAACTGCATTTGTGCTTTCCTCATTAGGTTTGATCATGCGATAATGGTTTTTCCATTATGCGAAAATATTACTGGTACCTGAGTGCCTATCTCAGAAAGCATGGTAAAACCCTCGTGGTTTCTCTAGTTCTGGCCATAGCTTTCTTTTCTCTGGTGCTGCCCACCGCACTACGTGTTGTCTCTGCCAAACCAAAAAGATATATTGGATTGATTGGTCAATACAGTCTTGCTTCTCTACCAAACATAATCAGTGATGACATTAGCTTGGGTTTAACAAAATTAGAAACAGATGGTACTGTCAGCTCTGCTGCCTCAGAACGCTGGAGCGTTGAAGATGAGGGGAGGATGTACCGATTCGTGATCCGACAAGATTTGCGCTGGCATGATGGCAAACTACTTTCTCCAGAAGATATTAAGTATCAATTTAGTGATGTCGAGCGAATTTCTACTCCAAATGACGTGGTCTTTAAGTTACCAGCGGCGTTTGTGCCTTTTCCCAGTAGTGTGGCGCAACCACTCCTCCGCTACGTTGAAGAACCAGCGTTTGTATTTTTCAAACGAATAGTGATAGTGGGTCTTGGTCCCAGCAAAGTTATCTCGTACAAACTTCAAGGAAATTTCATCAAAGAACTCACGACCGAAAGCGCTTCGGAACGAAAAGTATATCGTTTTTACCTTACTGAACCAGATGCGGTGACTGCCTTCAAAAAGGGCCAAGTTGATATTTTAGCAGACCTTACGCAAGGCTACGATGTTGCAGATTGGCCCACAACCACCGTCAGTAAGTCACTGCAAACAAGTCGTTACTTAGCAGCTTTTTTCAACATGAATAATCCCCTTTTTAAGAAAAATGTACGCCAAAGCTTATCATACGCTCTTCCCAAACCCACCAATGACACTCGTGCTATTGGTCCAATAGATCCTCAATCTTGGGTGTATCTCTCCGCTGGAAAATCGTATGACTACGATCTAGAACGTGCCAAAGAAAGAATGATGGACTCGCTGCCAGACCAACCGCTTACTTTCTCTCTCACTACCACCAGCTTATTTACCCAAAGAGCTGAAGAAATTAAGTTGGCATGGGAATCATTCGGTCAGCACATGGTAACGTACTGCCAAAGCAAAGCTAGTGCTGAGGAAAAAGATAAGTGTCCAAATACCCAAATTGAAGTCACGGTCAAAATCACTGGTTTTCCAGACACGAATGACTACGAAGTGCTTCTTATTGGGCAAGAAATTCCTCGAGATCCGGACCAATACTTTATGTGGCACTCCAATCAATCAACTAATTTTACCGGCTATAAGAATACCCATATTGATAGTTTATTAGAAAAAGGAAGAACTATTGCGGAGAAAGAAGAACGAAAAGCCTTATACCAAGAGTTTCAACAGTTCTTATTGGAAGACGCCCCCGCGGTTTTTATTGAACACCTCCACACGTTTGAGGTAAGGAGAAAATAGTTGTTTACGCCATTGCCTTTATTTTTAAGACTAGGTATATTGCCAACATATGAAGAAGCTACTTGTTATTTCAGTGGTCTGTTTGACAGTTGTCGCCCTAGCTGGCTGCACTCATCCTACCAGTAGCGATGTTTCACTCAAGACTCAAAACTTACCCCTAGTTGCAACCACCTCTACCAGCCCTACTTTAGAACCACTAGCATTAGAAAGCAGCCCATCTGCTCAAGGAGTTACAGCCATGCAAGACAAAACAACACCCATTGCTACACAAGCAACCATTCAAACGGATAAAGGTGACATAGTCATTAAACTCTACCCTGATTCTGCTCCAAAAACGGTCTCAAATTTTATTTCCAAAGCAGAAGCAGGCTTTTACAACAATCTAAACTTTCATCGAGTCGAAGACTGGGTTATCCAGGGTGGCGATCCAATCGGTACGGGTACGGGCGGTGGCAAGATGCCAACTGAACTAAGTGAAGTACCTTTTAAAGAAGGAAGTGTTGGTGTAGCTCGAGGCGGTGACATTAAAGTGAGTAATGACGCCCAGTTCTTTATCTGCACTACAGACTGTAATTTCTTAACTGGCCAATATACCAACTTTGGTGAAGTCTTAGAAGGCATGGATGTAGCCAAACAAATTGCTATTGGTGATAAGATTAAGAGTATCACATATCAATAGTTTGGGCCTATGGTTTCTCGCACAAGGTGGCTACTCGGTGGCTGCATCGCTATTGGAATAGTGGCATATCTTGCGATGACTGTTTTCCTCACAGCCATTACACTTCATTCGCTCAAAACAGGGCAGTTAGAACAGGCGCAATCCCAAGCTCGGCAGGCGCAATTCCTAGTACGACCACTTGGATGGATAACGCTCAAGATGAGTAATTCCATTCAAGCTTGGCAAGCTGGTTTGAAAATTGCCGCCGAAGCACCAAATCTTTTCTCCACAGTTACCGATTACTCCTCACAAATTCTCTCTCTAGATAATTTAGACAACAACGCCGGTGAATTCTGGGAGCAGTACAGCACATTTGTCCGTGATTTTCACACTCTCACAGAACATCTTGAACACTCATTTTTGGGCAAAATGACACCAACACAGCTCCACCAACTCAAATCAATTGATCAGATTCTAGTGACAACCCAGCCAGCTCTTCTTACCTTGATGCATGGCAATAAGAGAATTGTGCTGCTCCTGCAAAATACTCAAGAACTACGAGCTACTGGTGGCTTTACGGGTTCTTTTATTTTACTAGAGCTTCAAGACGGCTCTCTTAAAAACTGGCAGTTGCACGATATTTACGAACCAGACGGCCAATTTTCTGGGTTTGTAGCGGCTCCACCCGGCGTTCAAGAGTATCTGAGCGAAGGCAAAGGATGGCGACTCCCCAATGCTAACTGGTCTGCTGACTTCCCATCCGCAGCACAAACTACTCAAGAATTCTTAGAACTTGGTGGTTTTGGAAAGAGCGACTATATTGTTAGTATCAACCTTGAGGTGTTGGAACATATCTTGACCATCACTGGCCCGATTTCACTGCCAGATCAAAATCTGGACATAACGGCACAGAACAGCAGTCAACTCTTACGCAGTCAGCGAGGAGAGTTTTTTGCTGGCAGCCAAGCCAAGAAAGTTTTGTTACAAAACCTGTTCACGCAGTTGGTCTTGCGTCTCCAAATAACTTCTCCAGCAGAATATATCCAAATTAGCCAAGCGCTCCAAAATGATCTCGCAGCCAAAAGCATTCAACTGTATGCTCAAGATCCTGCTACACAAAGGATTTTGAGTGATTTTCAACTTACTGGCGCAGCCGTTTCTTCAGAAGAAAAAGACCTGCTCAACGACACTCCTACTACCACACTTTACATTTTTCCCATTGAATCAAATGTCGGTATTAATAAAGCCAATGCCACCGTCCAAAGATCCAGCCGACTAGAGCAACTCTCGCCCTTCCAATGGCGCGTTTCGACACTTTTTAGCAACACGGCTGCAGACGCCAAGCTTGGTTATATCAACTACTATAGATTCTGGCTCTCACCTGCTGCAAAAATACTGACCATCTCTCAGGATGGAGAACCACTCTCAGGCTGGGACGAGGCCATCATTACTACCTCCAATGGCTCAAAGCTCAAGGAAATTGGTTTTTTAAGTCTGGTGCCAGCCACTACCCAAGCGCAAGTAGCTGTCACCTTTGAAGTTCCTTTTGCAGCTCAAAAGCTTATCCTCAAACACCAGTCGGGTGTCTCCGAATATGCTTGGAGCGTACGCACCCCGCTGCTTGATTGGTCTCAAACCCTGTATCGAGATATGACTCTCCAACTCCAGCCTACGTCAACTACTGTACAATAAGCCTGAATGCAAGCCACCACTATTGAACAAGCACGGATCACACTTACCACGGCAGTTGAGCTCCTGGCAGCCAGTAATGAGGCTGAGCTTGCCGATCAATTAGCAGCCATTGAAGGTCAAACATACCAGGCTGGTTTCTGGCAAAAAGCAGACGCTAGTGCCATTATGCAACAAGTCTCGCTGTTGCAGGAAAAACTGAAGCAATTACTTGATTTGCAGACTGCGGTGACTGACGTCACCGCCCTGATAGAACTCATCCAAGAAACCTCAGAGCCGACAGATCAACAAGACGACGAACGTACTCAAACAGAATCAATCCAACTAGACCAAGAGCTTATCACAGCCACATCTCAATTGCGAAAATTAACGCGTCAGCTCGAATTAGCTCAATTTTTAAACGGCCGATACGACGCCAAAGGTGTTATTCTTTCTATTCATTCTGGCCAAGGTGGAACTGAAGCTATGGATTGGTCTGAGATGGTCAAGCGCATGTACCTGCGCTACTTTGAGCGCAAAGGCTGGAAGTACACACTCATCAGTGAGTCCCGCGGTGAGGAAGCTGGCATTAAGGAAGCCAGTTTTGAGGTGCCAGCCGCCTATGCTTATGGATACCTCAAGGGAGAGCGGGGGACACATCGACTCGTCCGCCTGAGTCCCTTCAATGCCGATAGTTTGCGCCAAACATCTTTTGCTTTGGTGGAGGTTTTACCATTAATTGAAGACACCGATAGCGATATTTAACTCAAAGATGCTGAATTGGAATGGCATTTTAGCCGCGCCGGAGGCGCGGGTGGGCAGAACGTCAATAAAGTAAATACTGCCGTTGAACTTACCCACCTTCCTACCGGCATTGTTGTTAAGTGCCGAGAGGAACGCACTCAATTTCAAAACAGAGATAGAGCTCTCAAAATGCTCAAAGCCCGATTGGCTCAAATGGAAGAACAGAAACAAGCTCATGAGCTTCAACAGATGAAAGGTAATCACATCAACGCTAGTTTTGGTAATCAAATTCGCAACTATGTCCTCCATCCGTATAAATTAGTCAAAGACACTCGCACTAAAGTTGAAACCAGTGACACAGACGCCGTTCTTGACGGAGATCTAGATGAGTTTATTATGGAAGAAGTCAAACAACTCTAGCCCTGTGCATTTTGAGGTGAAATTTTAAGTTATAGCATTTTGAGTATAAAGTCGTTATGATAAAAAATATGCTCAATTCAGACTCATTGTCATCAGCGCAACCACAACTTGACGACGAACCGATTGTCGGTGAAAATGAGAGGCTGTCTGCTTACGCAGGCGTGCATCCACTCAATCTAGATGTAGATACACCAGAAACTAGAAATCAAACACACCCTATGTCAAAGAAAATTAAGCCATTTGTACTTGTCCTACTTATTGGAGCTCTGGCGGCTGGAAGCCTAACTGGTTTTGGCGTTCATAAACTTCAGAATAAAACTCAAGGAAGTACCGACTCGACTAGCACGAATATTATTTCTCAAGTGCCAACTTCTGCTGTCAAAAATGGTGAAGTCTTTGGTATTCCAGATACAAAAACCTTTGTAAACGATGCGCAGGGCTATTTGAAGCTCGGCGGACTTGAAGGCGAAGGGACACATCACTTACTGCGAGCTGGTGGACCCTCCCAAACCGTCTACCTTACCTCTTCTATTACAGACCTTGATCAATTCGAAGGCATGGAGATTAAAGTTTGGGGTGAAACTTTCAAAGCTCAGAAAGCTGGCTGGTTAATGGACGTCGGTCGAGTTGAAGTGGTGAACATTAAAGCTAGCGCCCCAACTGAGGAATAATTTTCGGGCATTTCTACTTGCGCTCTACCCCTGTCATTGAGTACACTGATTGCTACGCATGCTAACATTCAAACAAGTTACGAAACAGTTTGGCGATGAGACATTTGCCCTCCAAGAAGCTTCCTTTCATGTTGAGACAGGCGAGCTTGTTTTTATCACCGGGCCATCGGGCTCTGGCAAAACTACTATCATGCGCTTGCTTACCAAGGAATACACCCCTACAGAGGGTGAAATTGAGTTTAACCAGCAAGCATTAAGCAGTATTCCCAACTCCAAAATTCATCAACATCGCCGCAATATTGGCGTTATTTTTCAAGACTATAAATTGGTAAATGAGCTTACCGTTTGGGAAAATATTGCGCTGGCGTTGGAGATTCTTGGTAAGAAAGATGCTGAGATTGAAGAGCGCGTCAGTGATTTACTCCACCTGGTAAATTTGGCTGATAAAGCTTTCCTGTTCCCTTCTCAACTTTCTGGCGGCGAGGCTCAACGAGTCAGTATTGCTCGCGCGTTAGCCACCGCACCCCAACTTATTTTTGCAGATGAGCCTACCGGCAACCTTGACCCAGAAACTTCTCGCCATATTGCTCATTTACTCAAGAAAATTAATGAGCTGGGTACCACTATTCTATTTTCCACTCATGATGTCGGCATTCTTGAGATTTTTAAGGACTATCGCCGAATTGAGTTAAAAGACGGAAGAGTTGTGAAAGGTGGAAGTTCCATCGCAACAATCAAGCCAGCAAAACAAGGAGTTGTGGCAGAAAAAGAGCGTCGTACAGAAAACGAAGAGCAAGTAGGAAAAGTGGGGAAACAAAAGCAAATAGAGATAGAAAAAGAGAAGGAAGAAGAAAACAAGAAAGAAAGTGAGAGGGAAAAGGAAAAGGACAAGGACAGCGAGAAGGAAAGCAAAAAAGAAAAGGAAAAAAATATCGATGCGACCGAACTCAGTTCAAAAAATGAGATCACAGCAGAAGCATCTCAAGAAAACCTTGATATGCCAAGCCCAAAAAAGAAGAAAAGTTTTAATCCACTTGGATTATTTAAGAAAAAAACGTCATGAACCCATTCTCATCAGCCGTCGTTGCCATGCGTCGTTCCCCGTACCAAAGTTTGGCGGCTATTTTAATTACTACCATCACTTTTTTAGTTGGTTATGGCTTCTCACTTTTTAGTTTCACTACCCAAACAGTCCTTCGTCATTTCGAGACTCAGCCGCAAGTCATTGCTTTTTTCAAGCTCGATACTCAGCAGTCAGACATAGATGCCACCAAGCAGAAAATGGCAGCCCAACCCTACGTCAAGGACATCACTATTGTCAGCAAGGAGGAGGCTCTCCAACTTTATCAGAAAGACAACCAGAGCGATCCTTTGCTTTTGGAACTGGTGACTGCGGACATCCTCCCGGCTAGTATTGAAGTCTCTGGCATAGATATTTCCGCTTTACCCCAAATTAAACGTGATTTAGAAAAAACTGAGGTGGTGGAAGAGGTCGTGTTGCAACAAGACATTGTCTCTTCACTTGAGCAATGGACAAAAACTATTCGCTGGATTGGCATTGGCAGCATGGCTATTTTAGGCACTACTGCCTTTTTGATTATTGTCATAATCACCGGCATGAAAGTAGCTTCAAAGCGCCGCTCAATCCAAATCATGAACATTTTGGGTGCAACCAACTGGTTTATCCGTGGGCCATTCCTTTACGAAGGCATGTTGTATGGTTTGTTGAGCTCGCTCATTGGGTGGTTGGTGATGTATGTCGCCTTTCTCTACATTTCACCCTGGCTGAGCACGTTTATTGCCAACATACCAGTCTTACCAATTCCCTGGCAGTTTTTTGCAGCACAACTAGCTGGAGGAACGCTGGCAGGCATAATTTTGGGAAGTTTAGCCAGCAGCGTGGCGGTTGGCCGGATGTTGAAAAAATAAAATGAAGCTGGGAGTGGTTCAGGTGATATAGTAGGCGCTTACGCATTGGATTCTATTAATTCCTCTTTTTCTTGTTGTTTCGCGGGTACTTGAAGGATTTTTTTTGACGAGTGGTAGAACTTGCGAAAGCTACGACAGCTCCTCAATCTGCTATAGATACGCTAGCTGCCTCTTAAAATCATCTTCATTTTCCGGTACACTGAAACTTCACATGCCAGGTAAAAAAATATTTTGCATCATTCTTACAGTAGCTCTCCTCAGTTCTTTTTTTGCGGTACCCCCACCATTATTTGCTCAAGATAACTGCGACAGCATACGGTGCGATAAAAACAACACAACTGATGAAGTGTACAACGCGTGCACGCAAAATAAGATCTCTTGTTGGCAAGGCAAAGTGGACGCAGCCCGTACCAAAGGCACGACTCTCCAGAATACTATCACTATTCTGAATGGCCAAATCAACGTGCAGCAATGGCAAGTCAATCAAACCCAAGGCGAGATCAACTCCTTAGAAAAGCAGATTGTTGACCTCGGTGATAGATTGGTTGGACTCAATATGTCTCTAGACAAACTCAGTGAAGCTCTAATTGAGCGCGTCCAGTCCCACTACAAGCGTCAAACCGCTACTCCGCTAGCCCTACTTCTCTTTTCTGATTCTTTGAATGATTTCTTAACGCAGCGCCGGTATCTCCAATTGGCCCAGCAACATCTAGGTGAGAGCATGCAGCAAGCAGAGACGCAACGACTCGATTACGATGAGCAGAAAAAAATAAAAGAAGAAAAACAACTAGAGATAGAAGATAAAAAAGCTCTGCTTGTACGGCAGCAAAATGTATTAACCACACAGCGAGCCGCAGAGCAAAAACTACTCACCCAAACAAAAAATGACGAAAGCCGATTTCAGCAGTTACTTTCTGATGCTCAAGCCGAGCTTTCTTCTTTCAAGAACTTTTCCAGCAGCAAGGGTGGTGGGACCGTCTCACCACAGAATAGTCCTGATGGGTGGTACTTTAGTCAACGTGATGAGCGCTGGGGAACATCTCGTATAGGCGGCAGCAATGAAAGCATACTTGAGGTGGGATGTCTCATTAGTAGTGCCGCTATGATCAAGAAAAAATTTGGCGAGAATGTCACACCTCTGTCTGTAGGGGCCAACTCAAGTTATTTCTTCTCGACAACCGCATACATGCTCCAGCCTTACCCCGCGCCCAGTGGTTATTCTTACAGAAATGCAATCTATTCCCAAGACAAACTAGATCAGGAGCTCGAGAAAAATCCCGTTATTATTAAACTCAAAGCTGGGCCATACGGCACACACTTTATTGTCATAAAAGAAAAAAAAGACGGCAAGTACGTCATGCATGACCCTTGGGAAGGCTATGATAAAAACTTTAATGACTACTACTCTTTTGCCCAAATTATTAGAATGAGTTACTTAGTCTCCTCATAACATGCTGCACGCATTTCGTTTTCAGCTCACCCAACTCTGTATAGTCACCGCACTATGGCTGGGCTTATTTTTTGGTGCCACCCAACCTATTTTTGCACAGAGTACTTGTCAGAGTAGTTGTAGCAATCAAGATCTGGATTGTCTTAAGGCACAACAGTCCTGCTGGGAAAGCAAAATTAACTCGGCTCAACAGCAAACTGTATCCCTCCAAAGCACCATTGCTGTCATGACCGGACAAATCAATGTGCAGCAACTACAGATCTCTCAAACAGAGTTGGAGATTCAGCAACTAGAACAAGAAATTCTCTTGCTCTCACAGCAAATCTCCAATCTAGAAGTCTCTCTAGATACTCTCAGTTCTGCCCTCATTACTCAAGTGCAATTCCACTATAAACAGCGGGCAACTTCACGTATCGCCTCGCTACTTTTTACTCATACCCTCAGCACTTTCCTCTCCCAACAGCAATATCTGCAGTTAGCTCAGGCTCACCTCACAAACTTATTGCAGCAATCAGAAACTCAGCGCCTAGATTTTGATCGACAGAAAGCACTTAAGGAACAGAAGCAAAGACAAGTGCAACAAAAAGAAGCCCAGTTAGTGACCCAACACATTGAACTCAGTAACAAAAAAGCCCTGCAACAGCAGATCCTTGTCGAAACGAAAAATAACGAAACTACATTTCAGGCAGAGCTCGACAGAACCAGGGCCGAGATTGAGGCTACGCAAGCTATTTTGGCTGGTAAAGGTACTGAGACTAAAGTGGGAGAGGTGAGACAAGGAGACGCAATTGCAACGCTTATCCAAGGGGCGTCATGCAACTCCAGCGGCACGCATTTGCATTTTTCGGTGGTAAAAGATGGTGCGCGCCAGAACCCATTTGATTTCTTAAAAAATGGTATTGAGTACAGCAACTGCTCCGGTCTCAATAATGGCTGCTTTGCCGCAGATGAGTTTAATCCCCGTGGCGATTGGGAGTGGCCAATTGATCCTAAAATTTCTTTTACCCAAGGCTACGGAGCCACTTGGTCTGCCCAGCATGGCTGGGTCAGCAGCTTGTATAGTTTTCATGATGGCATTGATATTTCAAGTAACTCAAACAAGATTAAGGCCGTGAAGGATGGGATACTCTTCCGTGGTAGTTACTCCGGTCAAAATGGTTGTTTCCTCAAATATGTGCGCGTGGAGCACCCCAATGCTTACTCGACTTACTATCTCCACGTCAATTTCTAATCTTTCTTAGCCAGAAATCATTGCCTAGTGTTTTTAGCATCCTATATATGTTGACTAAGGGACTATGAGCTGGTATGATCTTTTTTGTTATAAACAAAATGTTTTGCATATGAAAAAAATTGCTTTTAGTTTACTATTCAGCATGTTCGTTCTAGCCAATGTTGCTACTCCTGTAGCAGCTACTGTGGCTGAGCAATC